>Ga0105856_1000392_pt1 | contig 23391 bp, 20 predicted proteins | sample OrgsoiDNA_201060_FD_89681 | JGI IMG/M metagenome (GOLD analysis project Ga0105856, IMG submission 89681) | Permafrost soil microbial communities from the Arctic, to analyse light accelerated degradation of dissolved organic matter (DOM) -... | ecosystem: Environmental > Terrestrial > Soil >...
ACGGTACGCACGCGGATGGGGTTGCCCTCAGCGTTACAGGTCACTGACAGCCTGCCTTCTCCCGGCCGGTTGGGCATCTCGGTGCTGCTAAGAAATCAGCCCGACAATCAAGCCTTACAGTTATTACACCGGCTGATGATCGCAAAAGTGAAAACATTTACCCTGCCCTGACAGCTGAAATACAGTGGTCTGCATGACGGATAACAATGAAGGGATAACTGTGCAACGACGTTTATTTTCTGAGCGGATAATCATGGAGTGACTGATAACTAAATAAAGGGAGGGCTCAGGAGAACGAAGGAAACGCAAAGGAGTGAAGCTGATTGTCGCTACAGAAGTTACACTTGCGTGAGCAGATGTACTTCTGTAGCATTTTTTTAATATTAACGCGGATATTTCCCTGATGTTGGCTAATGTAGCCACCTGACCCAGAGGGCCAGGTTTTTTACTAATATGTTACTGTTTTTATTATTATACGGATGCAGGCCCGGTCCGGTAGTTGTACTAAGGTGCAATCAGGCACTGTACTTTTGGACGTAAAAAGGACGCAGCGGTTGGCGTTGGGAGACGGCGAATGTTTTCAGGTTTGAAAAATGATGACAAAAAAATAGAAACGCTCCGCGATTATATCAACAGGAAGCTTGAGGTCTATGGCAGCCCCAGATATACCTATATGGTCATCAATAAAAAGAATCCGGCTGATATTTTTATTATTTCCAGTTATCCGAATGAATGGATTGATCTCTACGTCGGGAATAATTACCAGCATATTGACCCCGTCGTACTGACGGCCTTCAGACGCTGCTCGCCTTTCTCATGGGATGAAAATATCACCGTCCTGTCCGATCTCAAATCCTCCAAACTCTTCTCACTGTCCAAAAAACATAACATCGTTAATGGCTTCACCTTTGTGCTGCATGATCCCATGAACAATGTGGCGATGTTATCGCTGATGATGGAAAATAATGCGGATAAAGAACTGGAGGCCAATGTCGCGCGCAACCTCGAAAAGGTGCAGATGATGTTGATCGAAGCCCACGAGAAAATGCTGATGCTCACCCAAAATACGTTGAGCACTTCTGCCCGCATAGGAAACAGCACCGCAGGAAAAACCATTTTATCGCCACGGGAAAATGAGGTGCTGCACTGGGCCAGTATGGGGAAAACTTATCAGGAAGTAGCGCTGATCACCGGAATAACCACCAGAACGGTGAAGTATCACATGGGTAATGTGGTGAAAAAACTGGGAGTGATTAACGCCAAACAGGCAATCAGGCTTGGCGTTGAACTTGAATTGATTAAACCCGTTCTGTCATAGCGGGCAGTGACATTGGCCAGGCGCGCAAATCCGCGTCTGAACCCTCCAGGAACTCCTGAATAGGCCGGGCCATGTTAGCCTGGTCTTTCTGTTCCGTCCCCAGGCGCAGCAGATAGATACGCTCTTTTTCGCTGACGTACGCTTCTTTAACCACCTCAACGTCCCACCCTGAACGCCTGATGATGGTCAGCATGGCACGGCTGACGATCGTATAAATTCCCGTATGGGCATAATGGCGGGAGTAATTAATCGTCGACAGAAAGAGCACATAGCTTATCGGATAACGGCTGCCCAGCAGCGATTTGGCACGGGCTTTATCGACAAAAAAACGGCTCGATTCGATGTAACGTCCAGCCGGTAGTTCCACATCATCAAACAGTGCATGGAAAGTGTGGGTGATCATATTAGGCAGGTGCAGATCGATAAAGCGGACGCTGCAAATCAGCTGGTCATCATAAATACCCAGCAAATAGCGCGTATCTTTATTATCGTACTCGTCGAATTCCATGTCATTACTGCATTTAACCGCCCAATTCAGGCGATCTTTAAAGGTTTTCTTTCTCAGTTTGTACAGGTCCTCAGACCTTATGCCAGTAAGCTCGCTGTGGCTGACATCGAAAATTTCTAACATTTTCGTTCCTGATTTTAATATGTTTTGGGAGGTCTATAGTGAATTAAATTTCATCGTCACGAAAGTAAACTATTTGGGTGCGTAAAGGCATATTTCTTTCACGTCACGCTTTTCAGTCCCTGTCCGTTCTGATATTACCATCGCGCCATTTGTCGGGGCCGCGCCCGCCACAAACTGGCCACGTTGCAGTATATTTAACCACACCATTGTTACGGATTTAAAGCCAAACGCGCTTTTTTCCTTCTTCACCGTGAGTGCACGCTCAGCTTTACACTTTTCCGCCCTCGCGCCTTTCCAAAACAGTTACTTCCCGTGGCTAACATTTGCGCCTACCCCTTTAGGGGGGTAAGAATAATCTTAGCTTCCCGGCAGCATTCAGCGGGTCCGAGATCCGCCTGTTTGTGGGGAACCCCCTGAAACTCATACAGAGAGGATAAGCAGCATGTCTGATCATGGAAAAGTGGCATTAGTAACAGGTGCAGGACAAGGGATCGGCAGAGCGATTGCGCTGAGACTGGCAAAAGACGGTTTCGCCGTGGCAGTCGTGGACTTTAATGCAGAAACCGCCAACAGCGTGGCGCAGGAGATTAATCAGGCTGGCGGACGGGCTATCGCGCAGCTGGCCGATGTATCAGACCGCGATCAGGTCTTTGCTGCCGTCGAAGCGGCGAAAACCCAGCTGGGTGGATTTGACGTGATCGTCAATAACGCCGGTATCGCGCCAACCACGCTGATTGAAGACATTACGCCGGAGATTGTGGACCGCGTGTACAACATCAACGTGAAAGGCGTTATCTGGGGTATTCAGGCAGCCATCAAAGCCTTTAAATCGCTCAATCACGGCGGAAAAATCATCAACGCCTGCTCGCAGGCCGGGCATGTAGGCAACCCGGAACTGGCAATTTACAGCTCCAGTAAATTCGCCGTGCGCGGGCTGACACAAACCGCAGCACGCGATCTGGCCCCGCTTGGCATCACGGTTAACGCTTACTGCCCCGGGATTGTCAAAACACCGATGTGGGAAGAGATTGACCGTCAGGTTTCCAAAGCCGCCGGTAAACCGGTCGGTTACGGTACGGCCGAATTTGCCAAAAACATCAGCCTGAAACGTCTCTCCGAGCCGGAAGATGTGGCGGGCTGCGTCTCCTACCTCGCCGGGCCGGACTCCGATTACATGACCGGCCAGTCGCTGCTGATCGACGGCGGTATGGTATTTAACTGAGTTAATGCATTATTGCTGCCTGCCACGGCAACCGCGCAGCAACCCCGGATGAAGGACGTGTTGAAATAACCGCCCTCACACCACCGGAATATAATATTCGCAGGTAATGCCGTTACGCGCCGTCACCTGCGAATATTTTTCCAGGTCATGGCTGATGCGAAACTGCAGGCCCAGCGTCGGTAAAAACACCGAGTAAACATAAAGAATGTAGTTATTCAGACGCCCGAGTTCGTGCGGGTAGTCGATCTTCAGGTAACGCCCGGCTGGAACGGTCAGCGTGGCCGGCTGATCATCGTTATGTCCTGCCACTTTTTCGCGCCCCACGGTATACACCATCTCCATGACCGAGGTTTTCTCCTCGCCGGGACCACAGTCCGACAACCCCCACACTTCCCCCTGCAACGACTCCGGCTCTTTCAGGTAACTGTGCAATGCGTCGCGGTGAACGTGGTTTTTCGGGTTAAACAACTCTTCGATAGGGTAGGTGTGCCGCGTGGTCTGGCCGACAAACGCCATCTCTGGCAGCTCAACAATTTCATACGCTGGCTGGGGGAAATCATCCAGCAGCAAGGGCGCGGTTACCCCTCCCATGTTCCATTCGCGGTTACGGCGAAACACCGCTGGCGTCTCGGCGAAGTTCTTCTTAAACGACCGCGTGAAGGTCTGCTGCGAGTCGTAAGAATAGTAGAGCGAGATATCCAGAATGGGCATATTGGTCAGGCGCAGGGCAATCGCCGCCATCGTCAGGCGACGGTCGCGAATATATTTGCCTAATGCATAACCGGTTTTACTCTTGAACAACCGCTGCAGATACCACGGCGAATAGCCGGTTTTCTTCGACGCACTTTCCATGGTCAGACGATCGTTCAGATTCACTTCAATCCAGTACAACAGCTCCTTGATGAGCTCGTCATGAAAATCGGGTTTATCTATGTTGTACAAAATGAACTCCAGACTGTCCTGATGAAAAAGCAGGTGTCCGCGCCGCTCGCGCGAAAAAATGTGGCCACCCGCCCCGCGGCTTAATGTGCAATCGATTTTGAAAAGACGTTCACCACAATCACGCCCGCAATGATCAGGCTCAGACCGATGATGGCCGGGGTGTCGAGCTTCTGCCCGTAATAAACCCAGCCGATCGCCGACACCAGCACAATCCCCACGCCGGACCAGATCGCGTACGCGATACCGGTTGGCAAGGTGCGCAGGGTCAGTGACAGCAGGAAAACGGCCAGACCATAACCGGCGATACAGAGCAGGCTCGGCCCGATCCGGGTAAAACCTTCAGAACTTTTGAGGCTGCTGGTGGCGATCACTTCGGCCACAATGGCGATGGCAAGGTACAAATAGGTGGTGAACATCAGGCGGTTCCTTGTGCCGGAAAGGCGTCAAACGTTGAAGGTTGGCGTAACTCGAGAGTGATAGCGCGGTTAAGATTATGCGCCACCCGTTGATCCGTGAGCCCCAGGGACGCGAGGCGCGCCATACCGTCGAGGCTGCTGCTCAGGCCAATCAGCCGCCAGGCGATATCGTCGGCGCACTCTCCGGCCACAAAATCCCCGCTCCGGCGACCGTCATCAATCACCTGTCTCACGAGGTAGTGCCAGTCAGACAACGAACTGGCGAAAGCAGTTCGCATTAATTCGTCCTGCTCGGTTAATAACATGGCTTCGCGCCACAGACGGATAGCACGGATATACTCCTCGTCTTTGGCATCGATAAGGTAAAGCTGAATGCGTTCGAGCGGCGTCAGGCAGGCGCTGCTGGCCGCCAGTGATTGTTGCAGGTTGCGCATCACCAGCCCGTAGGCGTCAGCCCGCAGCGCGGCGGCGCTGGAAAAATGGTGATGAACCTGTCCCGCGGCGGTGTCTGCTTCGCTGGCAACCCGGCGCACGGTGGTCGCCGCCAGACCTTCCTCCAGCGCCACGCGTGCCGCCGCCTGCAAAATGGCGGATTTACGATCTTCTTTACACAGATAAACCACGAGAATAACCAGCGGGAAAGGGAGTAAGCCGTGCATCATGTCAAATCTTGGACGGACGTTCAAGATTTGAGAACGTTCGTTCGCAAAAAAGTTTTTTGTGACGGGCCTGACGTTTACTCCATGCAATAGATGCAACAGGGAAAAGGCGTTGGCTTGTCTAAGAAAATCTATTGATTAAAGCGGGAGAGAAAGGACGGGGAAGCGGTTGTCGTGAGGAAATGGGGCTTGCGCCCCACGCCTGCGAAATTACAGACCTGCTGCCACAATTTTGGCCGCTGCCGCTAACACATCTTTGCGGGCTTTGGCATCCTGATGTGGCTGGGTGAAGTAGGTCACCAGTACCAGCGGGGCATGGTTTTCAGGCCAGATCACCGCGATATCGTTGGTGGTACCGTAGTCACCGCTGCCGGTTTTATCACCCACTACCCACGTCGCAGGCAGACCTGCGCGGATACTCTCACCGCCGGTGGTATTGCCCTTCAGCCACTCCACCAGCTGCGCGCGCTGCGGTTCACCCAGTGCCTTACCCAGCGCCAGATTTTGCAGGCTTTTGGCCATCGCCAGCGGGGACGTTGTGTCACGTTTATCGCCCGGGATCGCGGTATTGAGGCTGGGCTCAGTGCGGTCGAGGCGGAACGTCACATCGCCGATTGAACGGGCGAATTTCGTCACCCCCGCTGGTCCGCCAAGTTCGGCGATCAGCTTATTCATGGCCGTATTATCACTGTACTCGATGGCCGCGGCGCCGAGTTCCCCCAGCGTCATGCCGGTATCGAGATGTTTTTCCGTGATCGGATTGTAGTTAACCAGATCAGATTTTTTAATCTCAACCCGTTTGTTGAGCAATGTTTGGTTCGTTTCGCTCTGTTTTAACACCGCTGATGCCGCCATCACTTTACTGGTGCTGCACATCGGGAAACGCTCTTCGCCGCGATATACAATCTGCGAATTGTCCGCCGTATTGATCAGCGCCACGCCGAGACGACCGCCGGAACTTTTTTCCAGCTCAGCCAGTTTCTGTTTAATGGTTGCCACATCAGCAGACGTTTGGGCCAACACAGGCGCACTGCCAAACAGTAATGGCATTACGGCGGCGGCCATCAGGGCCGTTTTACGGAAAGTATTTGTGATCATGTCATCTCTTTTTCTGAGGGAGGTTAATCGTCACAGAACATCGGGAAGATCCAGAATTTAGCGAATTTCCCTCTCTGATGGGCAGGATTCTCAGCGATTCACCCAGTCTTGACAAGCGAGAAGAATTTCCTTTAGCCTAAAGAAAATCTAATGGGTAAACACGATGCGATCCAATCTTCCTCTAAATGCCCTGCGCGCTTTCGAAGCCTCAGCCAGACACCTGAGTTTTACCCGGGCGGCAATGGAGCTGTATGTCACTCAGGCCGCCGTCAGTCAGCAGGTGCGCATTCTGGAAGACCGTCTGGGCATGGTGCTGTTTAAGCGATTGCCGCGTGGCCTGGAGATGACCGATGAATCACGGGCGCTGTTTGCCGTACTGACCGACGCCTTCGGGCACATTGAGAATGTCTTCAGGCAGTTCGAAGGCGGTCAGTATCATGAAGTGCTGACCGTGGCGGCCGTCGGGACTTTTGCCGTTGGCTGGCTTCTGCCCCGCCTCCAACAGTTCCGGCAAGAGCATCCGATTGTTGAACTGCGGCTGCGTACCAATAATAACGTGGTGAATCTGGCCGCAGAAGGGCTGGATTTTGCCATCCGCTTTGGTGCAGGGCTGTGGCCCTCCACGCATAATGAAAAGTTGTTTGATGCGCCACTGACCGTGTTATGTACTCCGGCGACGGCCCAGCGGCTTCGCGGCCCGGCCAGTCTGTTTAAAGAAAATCTACTGCGCTCTTACCGTGCCGACGAGTGGGATAACTGGTTCACCGCCGCTGGCGTGGTGCCCGAAAGAATCAACGGCGCGATCTTTGACTCCTCGCGCCTGATGATTGAAACCGCCATTCATACCGGCGGCGTGGCTCTGGCGCCGGCCAAAATGTTCGCCCGTGAGCTCGATAGCGGCCTGCTGGTCTGCCCGTTTGATACCACCATCAGTCAGGGAAGTTACTGGCTCACCCATCTGAAATCAAAGCCTATGACGCCGTCGATGGAGCTGTTCCGCGACTGGCTGGTGAGAGAAGCGCAGGCGTTTCATTGACGTCAGGCGCTGAACTTCTGCCGGTCACTGTCGTTAATCGGGCGGATAACTTTGCACGGGTTACCCGCCGCAATGGCGTTGGCCGGGATATCGCGGTTAACGACACTGCCCGCGGCGATCACGCAGTTATCACCGATGGTGACGCCAGGCAGTACGCTGACGCCCGCGCCAATCCAGACGCTATTGCCGATGGTGATCGGCAGTGCGTATTCCAGCCCCTGATTGCGGCGTTCGTGATCCACCGGATGACCGGCGGTATAGAGGCCGACGTTAGGTGCAATAAAGGCATTGTCGCCGATGGTGACTTTCGCACCGTCCAGGATCACCAGATTGACGTTCGAATAGAAGTTCTCGCCAATTTCAATGTTAAAACCGTAATCGCAGTGGAACGGTGACTCGATCACCAGCGACTCGCCGGTTTTCGCCAGCAGGTTTTTCATCAGTTCGACACGCTCCTGAATGTCGTCCGGATGCATATGGTTGTATTCAAACAGTGCACGTTTGGCTGCCTGACGTTGTTCAAGGATCAGCGGGTCGTAATTGGCATCATAGAGCAGCCCTGCCAGGGCCTTTTCCATTTCCGTCATGATTATTATTCTCAGTTGATCTTCCCAAAGATGCAGGCAGTATAGACCCAGCCTGACGATAATATAAATAAGGATCAATATGTTCCGTAAAGTTCAGCTTGTCACCGTCCCGACCCTGATCGCCTCGGTATTTCTGCTCACCGGTTGCCCGCCGCCCGCTGAATTCACCCAATGGAAGCGCCGTTCCACCACCCAAGATGAGGTGAGGGCTGCCATGGTGCAATGTGGCGAACCGGCACGCGGTTCAGTGACATCCTTAACCAGCAACGAACAGGCACTGCAATTTCAGTGTATGCAGCGTCTGGGTTTTACACGCAGGGACGGGTTTGAATTTTGCCAGGTGATGAAAGATCTCCCGGCCTGCGTGGCAGAAAAGCAGGGACATCCGCTGAGCCTGTCGCAGCTCGAGGCGCTGCCGTTTGCAGACGATGACGGTTTTTACCCAATAAAACCGAACTCCGGTCGGGATGAGGATATGCAGGTCACCTGGCGTAAAGTGGGCGCATCGCAGCACTTCTCGGTGCAGCTTGCCAATAACCAGGAAGCCCTGCCGGTGATGTACGCCTGTGGTTACCCGAAACCGCTGGGCTCGAATCTGGCGGTCGCCAGCATCGGGCGCACCGCCAAAGCCCAGCGCTGCATGATTGATCACGGCTTTGAGCCGAAGAAAAAATTGATGCTGGTTTGCCAGTATTACCCACAGCTGACGGGTTGTAAGACGTAACAATGCCATCGTATAGATATTCGCTAAAACAAATATGTCGTTGACAGCGCCCACTTGTCGGGTAGGATCAAGCTCTCAATAACGGGAGAATTTATGATGTCGCTGGCCCCACTTCAACTGTTCAAAGCCCTGTCAGATGAGACTCGTCTCAGCATTGTGCTGTTGCTGCGTGAAACAGGTGAACTGTGTGTATGTGATATCACTGCCGCGATTGATGCGTCGCAACCTAAGACCTCACGGCATCTGGCAATGCTGCGTGAGTGCGGGTTGATTCTGGACCGTCGGGAAGGTAAATGGATTCACTACCGACTCTCGCCGCATATGCCTGCGTGGGCAGCTGCGGTTATACAGCAAGCGGCTGACGGGCAGCCCGGCGGGATGGCAGACGTCATTGCCCGGTTACAGCAGGGCAGCGCTGTGTGCCAGTAATACGTTTAAAAATTTACCCTAATATATTCGATTATTCATATATGTTATCTCTGGAGAATACCATGTGGCTGGCAGGTGCGATTTTTATTCTGACTCTGGTATTGGTTATCTGGCAGCCCAAAGGGCTGGGTATTGGCTGGAGCGCCATGCTGGGTGCGGCGCTGGCGTTGGTCACCGGCGTGGTGCATGACGGGGATATCCCTGTTGTATGGAATATAGTCTGGAATGCGACCGCCACCTTTATCGCGGTGATCATCATCAGCCTGTTGCTGGATAAATCGGGCTTTTTCGAATGGGCCGCGCTGCACGTGGCCCGCTGGGGCAACGGCAAAGGCCGCTGGCTGTTCACCTACATTATTTTGCTTGGTGCCTGTGTGGCGGCGCTGTTCGCTAACGACGGCGCCGCCCTGATCCTGACCCCGATAGTGATTGCCATGTTGCTGGCACTGGGGTTCAGCCGGGGTGCCACGCTGGCGTTCGTGATGGCGGCAGGCTTTATTGCCGATACCGCCAGTTTGCCGCTGATCGTCTCCAATCTGGTGAATATCGTCTCGGCCGACTTTTTCCATCTCGGCTTCAATGATTACGCCTCAGTTATGGTGCCGGTAGACATTGCCGCCATCCTGACGACGCTCGCCATGCTGCATCTGTTTTTCCGCAAAGACATTCCCGGGACCTACGACGTGGCGAAACTGAAATTACCGCGTGAAGCTATTCACGATGCCAAAACCTTTAAAACCGGCTGGTGGGTGCTGGCCCTGCTGCTGATTGGTTTTTTTGCCCTCGAACCGCTTGGCGTGCCGGTCAGTCTGGTGGCCGCCGTCGGGGCGCTGATCCTATGGCGGGTCGCCCACCGCGCACGGGTCATTGATACCGTCACCGTGCTCAAACAGGCGCCGTGGCAAATTGTGATTTTCTCGCTCGGCATGTATCTGGTGGTGTATGGCCTGCGCAACGCCGGGCTGACGGAACTCCTGTCTGGCGTGCTCAATACGTTCGCCTCACACGGAATATGGGCCGCGACGCTGGGCACCGGCTTCCTCGCCGCGATACTTTCTTCTGTGATGAATAATATGCCGACGGTGCTGATCGGTGCGCTGTCCATTGATGCCAGTACGGCTGACGGCATCATCAAAGAAGCCATGATTTACGCCAATATTATCGGCAGCGATCTTGGGCCAAAAATTACGCCGATTGGCAGTCTGGCAACGCTGCTGTGGCTGCACGTGCTGGCCCAGAAAAATATCACCATCACCTGGGGTTACTACTTCCGCGTGGGCATTGTGATGACCCTGCCGGTGCTGTTTGTCACGCTGACAGCCCTGGTGGTTCGCCTGTCTTTTAACGTGGTGTGAAGCCGCTCAAATTAGAGAAGGAGTGCGCAATGACTGATGTCACGATTTACCACAATCCGGCTTGCGGTACCTCACGCAATACGCTGGCACTGATCCGGCTGTGAACGGCATTTTTATTTCGGCACCACAGGATGATCTCGGGTGCAAAATGTTTCCATTTGAAATCGCTGGGGGGGATGTGGGTCACTGAAGAAGGGATGAATAGCCTCAGTTTTCATGACAACGCCTTTTTTGCAACAAGCCCAGTAACGGTGAGCGGATAGCCAGTTGAACATGACACACTGCCAGTAAATCTGGCAAAGCCCAAATGATAAAAGCCCCGGCGAGATTGCCAGGGCTTTTAAGGTACTACAGACTTAATATTTAACATTAATCAACTTAGTTACTTAGAACTACACTAAATACTACTTCAATAGATGTACATTTTCTCACAGGATATATTGCTAATGCTCTATACTCTTGTCCTCCGATAAATGATTGAATGAGATGACAATCCTGTTTAGTTCACGTAACCATTTCAAAATATAATTTGGTTATGTGAGGTACATCACCCTCGCGATATATACTCTTTGATGCGTTGCCTTACTTTCGTCGCGACATTCTCGATTTCATACTTACGTACCCAAATCGCGAACATAACTACTTACAACAAGGCCTTACATCATCGCGTTACGTCCCCAGCATGCGATTACACAGCGTTACTGCGTGGCCTTAGAGCGTCATCGAACGGGTAACAAATAATAATCCCGGAATCGAATCTCCCACACTACAATACTTCGTGGCCTTTATCGCACTCTATTGACTACTGAACTTATAACTGTATTAACAGTTATTTAAGCCACCGTGCTAGTAGACTTTTCATCGCCGTTTGCGCCGGTGCTGAGTTCTAATCTACTCGTTCTCAGCAGAGTGTCAACACTGTTTTTAAGCACATGTTTTTATATTCAGTGATAATTTATGTTCAGTAATAATAAGATAAATGAGGAAAATCTTATTTATAGATACCGATAACACACGTGACTATATCCCACCCCACGCAGTGAGAGTCCGGCTGTCCGGCTGGGGTCCCAGGGCTTCAATCAGGTTTTTCAGTGGCAGAAAAAGTGGCTGCGGAAGTTTATGCCAGTCAAACCATTGCCATCCTTCGCATTTTTCGGGTTCCCGGTTATCCGGCTCACCTTCCCCCACACCCAGTTGCGTGATGCAAAACAGCGTAACGTAGTGCTTCTGCTCTCTGGTGAAAATATCATTGCCCCACGGCCCGCGAACAAGAGGACCGAGCGTAAGGCCGGTTTCCTCCAGCACTTCACGGCGTGCGCACGCCTCAGGCGTTTCCCCAAACTCAAGATGGCCGCCCGGCGCGGACCAACATCCGGCACCGTGGCTGCCTTTTCTGCGCCCGAGCAATAACCGTCCGTCGCGGAAAATCAGCACACCGACGCCCACTTGTGGAACTAACATCACTCACTCCTCAATAACATAGGTTGGCAGAAATCATACCCTGACGGGCAAGTGACGTTAAAGCGCTGATTGCCCCGCACGTTGAGGCAATATTTATACTTTCAGAGCCGGGCCCTGTACTATGATCACTTCGGAAGCTGAATGATTAATAAGGAGATTGCGATGTTGGATAATTATTTTGGTTCAGACGGTAACGCCACCAGCGAAGAGAAGCGCCGTTTACTGGCTGTACAGGCCGCGCTGGAGTTGCTGAAAGCCACACTGTCCGATACCAACGACGGTAACGGCGTTGAGTACCAATTGAAAACCACAGAAAAGTACGTGAGTACGCTGGCGGATGCCATTCAGGCCGCCGTCGAGAAGAAGTAAAAACGTATTTCTCAGCCCCTCTCACCGTCTGCTAAAAGCAGACGGTTTTTATTACGTGCAATGACCGCCATCACACCTGCGGGCCAACCTGCATAAAGGGATTGAACGCGATTTCCCAAAGATGTCCGTCAGGATCGGCGAAATAGCCTGAATATCCCCCCCAGAACACTTTCTGCCCCGCTTTCACCAGCGTGCCACCGGCTTTGACCGCAAGTGCCAGCACCTCGTCAACCTCGGCTTCACTGGCCACATTTTGCGCCAGTGACATGGCCCGAAAACCGCTGCCCGCCGGGTCAACGCCCGCGTCTTTAGCCAGTTCTTCCAGAGGGAAGAGCGACAGCCAGGCGCCTGCAAGCTGGAAGAAACATACGCCTTCGGACTCAAACTCCAGACGCGGAAGCCCCAGCCCTTGCTGATAAAACGCCGTCGCGACCTGTAAATCCCGCACGCCCAGAGTGATCATACTGATAACTGGTTTCATTGTTTTCCTCATACATTGACCGCCCATTGGGTATTCAACATAGTTGACTCTGACACATTTAGAAACCAGACCACCCGGATGTCCGAAGCAACTGGCGGTACATTGGCGATGTTTACGCCAGCGGACCGGAGAAATAGCCCGCGTTATCCAGATCGTCTAACAGGCCAGGCTGCTGCGGATGCCAGTCCAGAAGGTCGCGCGTCTGCTGGCTGGAGGTCGGGTTATCAATGGCGGCAAAATGCGCGAACCAGCCGAAATACCCGGCAGCCTGCTCCGGCGTTTTGCTGACAACAGGCAGGTTGAGATGTCTGCCGATAGCCCCGGCAATATCCCGAAACGCCACCCCCTCTTCCGCATTGCCATGATAATTAGCCCGCTGTGCGCCCTGCTCGAGCACCAGCCGGAACAGACGGGCGGCATCAACGCGATGCACCGCAGGCCAGCGGTTGGCGCTGTCTGCGACAAACGCCGCCTCGCCTTTCTCACGCGCCAGCGCAATCAGCATCGGCACAAAGCCGTGATCGCCTGCGCCATGTACGGAAGGCGGCAGACGTACCACCGAAACCCGCACACCTGTGGCAGCAACCGCCGCAGCCGCCAGTTCTGACGCCATACGCGGGTTTGAATAATTCACCGGCAGCGGCTCCTGTTCCGTCACCGGATAGCCCGGAGTCAACAGCGCCGTCCCGGACGTGATCACCAGCGGCCGCTCTGAACCTGCCAGTGCGGACCCCAGCGCCTCAATCGCCCGCCAGTCGTTGTCACAATTTTGCTGAAATTTCGAAAAGTCGTGATTAAACGCCGCGTGGATCACCCCGTCAGCGGCGGCGGCCCCCCGGTGCAAACTGTCGATATCCTCAATATCGCCCCGGTGGACCTGCGCCCCCGCGGCGGTCAGCCATTGTGCAGAAGTCTCCGAACGCGCCAGCCCCGTCACCTGATGACCGGCGGCCAGCAACTCTTTCACGATGGCAGTACCAATAAAACCTGTAGCCCCTGTCACGAATACACGCATCTGGATTTCCCCTGTCGTTCACTGGTTGAAGATGGGCGCAAAGGCAGCCCGCTGTGAATCAATATAGGGGTTGATGAAAAGACGATCTATGCGCTAATGTCCGCATTATCTTTGCAATCGTCCGGAGTCGCCGATGGATCCCCTTTCAGATGTGTTATCGCTGCTTAAAGCTCAGAGCTATATGTCCGCAGGCTTTGAGGCGGGCGGAAGCTGGGCACTGCATTTTCCTGAGCATCATCAGTGCATAAAATGCAACGTGATTGTCTCGGATGAGTGCTGGCTGGCGGTCGACGCCGTACCCGCCGCGGTGCATTTAAAAACCGGAGACTGTTTTGTCCTGCCCAGCGGACGGCCTTTCCGGCTCGCCAGTGACCTGAGCCTGCCAGCCGCCGATGCCACGGCGGTGTTCTCCGGTTCAAGCGAGGGTGGCGTGGTGACCTATAACGGCGGCGGCAGTTTCTCGCTGGTCGGCAGCCGTTTTGCGGTCAGTGGCCATAACGTCGCCACCCTGCTCGGCATGTTGCCGCCGATTGTGCATATCTCGAAAGCGCCGGATCAGGCCATGCTGCGCTGGGCGGTCGAGAGCATGATGCAGGAGTTACGTGAACCGCAGCCGGGCGGCCTGCTGATCGCCCAACATCTGGCGCACATGATGCTGGTGCAGGCCCTGCGTATGCATATGGCCAGTGCGTCAGAAAGCAGCGACAGCGGCTGGTTCGCGGCGCTGGCGGATAAGCAGCTTTCCAAAGCCATTAACGCGATGCACAAGGACCCGGCACGCCGCTGGACGGTACTGAGTCTGGCGGAACGGGCAGGCATGTCGCGCTCGGTATTTTCGCTGAAGTTCAAACAGGCCGTCGGCAGTTCGCCGCTGGAATACCTGACGCGCTGGCGTATGCTGCTGGCCGCTGACCGGCTGACCACCGGCAGTGATCCGGTCTCTGCGGTGGCGCTGTCGCTGGGCTATGAGTCAGAAAGTGCCTTCAGTACCGCCTTTAAGCGTACGCTCGGCAGCTCACCGCGCCAGTACAGCCGGGTTGCGGGCGGATAAAACGGATAAACAGGCAGGGGTTGTCAGTCAGGCTGTCGCTCGGGTATGCTATGGTTAATATACAAAACATATATAAACCATATACCGCAGGAACCCGAGATGGGCATAATAAAAATATCCGAAATGATGCATGAGAATCTGCGCATTGCCAGTCTGGCCTTCACCCGTTCGATGAACGCCCAGGCCGAACACTGGATGAAAGTAGGTATGCTGATGGAGATGCATCCTGACCTTTCACACCGCGACATCTGCCAGCTGCTGGTCCGCGCCAGCGCAGAATCTACAGAGCGTTTCGACGGTATTAAAACCCTGCTCAACGATGGCGTCACCGCAAGGAAAACCAGCAATGACTGACAACACCTTTATCAAACCGGCGGAAGGTATCGCCAAAGCACGCATCGCCGGAGGGCTTGCCGCCCGCGTTTTGCAGATGATTGAACCGCACGTCCAGCCCGGCGTCACCACTGACACCCTTGATCAGCTCTGCCACGACTTTATCGTCAACGAACTCCAGGCGATCCCGGCGAACATCGGGTATGACGGATATGAAAAGACCACCTGTATCTCCGTTAATCATGTGATCTGCCACGGTATTCCGTCGGATAAAGTGCTCAAGAAAGGCGACATCGTAAACGTTGACGTCGCGCTGATCAAAGATGGCTGGTACGGCGACACCAGCCGTATGTTTTATGCCGGTGAACCTTCGATTCTGGCCCGCCGTCTGGTCGAGACGACGCTTGAAGCCATGAATGCGGGTATCGCCGTGGTGCGCCCTGGTGCCACATTGGGTGACGTCGGCTTTGCTATCGCCAGCGTCGCGGAAGGGAAAGGTTTTAGCGTGGTGCGCGAGTATTGCGGTCACGGGATCGGGCAGGGTTATCACGAAGATCCGCAGGTGCTGCATTACGGTCAGCCGGGCAAAGGTCTGGTGCTTGAAGAGGGGATGCTATTTACTATCGAACCGATGATCAACGCCGGTCAGCGCCATTCGAAACTCTTAAAAGATGGCTGGACGGTGGTGACGAAAGATCATTCGTTGTCCGCGCAGTGGGAACACATGGTGCTGGTGACCAAAGAAGGCCACGAGGTGCTGACCCCCTGGCCTTAAGCTAAACAAAAAAACCGGAAACGTCAGTTCCCGGTTTTTTTCACCCAACTCGCCACGTCTTACCACTGGTATTTCACGCCCACCATCCCCTGATACCCCTGATAGCTGTTGTCGCCCCAGGTGCTGCTGACCTGTCCCCAGGTTTGCCAGTTTTGGCTGATATTCCCCGTCACACCCGTTTTGACTTCATAACGGTTGGCCGAAGTGGCGTTTTCAAAGCGTACTTGATTGAAGTCCACGCTGTCTGACGCCGGTTTGCCGTTGTACCAGTTCACTTCCACAAACGGCTGCGCACTGTTTTGCACCTGCGTGTTTTGGCGCGTCAGACGCACACCCACACGCGTTCTGATACCGTCATCACCGTTGGCACTGACATCGGTGCCGTTCTGCTCGGTGTGGCCGGACGTAGCATAGTGGCTGTAAATCAACTGCGCCTGCGGAGTCACCATCCAGCGAACTGCATCAGATTGTTTCACCGCATAACCATAGCCGGTTTCAAATGACACATCGGTGCCCTGACTGTTGTAAGACTCCTGCGGCAGGTCGTCGCCGTTCACATCGTTTTTGTACCAGGCGTGCTGGATCCAGCTGTCCACATACGCACCGCTGACGCGATCTGCCTGCGCATACCAGGTGCCGTACGCCCCCACGCTGTAACCATTAACCTGCCCTTTGGCCTGATAGCCGCTGTTTTGCACGCTGACCGTACTGGTGGAGTGACCGTAGCCGCCCATGACACCGGCGTTGACCTGGTCACCATTCGCACCGTCGAGCTGATACAAATCGCTCCCCAGCTGAACCAGCGTGGTGTGGGTTTTCTCATCAAACAGACCGCCGTCGCTTTTCTGTTTAGTATAGTCACCGCCCAGACGCACCCAGCCTTTGGCCATGTCGGTATCCGTTTGGTTGCGTGCGGCTCCGGAACGATCGTAGAGCGTTTGCAGGAACATATTTTGTGCCGCACGCTGGTTTGCCAGATAAGCGCCAGGCTCAGGGCGATAGTTCGTCCCCGGCGTGGGCGGGACTGGCGGAACCGGGGGTTCCGGCGGCGTTGGCGTGCTGCCCTGAGATTGCAGGTACCAGTCGCCGTTGCTGCTGTTTTTCACCAGATGATATTCATACGCCCCTGCTACCGCGCGGCCATTGAGGTTGAATACGCCGTCCGATTGCCCGCCGACATCCACCACCTGGATCCCGGCGTTAGTCTGCGCGCCGCTACCGCCCGCATTTTTCACCGTCACCTGCGTGGTGCCAGCAGTATTTCCTGCCACCACCAGTTTATCAGTGGCCGAATTATCCCCGCCCAGTGCCGTTTGCAACGCCAGCACGCCGCCACCGATATAGTTGCCGCTGACCGACAACGTATTGCCAATGGACGCCCCCGCCAGTTGCAGCAATCCACTGTTGGTCAGATTGCCGCTGAGATTGAGGACGCTGGCCGCCGCCGAGCTGTAGGCGGGAAGGCTGTTGAGTGACGCCAACTTACCGCTGTTATTGACGTCGCCGCTGATGGTGCCGTTGCCGCCAAGCGTCGCCCCTGACGCCACGGTCACCACACCGGCACCTTCAGTGCCCAGTTTGGCACCGGACTGCGTGCCGTCACCCACAATCAGCGTACCGCTGTTGACGGCAGTGGTACCCGAATAGGCTGGCTGGAAGACCGTCAGCGTACCGCTGCCAGATTTCACCAACCCTCCGCTGCCGGAAACGCTGTTGGCGAGGGTCATATCCGTGCTGTTATTAATCTGCAACATGCCGTTGTCAGTGACGGTCGCCGTGCCGAGGTTTTGCGACTCCGTCGCGATCAGCGTGGCAGCGCTGCCGATAGTGAAGTTACCACTGAAGGTGCTGTTATCCGCCGCCAGAGTGATCGCTTCGCTGCTGTCAAGCCGGACAGAGCCTGCCCCGAGCAAGGTGTTGTTCAGCGCTCCGCTGGCGGTCTGACCATTGAAGGTATCGAAGGTCAGCAAATCGTTGCTACCGTCCAGCGTAATGCTGCCGGTGCCCAGCCCCTGAACGTTATTCAGGCGGACTTCAGAACCGCCGGTCACCAATGTGCTGGCCGAAAGATCCGGGTTCGCGCCGTCCACCGTCAGCACGCTTGGGTCAACCACCAGCGTACCGCTGCCGACCAGCCGCCCGCTGACGGTCCCGCCGCGGGTGTCACCGGCGGCACGCTGGCTGTCGGTGATGGTCAGATTACCGCCGTTCAGATTCACGATCGTGCCTGCGGCACTGTTGAGCGCGCCGACGCTCTGGGTGTTGCCGTTGAGATCCACCTGGCTGGTACCCAGCAGATCCAGCGACGACGTATTCCCCAACGTGTGGTTAAACCCAAGGCGCAGCGTACCGTTGTTTACCGTGGTCTGCCCGGCATAATCGTTAAGCGGATTATTAAGCGTCACGGTATCCACTACATCCACCAGCAGCCCCCCAGCGCCGGTGATCAGCGCATGCATCTCGTGGCCGCCGAGCGGTGCGCTGGCATCCTGAATCAACGCGACCTGTTGCCCCGCAAGGAGGTCCAGTTTGAGCAGGCCGGAATAGAGGAACAACCCGTTCTGACCCTGCAAGTTACTGCCAGTCAGGCCGTAGCCATAGCTACCAATCCCCACCACTCTGCCCCGTTGAGTCACGTCTGCCGTGACCGGTGCCAGTGCGTTACCTGCTCCATCCGTCAGGGTCATATTGGCCGACGAGCCGGTATTGCCCTGTGACAGGATCAGCGGATCACCGATGGCGTCATCCTGCTGCAACAGGGGTTCACCCTGCGCATTGGCAGGATCTGGCAACGTATTCAGGCCATTGACCCGCACTTCGCCACCGTTTAACGCGAGTTGGTTGGTTTGGATCAGGCTGTGGGTCAGTACATCAAAAGTGCTGCTGCCACCGTTAAGGATCACATTGCCGACGTTCTGTGTGCCAATGCCCACCGTCTGACTGGCGGACTGAATTTGCAGCGTGGCGTTGGTCAGCGCCTGAGTTTGCGCGCCGGATAGCGTAAAGGTCCCCTGTCCCAGACTGACCAGCCCGGCGTAGGCACTGCCACTGCCGGCGCCGAAGGAGAAGCGGTCCGCGGCGGTGTTCATCGCCACATTCAGCACGCCTTGCCCGGTCAGCGCATTGTTGAAGGCAAAGTCACCGCTGGCAGGTGCCACATTCAGCGTGCCATTGAGCCCGGCGCTACCGGTGCCGAGGTTTTGTGCTGCCGAAACGGTAGCAGAACTGCCAGAAGCCAGATCCCACATCCCGCTGAAACCGCTGTTATCGCCGGTCAGCGACAGGTTTGTGGCGGTGATCCGGTTGGTGCCGCTGCCGCTGATAGCCCCGCTGAGCTGGTTTGCATCCCCGCTTACGGTCAGCAAACCGGCATTATCCACCGCGTTGCTGAATTGGCTGTTGCTGAGATTCAGCGCCAGCGTGCCCGGCCCGGTGACCGTCGCCGCGCCGCTGCCAAGTCCCAGCGCGTTAGTCAGCGAGAGCGTACCCGCACCAACCGTAGTGCCACCGGTAAAGCCATTAGCGCTGGCGATGGAAAGAGTACCGCTGCCTGTTTTCGCCAGTGTGCCGCTGCCGTTTACCACGTTAGTGAACGTCCAGTCAGTGCTGTTGTTTAGTACCAGTGCGCCGCTGTTGTTGATTGTCGCTGTGCCGAGGTTTTGCGCCACGCTGGCCGTCAGCGTGCTGCCGCTGTCCAGCGTGAAGCCACCGCCGAAGCCAGCGCTGTTACCAGACAGTGCCACCGCCGCGTTGCCCTGCAGGTGAGTGTCGCCGCTGCCGCTGAGTGCATTCGCCAGTGTGCCGGAAACGCCATTCAGTTGCAGCGCCGTCCCCGCCCCGTTGAGGTTCACCGCGCCGCTACCCAACCCCGCCACGTCACTGAGCAACGCCTGCGCGGTGTTTGCGAGGATCACCGTTGCACTCAGCCCGCCGTTAGCTCCGTTTATCGTGGTGGTGCCGTCGTTTAACGTCAGAGTGCCTGCTCCTGTCAGGCTGCCGTCGCTCTGGCCGCCCTGGCTGAGGGTCAGGTTACCACCGTTGACGTTCAGCGTTGATCCGGCGGCGGCGCTCAGGCTGCCGATAGTCTGGGTTTTGCCGTTGAGATCAATCCCGGTAGAGTCCGCCAGAATCAGGGTTGACGTCGCCCCCAGCGCATTGTCGCTGCCCACCACCAGCGTACCGCCGCTGACCGTGGTCGTACCGGTATAGCTGTTGCTAACGTTGTTAATAGTGAGGGTCTGCGCGGCGGACGCGCTGCCGTTGACGTCCAGATTGCCGCTGCCGGTCAGCTGAGCATTGAGCACCGCGCTGTTTGAGGCCGCACCGCTGTCCGGGGCCAGATGTAACGTCTGGCCACTCAGCAGATCCAGTCCCTTCAGGCCATAGCCAAGATACAGCCCGTCGTTATTGCTGCCAGTGGAGAGCAGGAAATCATAGCTGCCGTTCGCCACCGTCGTGCCGCCTTCAGTGATCGCCTGCATCTGCGGGTTATTTACCGCCTGCCCGCCGCTGTCCACCAGTGCCAGAGAGCCCGCATTGCCGGTCACGGTGCCGCTGGCGGCGACCAACCGGGTCTGGATATCGCCGTCATCCTGAGCCAGCAGATTCAGCCCCGGCGTGGGTACCGGGTTAGGAATACCGCTGGTTTGCGGGACATCCACCTGCACCGTGCCGCTGGTCAGCGTCAGGTCAGTCACGTTCACTTTGCCTGCTGGCGTTTGCGGCGGGGTCTGGCCACTCCACGCCAGGGTGCCGCCGTTAAGGGTCAGATTGCCGATGTTCTGATCGGCCGCCGCCACCGTAGTGGTGTTGCCGGTGTCGAGTTGCAGCGTGGCGTTAGTCAGCGCGTTGGTGTTATCCCCGGAAAGAGAGAACTGCCCCTGCCCGAGTTGAACCTTGCCACTAAAAGCATTGCCCGCCGCCGCGCCGAGCGCAAAGGTGTCGGTCGTGGCCGCGAGGTTGGCTTGTAAAGTGCCGTTACCGGAGAGCGCATTGTTAAAGGTGTAGCTGCCGCCAGCAGGCGCATCAATGTGCAAGGTCCCCGGTGTGGAAATGGCGACGGCCCCGCTGCCGAGCGTGCCGCTGCCGGTCAGATGCAGAGTGCCCAACCCCACATTAGTGCCGCCGGTATAACTGTTGACACCGGTTAACGTCGTCGTGCCGATGCCCAGCGCATCCACCCGGCCGTTGCCGCTGATGATGCCGTCAAGGGTCATATCATTGCGGCGGCTAAACGCCAGCACGCCATTATCAATAATGTCGCCCTGCACGCTGCCCGCCGTGGTACCGCGCCCCAGTGACAGCGTGGAATGGGCATTAATGGTGGTACCGCCGCTGTAGGTGTTATCGCTGGTTAAATCAATGATCCCCTGCGTCGTCAAGTGTCCGCTGCCGTCAATCTTTCCGCTGGCGTTCATGCCAGCCGTGCCAATCACCGTTCCGCCGCCGCTGCCCAGCGTAATGTTATGGGCAAATTCGGCAGTGCCCACCTGCAAAATGGCGTTGTTATCAATGGTTACGCCGCTGGTCACGGCACCGAGTGCGGCATCGGTCACTACCGATATTTGCCCGCCATTCAGTTGAGTTCCGCCGGTATAAGTGCTGTTACCGCTGAGCGTCAGCGTTCCCGCGCCCTCTTTCACTAAACCGCCTGTGCCGCTGATGACCCCGTTCAGGCCGCCGTTCACGCTGTCCTCAATCGTCAGCGTGGCACTGCCGAGGGAGATATCACCGTCAGCGCTGATGTTCTGCACCTGCTGATTAAAATTGTTCAGATCAAAAGTAGCACCCGGTCCGACGATCACCGACGTACTGTCAGCAAAAGCATTCACAATACCGGCTTGTAACGTACCCGCCAAAATACGCGTCGCGCCAGTGTAGGTATTGGCCGACGACAGGGTCAGTGCGCCTGCTCCCAGTTTCGTCAGGGATTGCCCATCCCACGCCAGACCGTTGGCGGCCTGATCGGCCAATACCACGTCAACATTAAATGCGTCAACGGCGTTGCCCAGGATAAAAGTGCCGGAAGAGAGTGGCGCAGTGGCGTTCCACGCCAGTGAACTGCCTACGCTGTAGTCGTTACCGTCGGTGGATTTTTTCGCGTCATTAACGATGTAATTCGCCCCACCGGCACCGACGCCCTGCACAGCGCTGAAATCACCGGTGATGCCATTAGTGGTATGGATAATCACCGTGCGCGTGCCGTCGAGATCGCTGGCTTTCGCCACCGGGCCGCTACTGTAGCCAGCAATATTCAGCACCGAACTGGTGGTGTTGAGGGTAGCGTCAGCGGCAGCCAGCAGCGGCGTCGTACCGCCTAAGGTGACATCCAGCGTGCCGTCGATCACCGCACTGCCGCTGGCGCCAGCCTGCGCGTTGGCATCCAGTTTGGCAGTCGCGCCGCTGTCCACGTTCAACGTGGTGGGGTTAAATATGCCATTTTGCGCCAGATGTAACGTCCCGGCACTGACGTCCGTTGCGCCCACGGAATTACCGGTGCCGGAGAGCGTCAGCACGCCGGTGCCCGTTTTGGTCAGGCCACCGGTACCGCTCAGTTCGCCGCTGTAGGTGGTGTCGGTGTTACTCTGCGCTGTCAGGGTTCCTGAGCCGAGCGTGACCGTGCCCGCACCACTGAGATCCTGCAACAGCTGGTCGAAATTCTTCAGTGCCAGCGTGGTATTGCTGTTGAGCGTGACGGAGCTGCTGGTAGCAATGGCGTTAGCCACGCCGAGGTTGACCATTCCCCCCTCCAGCGTGGTGCTACCTGTATAAGTATTCACGCCATTGAGCGACAAAATACCGGTGCTGGTTTTCACCAGGCTGCCGTCGCCGCCAATCACACCATTGACCGTCCCGGTACCGATTTGCAGCGTGGTGTCGGCATCCGTGATATTCACGGTACTGCCCGCATCGGTACTGAGGGCTGTGGCAATATGTTTGTTATTGCCATTAAAATTCAGCGTCTGTGCCCCGGTGATCGACCACGCCGCCTGCCCGAGCAGGGTGTTAACATCCACGCTGTAGGCATCACCGCTCATCCCCACGGTGCCGGTATAGTTGTTTGCCGCGCCGTTAAACGACAAGTTCAGCGAGCCGGGCGTATTCTCCGTCATATAAATACCGAAGGTGCCAGAGCCCGTCAGGTTGCCGTCCATCGACAGCGCATGGTTGCCGTTGTCAGCGACATAGTTCAGGGAACTGGTGTTGGTGGCGGCGATGTCGCCAGCAAAATGCACACTGGCACCGGCGGTCTGGTCAAACTCTAACGTCGAGTTCGACAGAGAAATCGGTGCAGTCAGCGCGTCAAAATGATAGGTCACGTCCCCGCCGAGCGCCGTGGTCTGCGTGCCTTTCATAAGCAGCGTGGGGCTTTGTTGAATAATTCGGATTTAGATAAAAGCGCCTCTCGTCACTGACTTCCTCAGGCAATCCGCACACTTTCTGGCATCCCTGCACGCGTCATTTTGTTTAAGGCACGGATCATGGCCAT
>Ga0105856_1000396_pt1 | contig 23314 bp, 24 predicted proteins | sample OrgsoiDNA_201060_FD_89681 | JGI IMG/M metagenome (GOLD analysis project Ga0105856, IMG submission 89681) | Permafrost soil microbial communities from the Arctic, to analyse light accelerated degradation of dissolved organic matter (DOM) -... | ecosystem: Environmental > Terrestrial > Soil >...
AAGTAGCGTCCAGTGTCTGGACCGATTACCAGACATTGACGGTAGACACGGAAAACGTGCACACCAGCCAGCAAATTCTCGACAGTGCCCATCAGGCATTCGATGCCGCGCAAGCGCGCTATGCAAAGGGTGTGACCGGTATCCTTGAGGTCATCACGACCCAGACGGCATTGGCCAACGCGCAGCAACAGCAGATCAGCGCGCTGGCTGGCTGGCAGAACGCACGCATTCAATTGGCGTCGAGTTTGGGGAGCCTGGATTTGAAGAGTCTTTACTCGACGCCTTGAAGTCCGCTCGGAGAATCCGTACCGTTTTGGTTGGTTTTGTTCCACGACTGACCAGTCTCCGGTCATTGGTGATTACCTGATGTACCCACTTGGTAGCCACCAATAGTAGGTGCGCTGCTCGACAAGCGAATGGAGAGGCGAGCATTTGAGAAGGCACAGTCGGTTGAGCGCCCTCTACAAGGGGCAATACGTTTAGCTTCAGCAACTCATCGCGAATATCCAAAATTTGATGGCTTGATGAAATGCTCCCGGCCTACCTGAAAAGAACAGAAAAAACCCGCAACCGAGTGCGGGTTTTTTTGCTTGAATGGTGCGCGTTATCCCTTACACACCCATCGCCAGTTTCCCACTCGACAACCGACGCTTATACGCGCTGTCCCGACTCGCCAGCCACCAGTACAACGGCGTCGTAATCAGCAACCCGACCACCCAGGACAAATCCGCGCCATCGATGTGCGCCGAGATCGGCCCGACGTACAGCGGCGTGTTCATGAACGGAATTTGCACCACGATCCCGATCGCATAGGCCAGCAGCGCCTGCGGGTTGTAGCGGCCATAAATCCCGCCATCGACGTGGAAGATCGAATCGATGTCGTACTGACCTTTATGAATCGCATAGAAGTCGATCAGGTTGATCGCGGTCCATGGCACCAGCACCACGAGTAGCACCAGCACCATGTCGACGAAGTGGCCGATGAAGTTGGCGGAGGCGCCGACGGCGGCGAAGCAGCAAGCGCCCAGGACGATGATCGAGATCACGGCGCGGCTTTTTGCCGTAGGGATCCAGCGGTAGGCGAAGGTCTGCACCAGGGTGATCAGTGACAGCACGGCACCGTAGAGGTTGAGGGCGTTGTGGCTGATGACGCTGAGCAGGAACAGCAACAGCATCAACGGGCCGATGGAGCCGGTGGCGAGTTTGACCGCGTCCATGGTGTCCATGCCGACGGGCGTGGCGAGGACCGCGACGGCGCCGAAGATGAACGACAGGCTGGAGCCGAGCACGGTGCCCAGATACGTGGTCCAGAAGGTCGAGGCCACGGGCACATTGGCCGGCAGGTAGCGCGAGTAGTCGGAGACGTACGGTGCGAAGGCGATCTGCCAAAGTGCGGCCAGGGACACGGTGGCCAGCCAGCCTGAGATGTTGAAGCTGCCGCGGGTGAGGAAGTCGGCAGTCTGCACGTGGGTGAAGATGTAGCCGAAGCCGAGCACGATGCCGGCGCCGAGCACCCAGGTGCCGATGCGGTTGAGCACGTGGATGAAGCGGTAGCCGATGATGCCGATGATGCCCGAGCCGAGGGCGCCGATGACGATACCCACCGGCACCGGCACGCTGTCGACCACGCCGTGCAGGGACTTGCCGGCGAGGACGATGTTGGAGGCGAAGAAGCCGATGTACATGATGCCGGCGATCAGCACCACCAGCAGTGCGCCGAGGGAGCCGAACTGGGCGCGGCTCTGGATCATCTGCGGAATGCCCATTTGCGGGCCTTGCGCCGAGTGCAGCGCCATCAGCACGCCGCCGACCAGATGCCCGACCAGAATGGCGACGATGCCCCACACCAGGTTCAGGTGAAACAGTTGCACGCCGAGGGCGCCGGTGACGATGGGCAGCGGCGCGATATTGCCGCCGAACCAGAGGGTGAACAAGTCCCGGACCTTTCCATGGCGATCTTGCGGTGGGACGTAGCCAATCGTGTGCTTCTCGATCAGCGGGGCGGAGGTTGTTGCGGAGGTGACCATGACGAACTCCAAGGCAATATGAGTACGTGTACGTACTTCGGTGAGCGCCACGTGAGCGACGCTTTTCTTGTTGGAGTGATCATGTGCAATGCTTCGGGATAGATAAATTAGTAAGTTTGTTGCTTCAAACCTTAAAAAATATATGCCCGGGGTTTTGGCGGCTCCGGTATGTTCTGGGTTGATCATTTGCCCAAAATCTTCAGGTCTGACACGGACCTGTGGCGAGCGAGCTTGCTCGCGCTGGGCTGCGGAGCGGCCCCCAAATCCGGGATCGATTGTAGATTTTGTGAGTGCTACGCACTCGAGCGGGAGCAAGCTCCCTCGCCACAACAGCATATGGGTGCACCCCGATGTTTTCTGGAGGTCCGCATGGCCGCTTACAACCTGCGACAGCTTCGCTATTTCGTCACCACCGCCGATTGCGGCAGCGTGGCGGAAGCTTCGCGCAAGCTCTATATCGCCCAGCCGTCGGTGTCGACGGCGATCAAACACCTGGAAGAAAGCTTCGGCGTGCAGCTGTTTATCCGGCATCACGCCCAGGGTGTTTCGCTGACGCCGAGCGGGTCGCGGTTTTACCGCAAGGCGCTGGAGTTGCTGCGGGTCGCGCACGAGTTTGAGCAGAACGCGTTGGCGGACAACGACGTGGTGGCGGGGCAGATCGATATTGGTTGTTTCGAAACGGTGGCGCCGCTGTACCTGCCGCGCCTGATCGCCGGTTTCAAAGAACGCTGGCCCGGCGTGGAAATCCGTATTCGCGACGGCGAGCAGCAGGAGTTGGTGCATGCACTGACTGCCGGCAGCATCGATGTGGCGATGCTGTTTGAACACGATCTGGACAGCACGATTGAGACCGTTGCGCTGATGCCGCCGCAGCAGCCTTACGCGTTGCTGCCGGCCGATCACCGTTTTGCGCAACAGGCAAAAGTGTCGCTGGACGACCTGGTGCTGGAGCCAATGATTTTGCTCGACGTGGTGCCGAGCCGGACCTACTTCGTCAGTATCTTCGAAGAGCGCGGGCTGACGCCGCACATCGTGTTCAGCTCGCCTTCAATCGAGATGGTGCGCGGGATGGTCGGGCGCGGTTTTGGCTTTTCGATCCTGGTGACCAAGCCGTTTTCGCCCTACACCTATGACGGGCAAAAAGTGGTGTGCGTACCGCTGGCGCAAACCGTGACCGGTTCCGGGTTATCGGCGGCATGGTTGAAAAGGTCGCAGCTGACCAAACCGGTGCAGTTGTTCGTCGATTATTGCCAGGAAGAACTGGCCCGACTCTATACCTGAGCGTCGGGCCAACCCTCAGCAGCAGATCGATAGCAGCATCCGTTGCAGCATGGCGTCGCAGCTGTCCAGTTGCTCAACGCTGACAAACTCGTCCGGTTTGTGGCCTTGATCCATGCTGCCTGGACCGCAAACTACTGTTGGAATCCCTGCCGCGTCAAACAGGCCACCCTCGGTGCCGAACGCCACTGTGCCGAACTCCCGAGAGCCCGAAAACGCAGCGATCAACTCAGCGGCTTCGCTGTGCGCATCGGTGGCCAAACCGGGGTACGCCGACAACTCGCTGAAGCGGATTTCACTCTGATCACTCACGGCACGCATACGCGGCAAGACGTGTTGCTCGGCGTAGGCTTTCAGCTCCTGCGCGACATCGCTTGGGTCGTATGAGGGCAGGGCGCGGATTTCAAAGTCGAAACGGCAATCGGCGGGAACGATGTTCAAGGCTTTGCCGCCAGAAATCACTCCGGTTTGCACCGTGCTGAACGGCGGATCGAAGCGTGCGTCGTGAAGCTCGGGGGCTTTGAGTCGTTGGCCGATGCGCCCGAGCTCACCGATCAGTTCGGCGGCGTATTCGATGGCATTAACCCCGAGCGGCGCATACGCCGAATGGCAGGCTTCACCATGAATGTCGCAGCGCATCGCCAGTTTGCCTTTATGGCCGAGCACCGGTTTGAGCTCGGTCGGCTCGCCAATGATGCAGAGCATCGGTTTGACCGGGCGCTGCTCCAGCACTTTGAGCAATGAGCGGACGCCGAGGCAGCCGATTTCTTCATCGTACGACAGCGCGATGTGCACCGGCTGCCGCAGCGAGGCCTGCACCAACGATGGCACCAGGGCGAGTACGCAAGCGATGTAGCCTTTCATATCCGCTGCGCCGCGCCCGTATAGCTTGCCGTCGCGCTCGGTGAGTTCGAATGGCGGTACGGTCCACGGTTGGCCATCGACGGGCACCACGTCGGTGTGCCCCGACAGCACGATGCCCGGTCGATCCGCCGGGCCGATGGTCGCGAACAGATTAGCCTTGCTGCGTGGCTCGTTGTAGACCAGTTCGCACGGCACATCGAAGCTGGCGAGGTAGTCACGGACAAACTCGATGAGGTGCAGGTTGGATTCGCGGCTGGTGGTGTCGAACGCCACCAGCGTTTTCAGCAAATCGCGACTGTGGCTCATCGGTCGTCTCCGGCGACGCCGTAACCAGGGGATTTGTCCGGGGCGAGGGCGCGGTCGATGTAGTCCTGAACTTGTGGGCGATAGGCGTCCCACAAATGTTCCAATTGGCCGATTGGGTCTTCATCGGCCCAATCGACGCGCAGGTTGATGATTGGCCAGGTCAGTTCGCCGACCACCACCATCGCCGCCGAATGCACCGGCCCGGCTTCGCCGCCCGCCACGATGGCGGCTTGCATTGCCGCCAGCAAGCGATCGGCCAGTTGACCTTCGCCCTGTTCGAATGCCCGGACCATCGCCTCTACAACAGAACGATCCGCCAACATGTTGCCGGCTGCGACGCATTGTTCGCCGCAGACCGCGTTGTGGTTGCCGAGGGTTTGCGCGCCGCTGAAGTGCGCGGTGCGACCGAGGTGGTCAATGGCGGTGATCTGGCGATATTGGCTGTAGCCGTTGCGGGTCAGGACTTTGTCCAGCGCCTCGGCAGGCGCGAGGCCTTGCTCAATAAGGGCGAGGGTTTCCGGGCCGAGGGATGGCAGGGTGATGTTTTGAGTGGAAACGGCGCCAACGCCGGGCAGCAGCCACGGGCAGCGGGCGCCGACGGCGATGCTGGAGGAACTGATGGCGATGCCGAGCTGACCGGTTTCGGGGCAGCGGGCGGCGATGGAGAAGGTCATGGTTTTGCTCCTTGTTTTGCCTTGGCGAAATGGTCGTCTGTGCGGGCGCCTTCGCGAGCAAGCCCGCTCCCACATTTGATCTTCGTCGTACATAAATCTGTGCCCACTGGAGATCTAGTGTGGGAGCGGGCTTGCTCGCGAATGCCGCGACGCGGTCTACCGGTGTTTACTCAGGAATCACCGCAATCACATCAATCTCCATCAACCACTGCGGTTGCCCCAACGCCGACACCACCAACCCGGTCGAAATCGGAAACACGCCTTTCAACCACTTGCCCACTTCCTGATAAACCGGCTCGCGGTAACGCGGATCGATCAGGTAAGTGGTGGTTTTCACGATGTGGCTAAGGTCGCTGCCAGCCTCTTCCAGCAACTGTTTAACGTTGCGCATGGCTTGCTCGGTTTGCGCCCGCGGGTCACCGAGGCCGACCAGTTTGCCCTCGAAATCGGTCCCGACCTGGCCACGAACATAAACGGTATTGCCCGCCCGGACCGCTTGGCACAGGTCATTGTCCAGGCTCTGGTTCGGGTAGGTTTCTTTGGTGTTGAACATGCGAATACGGGTATGGGTTGGCGTGGACATTTGCAGCTCCTGAAAAGAATTCGACGTGGCGCGCTTAAGCGCTGACCGTGGTTTTATGGGCGAGCGGGGCGGCTTGCGCTTCGCGTTGCTCTGCATCGCGGTAGTCGAGGTAAGAACGCTGGATGCCGATGTGATCAGCCACGTACTTGGCGTCGTGCCAAACACCCCAGATAAACGAAGAACCGCGCCGCGACTGCCACGGCAGACCAAGGAAATACACGCCTGGCTCGCTCGACACACCGCGCTGATGTTTTGGTTTGCCGTTGTCGTCGAAGGCGTCGACCTTCAGCCAGCTGTAATCCGTGGCGAAACCGGTGGCCCAGATGATCGAGGTCACGCCGGCCTGGCCCAGGTCGAGTTCCAGAATCGGGTTCGTCACGCAGTCCGGATCCGGGAAGGTGATGCGGGCTTCAGGCTCTTGCGGCAGGTCCAGGCCATTGCGCTCGATGTAGACGTCCGCAGCATTGAGCAGCGCCAGATAGTTCTCATCGCCGCGTGCCAGGTTGTCGGCCAGGTTCGGTTGGAAGGTGGCCACGGAACCGTTGAACGATTGAGTCAGGCCGACCAGCGTCATGCCGCGATGGGCCAGGCCACGGAAGTCCACCGTACGACCGCCGTGCGCACCGCTGACCGCGATGGTCACGTGTTCCCGGCCGGGTTTCATGGCCGCTTGATCCCACTCACCGAGCACGCCCAGCCACCAGCAAAAATCACGGTTGCGATAGGCGCGAGGAGGGCGGTCATGGGCGCCGACCGAGAGATAAACCTTTTTGCCAGAACGCTGCAGTTCATCGGCGATCTGTACCCCCGACGACCCGGCGCCCACCACCAGCACAGCGCCTTCAGGCAACTGCTGCGGATTGCGGTACTCGGCGGAGTGGATCTGGGTGAATGACGCGTCTTTCGGCGCAATCGGCGGAATGACTGGACGCTGGAAAGGCCCGGTCGCGGCCACCACACGGTTGGCTTCGATCACACCCCTAGAGGTTTCAATGGTGAAGCCCGGACGACCGAGATTGCGCTCGACTTTCAGCACGTCGACACCCGTTTGAATCGGCGCCTTGAACTTCTTGGCATAGGCTTCGAAATAGTCGGCCACTCGCTCTTTCGGGGCAAAGCCGTCAGGGCTGACGTCGTCGAACTCAAGGCCCGGAAACCGGTCGTGCCAGGCCGGACCATTGGCCACCAACGAATCCCAGCGCCCGGTGCGCCAGCGCTCGGCAATGCGGTTGCGCTCGAGCACCAGGTGCGGCACACCGAGTTTGCTCAAGTGCTCACTCATGGCCACGCCAGCCTGACCGGCGCCGACAATCAAGGTGTCTGTTTTTATTGTTTCTGTGGTCATCTCTCTACCCTTCGAAGTGGGAGTCAGGTCGGTTATGGCCTGCCATCTCTTGGGTTAAAGACTAGGGATCACCTTGGTATCGGTAAAATATTATTAAGCTGGGAACTGAGCATAAATAACGGAGGCAGAGCGTATGGTTCAGGATTGAAAAGGTTTAAAGGGAGATAGTGAGCCATGAACAAGCACGCACTCAGCGACACCTATCGCGCCTATATCGACTGCCTCAACCGACAGGATTGGCCAGCCCTGAGTCAACTCGTCGATGAAAACGTGCACTACAACGGCCTGCGCGTCGGGCTGTCCGGTTACCGGGCGATGCTGGAACGCGATTTTCGCTCGATCCCCGATCTGCACTTTGTGATCGACCGCCTTATAACCGACCCGCCGCATATCGCCGCCAGGCTGTGCTTCGATTGCACGCCCGTGGGGGAGTTGTTCGGCCTACAGGTGAATGGTCGGCGAGTGGTTTTTACCGAAAACGTGTTCTATGAGTTCAAGCACGCAAGGATCTGCAACGTCTGGTCAGTCATCGACAAGGCTGCGGTCCAGGCGCAGATTATTTAAAAGGGGCAGATACACTTTTCGAAGTACCCACGAACCCCTATGGGATGATCCTTTAAAAGGGGACTGGCTTATTTTCGAGAAAGTAAACCTGCCCCTTTGTCGTTTAAAGATCAGGCCTGCTAGATTGGCCCTTCAATCAACCTGATCAGTACCACCCTACGATGACCGACCTGAACAACGGAATGTCCTTGCCCGCGTCACGACCCGCCGATGCGTCCGTGCGTCGCCGATCTTTACTGGCGGCTTGCAGCGCGCACGCCGTGCATGATGGTTTGACCGACGTTATCTACGTGTTGCTGCCCCTTTGGCAGTTGCAGTTTGGCCTGAGCTTCGCGCAGGTCGGGCTGTTGCGCGGCGCCTATTCCGGGGTGATGGCCAGCATGCAGCTGTTGGCGAGCCGTGCGGCCAAACGTTGGGGGCGCGGACGCCTGCTGGTGGGCGGAACAGCACTGGTTGGGGTGGCTTATCTGTGTGTGGGGCTGGCGGATGGGTTGCCGTTGCTGTTGCTGGCCCTGATGTTGGGTGGGTTGGGCGCGAGTACCCAGCATCCACTGGCGTCTTCGATGGTCAGTGATACTTTCGAGGCGGGTGGCGGGGTCAAGGAGGCCTTGTCGCAATACAACTTTGCCGGCGACATCGGCAAGATGCTGATACCGGCACTGGTCGGCGTATTGCTGACGGTCGTCAGCTGGCGCACCAGCGTGACGCTGATGGGCGTGCTGGGCCTGGCTGCCGCTGGGTTGTTGGGGTGGTTGATTGCGGCGCGCGGCGTGCCAAATCCCCGTTTGAAGAAAGCCCCAAAAGTGTTGGCCGGGAGCGGCTCCGTCGGCGGGTTGCGGGCACTGCTGGTGACCGGCATCCTGGACAGCGCGGTACGGATGGGGTTTCTCACCTTCTTGCCCTTTCTGTTGACGAGTAAAGGTGCCAGGACGGCGGGTATCGGTCTAGCGTTGGCGTTGTTATTCGTGGGCGGCGCATTCGGCAAGTTGCTGTGCGGCTACCTGGGCGCCCGGATCGGCATGATGAAAACCGTGTGGCTGACGGAATCCGCGACCGCACTATTGATCGTTCTGGCGGTGTATTTGCCGCTGACCAGCATGATGGTGATGTTGCCGCTGCTAGGGCTGGCGTTGAACGGCACATCGTCGGTGCTCTACGGCGTGGTGCCGGAGTTATCGAATGCAGACAAACGTGAACACGCCTTCGCACTGTTCTACACCGGCACTATCGGTGGCGGGGCGCTGGCACCGGTGTTGTTTGGTCGCTTGGGGGATGCTACCGGGATCCCGGTAGCGGTGATGACGCTGGCGGCGATTCTGTTGCTGACACTGCCATTGGCCTGGTGTGTGCAGCGGGGGCTGGACCGCAATAGTGGCCTGAGTCAAAGCCAGGCTTAGAGCAAAAGGGGCAGATACACTTTTTGAAGTACCCACGACCCCCTGTGGGAGCGGGCTTGCTCGCGAAGGCGGTGTGTCTTTAGCATTGATGATGACTGACACACTGCCTTCGTGAGCAAGCCCGCTCCCACAGGGATGATAGAAATCGGTCAGGCTTTACTGGCGGCCAGGTAGGCGCCAAGACGCTGGCCCATTTCTGCGCCCAACGCCTGCAAGCCGCTCAGCGGACGGACTATGACTTCAAATTCAACGATTTTTCCTTCTTCGTTGAACCGGATCATGTCTATCCCTTTCAGCTCTTTGCCGCCAACCGTCGCGCTGAATTCCAGCACGACATTCAACCCGTCCGCCGTCGCCAATTCGCGGTGGTATTCAAAATTCTCGAAGACGTCGAGCACTGTTGCGAGAATCATCGCAACCACGTTCGCGCCCGGGTAAGGCGTGTGCGCCATGGGCGAGCGGAACACCGCTTGCGGGTCCAGTAATTCGGGCAGGGCTTTCAAGTTCCCGGTGCTGATCATGTGGTGCCACTGCTTCAGGGACTCCGCGGCGTTGGGGTGCAAGTTCAGTTCAGACATTTTCAACTCCTGTTTTATTGTTGTTCTGCAAGCGTCAAACGGTGCGCGTTGGCCCGTAAATACTCAGCCATCGCGACAAAGCGCTGGCGGGTTTCATGTTCGAAAAGACGGTTGGCCAGCGAGTCGGGCAACCATTCCAGCTAACGCGACCGTAAATGTACGCTAAAGGTGTAGATCAACTCCGAGGTGTTGTCATCGAGATCACGATGGTGCATCGACGCGGCCCACCACTCAAATACGCCTTGCGGCTCGACCAACAGGGCCGCTGCGACCTGTGCAGGCTGAAGGTTGACGAAACGGGCACGCATTGAAAAATAACGTTTCCAGCCCGTTACCGGAGGCGATATCGGTTTTCAGGCACCAGGGTGGGGAAGGTCGGCTTGAGGTGCGCGCGCTGATCGGGTGGCTTGAAGAGCAATTGCGAAGTGAGCGCTGACCTGAACGGGGGCTGCAACGCGACCGGAAAACCCCTCCAAAGCGCGGCACTCTCGGATACACTCCGGTGATGCCAAAACATCATCACGCGCCCCTGAATCTCGCCCGCATCGGTAACAGCATCGTCACGCGACTGCTGATATTGGCGTTGTGCATCGTCATTTTCGGTGCCGTGGTGCGCTATTACGTGTTGACCAACTTCTTGCGCGAAGATTTGAGCGCAGTGGTGGAGGGCCAGCAGTTAACGCTGGCCACTTACGTCGCCCGCGATATCGATAACAAAATTGTTCAGCGCCAGCAGTTGTTGGAGCATCTTGCCGCCACCGTCCCGGCTGATCTCCTGACGCAGCCCGAACGGCTGAAAGCGTGGCTGAAAGAGCATTACGACGACCAAACGCTGTTCACCGCAGACTTGTTCATCGTGAACACAAAAAGGCGTTTACTTGCGAACTATCCCGTCCTGGATACCGATTACCCTGACGGTGATTACATTCAGGCGGGGTTGGCGGGGCGTCCGTTTATCGGACAGCCGAGGATGGGGCGCGCCACTAAAGCACCGATCCTGCCGATGTCGGCGCCCATCAAGGATGCCGGCGGTGAGGTCCAGGCTGTGCTGGTTGGCGTGACCGCGCTGGGTGCTTCCGGCCTGCTTGATTCGTTGCTTCAAAGCCGCGTGGGTGACGCCGCCAGTGATTTCCTGTTGGTGTTCCCGGACAGCAAGTTGTTTGTCGACACCTCGACACTGAATGTGCAGCTCAAGCCAACGTCGCCTCCCGGCATCAATGCGCTGCACGATCGAGCCATGGCCGGGTTTCGCGGCGCCGGGATAACGCTCAACGCCAAGGGTGTCGAGGAGGTGGCGGCGATGGCTTCTGTCCCAAGCGCCGGTTGGTTCATAGTTGCCCGTTTGCCGACCAGCGAAGCGTTTGCCACCGTGGATCGAACCCAGCACTTTTTGATCAAGGGTGCGTTTTTATCGATTCTGTTTTTTGCCACGTTCGCCTCCATCGGTTTGTACTTTGTCTTTCGTCATCTGTTTAGTGCTGCCGCCCAGGCGGACCGCATGACCCGAGATGAATTGCCGCACGCGCCGTTGGCGGTTGTTCGGGATGATGAAGTCGGGCACTTGATCTCGGCGTTCAATCGTTTGCTGGTCAAGTTGAATGACAAGCAGGACGAACTGAAAAAGATCGCGCATCACGACACCCTGACAGGGTTAACCAACCGGCATTATCTTTCCGGCCGGCTTAGGCTGGTGTTGGCCCAGGCACAACGCAACCAGACGCAGGTGGGCTTGTTGTTTATGGACCTTGATGGGTTCAAGCACATCAACGATTCCCTCGGGCACGAGGCTGGCGATGAGGTTCTGCGGCAGGTAGCGCGGCGTTTTTCAGCTGTCGTGCGAGTGAGCGATACCCTGGCCCGCATCGGCGGAGACGAGTTTGTGGTGCTGCTCAATGACCTCGGCGACAATGCCGAAGAGACATTGACCCGCGTGGCGACGCAATGCATCGATGCCTTGGCCGCGCCGTTTTTTATCTCCGGCTCGGTGTGCATCGTCGGCGTTTCGATTGGTATCGCGCTGGGAGACGGGCAGAGTTCTGCCGATAAACTGTTGCTGGCCGCTGATCGAGTGATGTACCAGGCCAAGAAAACCGGGCGCGGTCGGTATCTGACCTACAAGCTTTAGGCCGCTACGACGTTTAACCCGAGGAGCACCAAGATGACCCAGACCCTGGAACGAGCCATTGCCATCGCTGCTGCCGCCCATGCGGGACAGGTCGACAAGGGCGGGGCGCCTTACATCCTGCATCCGCTGAAAGTCATGCTGCGGGTCAACACCCTGGAAGAGCGGATCGTCGCGGTGCTGCATGACGTGGTTGAAGACACCCGCATCAGCCTCGAAGACTTGCGGCAAGAAGGCTTCAGCGAAACGGTGCTGACGGCCATTGCCTCGGTCACCAAGGTGCCGGGGGAATCCTATGAGGCATTCGTCGAGCGTGCGGCGTTGAACCCGATTGGCCGGGTGGTCAAACTCGCGGATCTGGAAGAGAACAGCGACCTGTCCCGGATTGCGCAACCGTCCTGGGAAGATCTGGAACGGATCGAGAAGTATCGGCGGGCGATCGGAGTTCTACGCTCTTAAGCGCTACGCCAAACCTTGTGGCGAGGGAGCTTGCTCCCGTTCGGTTGCGCAGCAACCGCCTTCAAGGGCCGCTACGCAGCCCGGCGGGAGCAAGCTCCCTCGCCACAGGTTTTCATTGCACCACAGGACCTGTTTCAACTCTCCCCATACCTTTGTCGCACGCTGCAAAGGCGTAGACTCGCCAAGTTGTGTCCTGAAAGCGCTGCTCCAATCCCGATTTCCTCATCAAATCGACCGCTGATTCACGCGCCGGGTCAGTTCTTCAGCTGACTCCTTGCGCTCCGAATAGCGGTCAACCAGATCCGGACGATCCCGAAGCAGCAGCGTGAACTTCACCAGCTCCTCCATCACGTCCACAACCCGGTCATAGAGCGCTGAGGGTTTCATGCGGTTGCCTTCGTCAAATTCCAGATAGGCCTTCGGGACCGAGGATTGATTGGGGATGGTGAACATCCGCATCCAGCGCCCCAGCACGCGAAGTTGATTAACGACGTTGAAGGATTGCGAACCGCCACACACCTGCATCACCGCCAGGGTCTTGCCCTGGGTCGGGCGAATCGCGCCAATGGCCAGCGGCACCCAGTCTATTTGAGCCTTGAACACCGCAGACATGGAGCCGTGGCGCTCCGGTGAGCACCAGACCTGGCCTTGCGACCACTGCATCAGTTCCAGCAGTTCCTGGACTTTCGGGTGGTCGTTCGGTGCGTCGTCCGGGAGCGGCAAACCGGATGGATTGAAAATCCGCGTCTCGGCGCCGAAGTGTTCGAGCAAACGCGCCGCTTCCTCGACCAGCAATCGACTGAAAGAGCGGGGGCGGGTTGAACCGTACAACAGCAAAATCCGGGGTTTGTGCTGGCCGTTTTGATCGGTGGCGATGGGTTGAGTCAGTGATGGGTCGAGGTTGGGCAGCGGGTGAGTCATGAGGCGCTCCAGTTACAGCGTGCCGATGCGGTCGAGTTCACGCTTCAGCGCATCGCGATCAAGTTGGGCGAAGGGCAGTGCCAGAAACGCCCGGCAACGGGTTTCGATTCGCGCCAGGGTCGAGTGAAAGGCGGCGGATACGGCCGCTTCGTCACCCGTGACCTCCGACGGATCTTCCAGTCCCCAGTGGGCTTTCAACGCCGGCCCGAAATACACGGGGCAGGCCTCACCGGCGGCCTTGTCGCAGACGGTGATGACGATGTCCGGTGGGTTGCCCTCGAAGGCGTCATTGCCTTTGCTGCTCAAGCCATCAATGGCGATGCCGGCTTCTTGCAGTGTGGTCAGGCTGCGCGGCAAGACCTGGCCCTTGGGAAAGCTGCCGGCGCTGACCGCCTCGAAACCTTCTGGCGCCAGGTGATTGAACATCGCTTCGGACAGGATGCTGCGGCAGCTATTGGCGGTACACATGAACAGAATGCGCATGGAGACTCCTTTTGTCAGGCGGACAAGCCGAGGCGCAGGGCCAGGGCGGATAAGGTGATGAACAGGATTGGCACGGTCAGCACGACACCGACCTTGAAGTAGTAGCCCCAGGTAATACGCAGGCCTTTGCGTTCTAGAACGTGCAGCCAGAGGAGCGTCGCCAGGCTACCGATCGGGGTGATTTTTGGTCCCAGGTCACAGCCGATGACGTTGGCGTAGATCATGGCGTCGCGCACCACGCCAGTGGCGTCGCTCGCCTGAATGGACAGCGCGCCCACCAGTACCGTGGGCATGTTGTTCATGCCCGAGGACAGCGCTGCCGTCAGAAAGCCGGTTCCCAGCGCGGCGCCCCACACGCCGTAGTTGGCCAGGTAGTTCAGGGCTGTGGTCAGGTAGAGGGTCAGGCCTGCGTTTTTCAGTCCATAAACAACCAGGTACATGCCCAGCGAAAAGATCACCACTTGCCACGGCGCCTCGCGCAACACCCGCCGCGTCGAAATCACATGGCCGCGTGCAGCCACGGCGAACAGCGCGGCAGCACAGACGGCGGCAATCGCACTGATGGGAATGCCCAGCGGCTCCAGTGCAAACAGGCCGACCAGTAACACGACCAACACACACCAGCCGACTCGAAACGTCAGCGGGTCTCGCACCGCGAGACGCGGATCTTGAAGCTCTTGGACGTTGTAGCTGCGCGGTATATCGCGCCGGAAAAACACGTACAGCGCGCCCAGCGTGGCAGCCACTGCCACGAGGTTGACCGGCACCATCACCGAGGCGTACTCGCTGAAGCCCAGGCCGAAGTAGTCGGCCGAAACAATGTTGACCAGATTCGACACCACCAGCGGCAGGCTGGCCGTATCGGCGATAAAGCCAGCGGCCATGACAAACGCCAACGTAGACGCCGGCGAAAAGCGCATCGCGATCAGCATCGAGATAACAATCGGGGTCAGAATCAGTGCTGCGCCGTCATTGGCAAACAGGGCTGATACGGCGGCGCCAAGCAGTACCGTAAAAGCGAACAGGCGACGACCATCGCCTTTGGCCCAACGCGCCACATGCAAAGCAGCCCACTGAAAGAAGCCCGCTTCATCCAGCAACAAACTAATGATGATGACCGCGATAAACGTGGCGGTCGCGTTCCAGACAATGCCCCACACCAGTGGAATGTCGTCCAGCGTCACCACGCCTGTGGCCAGCGCCAGAATGGCACCCAACGATGCACTCCAGCCAACGCCCAAGCCCTTGGGTTGCCAGATGACCAAGACAATGGTGAATAGAAAAATCGAAACCGCAGCCAACATGAGAACGCTCGATGAGTAAGAGAGTCAGCAGCACGCTGCAGTATTGAGAGGCCGGTCGCCCATCTGTCTGAGCCGGGCGCTGTTTTCTTCAAGCCAGTCGGCGTTGGCTTGCAGCGTGGTCTCAAGGACAGCGCGTACCCAGGCAGGCAGTTCGGGATTGAGTCGGTAATACACCCATTGCCCCTGGCGTCGATCAAGCAGCAAGCCGCACGCCCGCAGTTGTGCCAGGTGACGAGAGATCTTCGGCTGACTGTCGTCCAGGGCACAGACCAGCTCGCAGACGCATAACTCGCCTTCACGGGTGATCAGAAGGGTGGCGCGGGCGCGGGTCTCGTCGGACAGGCATTTGTAGATGGCTGGAGGGCTGAGCATGGGGCTGCCTGTAATGTGTGGAAATCCGAATATACGGATATCCATATGTATTGCGCAAGACGCTTTTTTGTTTGAGTTGAGGCAGGACTCCTCTCGCTGGAGTGAAATGTACGCAACGACAAATGACCGGGTTTGAATCAGCACATTGAAAAAGCTACCGCTGCTATTCGAAACCTTCCAGATATCCCCGCTTACCCCAAGCCCTTCGGCATCAAAGATCTTGATTTTCGAGGTGTCTTTGGAAAGCCTTAAGCGCCGTACTGATCTGTGGGCCTATCACAGGATCATCGGCAATGCTTTCGGCACTCAACTGGGTGGACAGGAGGTTAACCGTAATTGACGCTTCCTCAATGAGGCGAGCTGACATCGTATCTAAAACCAGCCGCAGTGCGGCCTGCGCATGGCTGGCTCTGGGCGAGGCGTTGAAAAGTGCGACCGATTTGCCCGGGAAGGCTTCACTGCTGACGAGCCAATCGAGCATATTTTTGAACGAGCCCGGAATCCCTCGAGCGTATTCCGGGCATGAAATCAGAAGCCCATCGGCCTGGGCGATAATCGAGTGTAATTCCAGGATTTTCTCAGGAGGATGTTCAATCAAGTCCGGGTTGAAGTGCGGTAGCTCACCGATCCCTTCGTAATGCGTGATCAAGACCCCTTTGGGGCGCAAAAGCTCGGTTGCACGTAGCAAAATCGAGTTGGAAGAGGCCTGGCGCAGACTTCCTGAGACCGCAAGCAAATGCACCATTTCAACACCATCCGTGATTTATAAGTCGGTGGAGTTTCGCACGAGGCAGACATGACTGCCATCGCCCCACCCAGTACTCGCCCCTTCGCCAACCATTCGTCCAATCGATAGTCATCATCAAAAAAAGCGAGTTTCGTTTTTCCAGCAACGGAGGAGGATAGCGCTATACCGATCTCGCTTCTGAAGGAACCTGCGCGATGAGAATCTCAACTGTTTTGGCCCTTATCGCCGTACTGACCAGCGGTTTTGCCGCCACCGCCCCGGCCTACGCTGGCGACCCACAAGCCTGCCATTTCCTGCCGATGGGCGACAGCAGCGCCAACCTGAAGCATTCCCAGTCGGTGGGTGTGCTCTACAGCGAAAACACCGTCAACACTATCGAATACCTTGAGCGTTACCATTCTGTTGCGGTGAACGGCAGCAAGAACCCTGCACTCGATTCGCGCATCAGCAACGCGTTCGTCAGCAGCTCTGATCCGAAACTGGCGATCAACTGGCTGATGAGTTCGCTGCAAAAAGAATTCGCCTCGGTGACCGTCTACGACAACCTCGACGCACTGGTGCAAGCGCACCCGGACGTGGTGGTGATGCTTGACACCTACAGCCGTCTGGTCAGCAAACGCAATGATCAGGTCGAAGCACGGTTCCTCGCCAAGTTCTACGATTCGAACCTGCAATACATCGGCCAGGCCGAAGGCTCCCGTGAACAGAAAATGCCTTCGGTATGGGTTCACGGCAAAGCAGCGTCGGAGATTGCTGCGCAGATCGACCAGCAAACCGCATTGCAAGTGAACGCCTTGAAGCAGTTCGATGCGTCGCTCAAAGCGTTGGTGACCTCGGGCAATGTGGCTCAGGTGGCGAACAACTGAGGATGCGGTTATCTGGCTGTTGCGCTCAGGAGTTTTGCACGATACTGGCTGCCCATCATGATAGTCAGAGCGCAAATGATGCCCGTATCACCTGATCAAAATCCGTCGCTTGTTCTGGTCCCTGCTCAACAAAACGACCTGGACCCACTTGTCGCCATTCGAATTGAGGCCATGCGCGAAAGCCTCGAGCGCGTCGGGCGATTTGATCCGGTGCGTGCGCGTGAACGTTTTGCCAGCGGCTTTGACCCCACTAGCACACGTCACATCGAAGTGGCCGGTGAGCGGGTTGGTTTTGTGGTGGTCAAGCATCACCTCAATGAACTGCTGCTTGATCACTTGTATGTGAAACCGGGGGCGCAGGGATCAGGGATTGGCGCCGCTGTTCTTGCTCATGTTTTCCAAGAGGCGGATGCAGCCGCGCTGCCTGTCAGGGTGGGCGCGCTCAAGGAAAGCGCTTCCAACCGCTTCTACATCCGCCATGGCTTCCAATTCGTGGAAAGCGCTGAATTCGACCATTACTATGTTCGGCCGAGCGTTCCTGCAACTCGTCCAGCCGATTAGCCTGCGGTCATCCGTTGGCTACGTTTAACCACACCGACACACGCAAACCGCGGTTTTGTACCTCATCGGCGAAGCCCAGGCTAACCCGTGCCCCGGTACGCTGCGCAATCGCCTGAACAATGGACAACCCCAGCCCGGACCCAGCCTCATCGGTCCCCAGGCTGCGATAAAACGGATCAAACACCCGCGCTCGCTCTTCCACCGCGATCCCTGGCCCCGAGTCCTTGATCTGCAGCAGCGCCGTGCCGTTATCCATGACCACAGAAAGGTCAATCCGGCCACCCTCCGGTGTATAGCGGATCGCGTTGTCCACCAGGTTCTTGACCAGTGTCATCAGGTCCATTTCGTTGATCAGTACCCGCACGTCCTGCTCACCCTCGACGCCAATGTCGAGGTGTTTTATATCGGCCAGCGGCAACAGATCTTCCAGCACTCGACGATAGACCTCATGCACCGAAACCGGCGACGTCGGCGCGCTGGTTTCGGCTTGCACCTTGGCCAGGGTCAGCAGTTGATCAATCAGGTTTCTGCCGCGCTCAATGCCCCGGCGCAATGGCACCAGACGCTCATGGGCCACGGCCGACATATCGGCGCCAGACAGGCGTTCGGCCTGCAAGGAGAGGGCGGTCAGCGGTGATCGAAGTTCGTGGGCTGCGTCGGCGACGAAGCGGCGCTGGGTTTCCATCGCATTCGCCACACGTTCGAGCAAGCGATTGATCGCCACCACAAAGGGCCGGATCTCGGTCGGCAAATGGCTTTCGTTGATTGGATGCAGTTCCTGCTCGGCGCGCTGATCGATTTCAGAAGAGAGTGTCGCGATGGGTCGAAACAGCTTGCGCACCAGGTCGCCGACCACCAGCAACAGCACCGGAAATAAAATCAAAAACGGCAGCAGACTGCGCCAGGCACTTTCGCGGGCGTCCTTGTCACGGGCGCCTGTTTCCTGGCCAACGGCAATGCGTTCGCCACGGGCGGTGGTCCTGACCAGCACGCGAAACGCTTCGCCGCCGACATTCACCGTGGACAAGCCATCGGCCAGCGTCGTCGGGAAGGGCAGCGGTGCGGTGTCGTCATCGTTACCGGAGGCTTTGTTGCCATCGGCCAGGTGCTGAATGATCAGTCGGGATTCTTCATCGTCGCCGGCAATGCCTTTGCCTTCGGGATATTTCAGCGTCATGTGTTGCCGATCAAACAGCACGGCCACCTGGCGCAAGGTGTCATCCTGCATTTCGTGGGCTTCGTCGAACGCGGAAATGAACGCAAAGACGCCGGCCACAATCGCGACGATCAGGATCGCCAGCGACAGTGTGACGGACAGCCTGAGTTGTACCGATTCGCTCAAGCGTTTTTTGAAACCATCCATCCCACACCCCTAACGTTCTTGATGACTTGGCTACCCAACTTGCGCCGCAGTGCATGGATCAAAAACTCCACGGCGTTGCTTTCCACTTCATTGCCCCAGCCATAGAGGCGGTCTTCGAGTTCGCTGCGCGAAAGGATCGCGCCCGGCCGGATCAACAACGCCTGCAGCAAGGCGAACTCGCGGGCCGAAAGCTGCACGCCGGGACTCTCTGCGGTCGAGGCTTCTTTGCTGACCAGGTCCAGCGACACCACACCGTTGTCGAGCACGGACAGGGCGCTGCCGCCCTTGCGCCTTAAAACCGCGCGCATGCGCGCCAGCAACTCGGCCATGTCGAAGGGTTTGAGCAGGTAGTCGTCTGCACCGCCATCGAGGCCGCGCAGCCGGTCGTCGAGGCTGTCTCGGGCGGTGATGATCAGTAACGGCACGGGATTGTTGTTGGCGCGAATGCGGGTCAACACGTCGAGGCCGTCCTTGCCGGGCAAACCGAGGTCGAGCAGCACCAGGTCGTAGTGTTGAGTCTCCAGCGCCGCCAGGGCGGTGAGGCCGTTCTTCACCCAGTCGGCGGCATAACTCGCATCGTTCAGTGCACCGTGGATTGCATCGCCAATCATCGGGTCGTCTTCGACCAGCAGTATCCGCATGTCCCGCTCCGGCAAAAAAAAGGCGCGAGGGTAATGACCCGCGCGCCTGTATTGAAGCATCTGTGCCCGGTTACTGCTTCCCTTTCATCGAGTCGAAAGCCTTCAGCAAGTCATCCATCGCAGCTTTGCAGTCGCTCTGCTTCGGGCTGCTGGCACGCACGGCATCGAGGGCGCGGTCGATGGCTTTGTCTACCACGTGCCAGTCGCTCGCGGCGCGGGGCTTGATGCCGGCTTCTGCCGAGTCCCAGGAGGTTTCCAGGTCCTTGATGCGGGCCTTTGCGGCGGGCAGATCGTTTTTGTCGACCAGGCCGGCAACGTCGGCGGCGATGTTGCGGAACTCGGACAAATCGCCGAGTTTAGAGGCCGAACCCTGGGTCATCTCGACCGCCGAAGTCGTATCGGCCTTGGGTTTCTCGGCCGGTTTCGAGCAACCGGTGGCGATGCTCAGCATGAAAATGGCCGAGACAATGCACACGTGACGAATGAGGTTTTGAACGTGGCGCATGGTGATTCCTTAATGGCTTTTGAATGAGTTATTGAGTGATTGCTTTACGATTGCCGACGCTCATTTGCGCTACGGCGACCAGAATGACGATGACGCAGAGGAACAGCGCGCTGGTCCACATGGCACCCATGCCGAGGCCGCCATAGGTTTTGGCCTGGGTCAGCAAGTCGCCCAGGGACGCACCGAATGGGCGGGTCAGGATGTAGGCGATCCAGAAGGTCAGCACCACATTGCCGCCCAAGCGCCAGGCCAACAGGGTGGCGGCGATCAGCGCGCCGAAAATTACCGCGCCGAGGGTGAAACCCAATCCCAGTGCTTCGGTGGCCAGGTCACCTGCCGCGGTGCCGAGGGCAAAGGTGCAAAGTACGGTTGCCCAATAGAACAGCTCGCGCCGTGGCGTGACGATTTCGCGGATCGACAGGCTGTGTTCCACCCGGTACCAGACCCAAAAGTTGACCGCCAGCAGCACCGAAAAAATCGCCGTGCTGGTGTACAGGCTGACGTCGAGCTTGTCGGTCAGGATGTCAGTGATCTGCGTGCCGACGATGCTCACCAGCACCACGGTCAACCAGTAAATCCAGGGTGTATAGGCCTTGGTCCGCAGTTGGCAGAACAGCGCGATCGCCAACAGGACCGCCATGCCGATACTGGTCCAGCCCGCACCGAAGCCGGCATCGACGGCCAGGAAATCGGCGCCGGTTTCGCCCACGGTGGTGGACATGATCTTGATCACCCAGAACGACAGGGTGACCTCGGGGACTTTGTTGAGCCAGCCGGCTAGGGTCGGATTCATCTGGATTGTCTCTCCTGAGCAAGTGCTTTAAGTGCGTGAGGGAGAGGCTACGGGCCGAAACTTAGCTGAGACTGAGGCGCGGGAAATTAATCGGGTGGTGCAGCTGGATTGTGTTTGCCTGGCGCTTTGGCTAATCTCGCATAAACCCGCAAAAGCAGGCATTACCATGCAAGGTCAGCATTCCATCGCCGAGCTTCCTTCGTTGCGTCGGCAGAAAATCCTGTTGATCCTGGAGCGTGACGGCAAGGTCATGGCGTCCGAGCTCAGTCAGCATTTCGCTGTGTCCGAAGACACCATCCGCCGCGATCTGGCAGAACTGGACAACGCCGGCCTGGTGCAGCGGGTGCATGGCGGGGCGCTGCCGCGACCCAAGGACACCGGCAAGGACTTCTTCACCCGGGTCGGCGAAACCGATGAGGTGAAAACGAACCTCGCGCAATTTGCTGCCCGGCGCGTGCAGGATGGCCAGATTGTGATGTTCGATTCCGGCTCCACGACGCTGCAGATCGCCCGGTCGCTGCCAGCAAACATCACCATCACTGCGGTCACGGCTTCACCGATGATCGCGATCACCCTGGCCGAATACAAAGGCATCAAAGTGATTCTGGCCGGCGGTCAGCTCAACCCGGCCACGATGTCGGCGAGTGGGCATGAAACCCTGCGATTGCTTCAGGGCATCAAGGCTGATCTGGTGTTCACCGGTGTGTGCGCGATTCACCCCGACGTCGGCATCAGCTCGCTGCATTTCGATGAGGTGCCGGTGAAGCAGGCGATGCTCGACAGCGCTGCCCATGTGGTGGCCGTCACCACGGCGGACAAGCTGGGTGCGGTAGAACCCTTTGTTGTCGCGCCTTGCGGGCGCATCCATACGCTGATCACCGAGCGTCATGTGGCCTCGGGCGATATCGAGGCTTATCGACGGCTGGGGATCGAAGTGGTGCAGATGGACGCATGAAGCGCCTCGAGCATTCAACCTCTGAGCCGTTAAGTCAGGTTGTGTGAGTCAGCCAGTTAACAAACAGAGCGAACGCTGAATAACCTGTGGCGAGGGAGCTTGCTCCCGTTGGGCTGCGCAGCGGCCCCAAAGTCTATAAACCGCTGCCGATTTTTGTGAGTGCTGCGCACTCAAGCGCGAGCAAGCTCCCTCGCCACAGGTTTAGCGGTTATGTCGCAGCAACTCGATCTGCTCTGCCGGGATCAGCGTCCTCAAGGTTTTGTAGAGGGCACGGGTTTCCAGCAGGTTCCATACCCGCAGCATGGTTTCCAGGGCATCCAGCGGTTTACTGATGAAGTCCTTGGCGCCCAACGCCAGGGCGCGCAGGCGAGTGTCGCGGGTGGCGTCGGCGGTGAGCACGAGGATCGGCAGGTATTCGCCGTGCGGGATGCGTCGGTTGAGTTGTTCGAGTACCGCAAAGCCATCGAACTCCGGCATGTGCAGGTCGAGAATGACCAGGTCCGGCTCGAAGCTGTTGAACAGGTCCAGGGTTCGCAGCGGCTGGGTGCTGCTCAGCACGTTGGTCAGTCCCTCGCGCACCAATAGTTGTTCCACCAGATCGAGATTGGGCCGTTGGTCGTCGATGATCAGAATGCGCAGGTCGGTGTTCACACGGGCTCCGGAAAGTACTGGTCGAGATGGGCGAGGAACGAGGGGACGTGAATCGGTTTGGTCAGCACCGCCGTCGCGCCCGCTTCGCACAAGGCCAAATGAGTGAGGTCGCTGGCGTCGGCGGTGATCATCAGCACCGGCGTGGTCCGGGTGATCACCGACTGGCGCAAGCGCTGCAGCACGTTCAATCCGTCGATGTCCGGTAGCGAGACGTCGAGCAAAATCAGTCGCGGTGCGTGCTGCGCGGCCAGGTCCAGCCCCAGTTGGCCCTGCATGCTTGACAGCAACTTTATCCCCGGCCGGCGTTGCAGCAAGGTTTCGATCAGCGCCAGGCTGGAGAGGTTGTCTTCGATGCACAACACCTTGCCCTGAATGTCAGGGCCGGCGAGGGCGGGGATCAGTGGTGGCTGCTGGACGGGCGCAGCAGCGGCGGTTTGCTGCAGGCGCAAAAAGGGCAATTCCAAGGTAAATCGGGAGCCGGCGCCGGGTTGGCTTTGCACGTTCAGGCTGCCATTCATCATCTCCAGCAAGCTCTTGCTCAGCGCCAGGCCGAGGCCGCTGCCCTCCACGTTCGGGTCGGTCTCGAGGCGCTCGAAGGGCTTGAATAGCTGACCCAAACGATCAGCCGCAATGCCCTTGCCGGTATCGCTCACAGACACGGCAATCCGTTGTTGATCGATCGCGACCTCGATACTCACCTGACCCTGAGGCCGGTTGTACTTGATGGCATTGGACAGCAAGTTCAGCAACACCTGAGTCAGGCGTTGCCGATCCGCGACGATTGCTTGGTCAGCGGCGATCGTCGGCAATTGAACCAGATGGATGCCAGCATCGGCGGCCATCGGTGAGACCAGATTCAGGGCTTCTTGCAGCGCAATCGCCAAGGGCACCGACTCGATGTTCAGCGGCAGGCGTCCGGCTTCGATCTTGGCAATGTCGAGCACTTCGTTGATC
>Ga0105856_1000399_pt1 | contig 23208 bp, 24 predicted proteins | sample OrgsoiDNA_201060_FD_89681 | JGI IMG/M metagenome (GOLD analysis project Ga0105856, IMG submission 89681) | Permafrost soil microbial communities from the Arctic, to analyse light accelerated degradation of dissolved organic matter (DOM) -... | ecosystem: Environmental > Terrestrial > Soil >...
GCCCGCCACGTATCGGCTATGCCGCCTTTTTGCTCGGGCGCCAGCCAGGCGGCGACGGACTCGTGCAGAGGCCGGGTTTCCCAGAGGGCGGCGGCCCTTGACATAGAAAAATATATCCGGGGGCCGCGGTAGCCGGGAACACCTATCGTTTCCAACATGTTCTGGAGGGTAGCTGGTGAAAAGGGATTGTTTTCAACAGTAACAAAATCACATGGGGGCCGCCGCAGGGCCAGCACAGAGACAGGCAGGCCGGTCAGTTGGTTATTGCAGGCTCTTGTCAAGGTCAGCGTTGGCGGCAGCGACGGCAGTTCTAGCAGCTGGTTATCATCAACTAACAGGGCACCTAGCCGGGGCGGCAGCACTGGCAGGTGGGTTAGCTGGTTATTGCAGGCAGACAGTTCCAACAGCCCTAACGGCAGCGACGGCAGTTCTAGCAGCTGGTTATCATCGACTAACAGGGCATTTAGCCGGGGCGGCAGCACTGGCAGGTGGGTCAGCCGGTTATGGCCCACTTTCAGTACCTTAATATGGCCGGGGAGACATGCCGGCAGGGTGCTGAGATTGAGCCTGCTCAAGGAAAGTACGCGGACTTTATTGCTCAGACACTCGCGTATTCTTTGCGCCGCGATATCACGGCCTTCTCTCTCATCTAGCTGGGCATCCCGTACCCACGCCGACAGGATGGCTTCATCGTGTGTTTCCCCCGGCGGCGGGGTTGTCGTTATAGAAAGAGAAAGCTCAATAGACAGAAGCACCTCCCCCTCTTTCGCTATAATGATGTACTTATCCAGAGCGCCCTGACTATCGATACTAAAATTCTCTTTCCAGCCGGGAGAGGCCAGCTCCCGGAGCCGGGCAAACGTCTCCCGAATGTTCTCTGGCTGCAGGCCGAACGCCTGATGATGGTAAAGCACACGGAGGCACCGCTCGGCCTCTTTCTGATGAGTAGAACAGAAGAACTCTTTGATTTTCTCCCAGGTGCTCATTTCCGGCGGACGGTCATTATGCCGAATAGCGTGCAGCCTTTCGGTACTGATATGCGCAGTGAGAAAACCCTTTCCGACACAGAGTGACATTTTGTTGCCTTAAATACGTGAAATAAATTACGCGTATTACAACCATGTTAGCCCTGATGGGAAACCCGATAATCGCCTGATAATTTTATTTTTTTACCGTGGAAAGATTGTTGCTTAAATCCACTACGCCCCCCGTAGCCGGCCACATTTTCGCGGCGTGATTCGCCAGCTTGATTTGTTTATTTCTAGGTGCGTGGTTATAGCACTATACGGGGATATTATACGTTTACATTACCAAAGAATATTTTCAAGGGCGACTGCCCGATTGTTAAATTGCAACATAAACAATGCATGACCTCCTTAACGTGATTTTTTACATGGCTAGCCCTCGAACCGTGCCTCTACTCCGAGCAGCGTTTTGAAAGATTGATTTTCCATTCCACATAAATGGCGACATGAGCCAACGGGTGATGAATACGCTCGAGGAAATATGCCCGCACATTGAAGTGTATAGCATCGACGAAGCCTTCCTTGACCTGAGTCGGTTGCCGCACGATGTGGATTTTGCAGGCTTTGGCCGAGAGATCCAACAGACCGTGAAGCAGCATACTCGTCTGCCGGTGGGGGTTGGCATTGCGCCCACCAAAACACTGGCGAAACTGGCCAATTTCGCGGCGAAAAAATGGACCCAAGCCGACGGCGTGATTGACCTGTCTGACCCCGTTCGCCAGCGCAAGCTGATGGCGTTACTTGATGTGGAAGAAGTCTGGGGGATTGGCCGACGGACGTCGAAAAAGCTGCGCGATGCGGGTATCAATAAGGCACTTAAGTTGGCCGAATGTGACCTTGGGTTCATCAGGAAAAACTTTAGCGTGGTGATGGAGCGCACGGTACGGGAACTGCGCGGCGAACCCTGTCTGGGCTTTGAAGAGTTTGCTCCAGCTAAACAGCAAATTATCTGTTCGCGATCTTTCGGAACGCGGGTGAGCGCCTATCAAGAGATGCGCGAGGCCATTTGTTATTACGCCAGCCGTGCGGCGGAAAAGCTGCGGGCAGAGCATCAGTTTTGCCGTGACATTTCTGTGTTTGTTAAAACCAGTCCTTTCGCCGACGGTGAAATTTATTACGGCAATCTGGCCAGCACCCGGCTCATCACCCCGACGCAAGACACCCGCGATATTATTGCTGCGGCCATCCGTTGTCTGGATAACATCTGGAAGGAGGGCTACCGCTACCAAAAAGCGGGCGTGATGCTGGGGGACTTTTTCAGTCAGGGCGTGGCGCAACTGCATCTGTTTGATGAGTCCTCGCCACGCGCCAACAGCGCCGCCTTGATGACGCTTTTTGATAAGGTTAACCAGAAAGGCAAAGACACTCTGTGGTTTGCCGGTCAGGGCATAGAGAGAAGCTGGCAAATGAAACGCGAGATGCTGTCACCGGCGTGGACCACGCGGTTAAGCGACATACCGATAGCGCGGGCGTAATAGAGCATACGTCATCTGATAAATAAACGGTCACCCATGAGTCTGGGTATATTCTTAGGTTATTTGCCGTTATCCCTAAGATTATTCATCGCAGGATGACGAATTCTGAAAAAATAAATGTCATGACCCCTCTTATAGGGGCGAATCTATTTAATGTTCCAGTGATGATTTGTGACATATTCATTGACTTCCCTCTGTGGCGAATAAATACTCGGCCATCAGCTTTATCATGTTGAATAACTCTATTTCTTTAATAAAACAAAGCATTAAGCCTTTGTAGCCTCTGCAATCTCCATCACCTCGAAGATAAAAAGGAAGATATCGTGGCGAGACATTATCGCGAATTTTTTGCCACCCCCGGCGTGTGGGGATTAGTCATTGCGGGAACGATCGCCCGTCTGACCTATGCCATGATCGGTATCGGGCTTATTACGATGCTGGTACTGCAAACCGGTCATTATGGTTTGGCCGGTGCGGTGGCAGGCATATTTACTTTATCGAATGCGCTGATTGCGCCACAGGTCTCGAAACTGGTGGATAGACGAGGGGAGCACAGGGTGTTGCCGGTTGTGACCGCTTTTAGTATTGCGATGCTGCTGGCGTTAATTATGGCCGCCTATCTGAGATTCCCCGCGCCCGTATTATTTATCCTTGCCGTGCTCGCCGGTACTATGCCGAGTATGTCGGCGATGATCCGCGCGCGCTGGACGCGGCTTTTTCGCGGCACCACGCAATTACATACCGCCTTCTCTTTAGACACGGTGCTGGCTGAGTTGACTTTTATCATCGGCGGCCCGCTGGCGATTGGTCTCAGTTCTGGCCTGTTTCCCGAAGCGGGCCCGCTGGTGGCTCTTTTGCTGTTGGCCTGCGGCGTGACCTGTTTTCTGCTGCAACGCCAGACAGCGCCTGACGTGGTGACGGGCAGTGAACGTAGCGGTGCGTCGGTGCTCCGCATCCCCGGTCTTGGCATCATCATTCTGGCGTTGCTGCTGATGGGGGTTATTGGCGGAACTGTCGATGTGGTGGTGGTGGCTTTCGCCAATGAGCAGGGGTGGCCTACGGCTGCGAGCTTTATGCTGGCCGCCTATGCGCTGGGTTCGTTAGCGTCGGGGTTGGTTTTTGGTGGCTTACGCATTGGGATGGCGGTCGAAAAACAGTTTTTCCTCGGCATCATTCTCACCGCATTGACGTCAATACTGCCCATTTTTTCTCTCAATGTGTACATGATGGCAGGTATGCTTTTTGTGGCGGGAATGTCCTTTGCACCCACCATGATCATCGCCATGAATCTTGGTTCGGCCATTATTGCTCCGGCGCAGATAACCGAAGGACTGACGTGGATGTCGACCGGGATTGGTATTGGCGTGGCCTTCGGCGCAGCGATGACGGGTCTGGTGGTGGATGGTTACGGTGGACTGTTAGGTTTTGGCGTCGCCATTACCGCCGGATTTGCTATGGTATTTATGGTGCTTCTGGGATTGGGTTCACTTCGCGGTGCGTCGGCACTCGCCAGCAAAGCGGGAGAAAGCTATTCATGCAAAACAGAATGAGGTCGATCGAAACGCTATGATGACGCTGAAGAGTAAAGAAATCATCGATGAAATCAACTGGCAGGAAGTGGCGCAACTGCTCGCTGACTCGGGTCTGTATCTGCGTGATGTACAGCAGTTGGAGAATGCATTTCGTCACAGTACGTTTTGCTGGTTTGGCTATGAGCAAGGGCAGCTTATCGCCGTTGCCAGAGCCATCAGCGACCTGACGTGGAGCAGCTATCTGGCTGACGTCGCCGTGGCCCCGCATTGTCAGGGGAAAGGCTATGGGCGGCAAATTATGCAGGCGGTACAAGATGAACTGCTGCCCTACGGCAAGATTTTGATCTACTCCGTGCCAGATAAAGTCGATTTCTATCAACGTATCGGCTTTGAAGTACTGACGACAGGAATGGTCTCTGCCAGCGAGGAGACGCTACAGTCAATGCGGGGGAAGGGGTATATAGGATGAGCAATGTTAACCTGCCTTTTCATTCGCCGCATAGAGTTGGAAGAAGCCGATCAGGTCTGAAAACTCTTTATCTCTCAGGGAGGTCTTATTATAGGTGATATAGGATGTGACGGGCTGCGGCGTAAAATCTGATGTTAATATCTTTATATTAAAACTCTTCAGGATTTTATGGGCAAACCATTCAGGAATAAAGCTCACACCATCGGTATATTCCACAACGGAAGCCACCGAGATAACCGAGCTGCTACTAAAGTTAATCTCTCTTTCACCAAAGAAGTCATTAATATTAATTTGGTTCTTCTTTACCATGTCTGAGTGAATTTTTAAGAAGGTTGATTTCTCTTTTTTCATCTCTTCTTTGCTCAGGGTGTCACCGAGGCGGGGATGATCTTTACGGCAAATGGCGACAGCATGATCGGTTAAATAAGGATCTGATTGGGTGGCAAAACTGTAATAAGGGTGAGTGTCGAGAACAATATCGGCTTTCCTATAGGTTAATACATCATCAATAGAACTGATCATGGCATCCGAACTAATATGTGTTATTTCGCAACGAATGCCATTCAACTCAATTTGTTTCACTATAAAGGGCAGGATGCGAATGGCGGAGTAGGGCGAACAGTAGATGATAAACTTTTTTTTGGTCTCTTCATCGGAGAAGTAATTCAGGCTGTTAAGCAATTGCTCGAAAGCCCCCTGTAACTGTTGGTGCAGATTCACCGCCATGGTGGTCGGCGTCAGGCCACTTCCCTGACGCACAAATAAGGCATCAGCAAAATAATTCCGTAAACGTACCAAGGACTGACTAATGGCGGGCGGCGTCACGTTGAGGATCTGTGCCGCTTTGACCCCACTTTTACAGACATACACCACTTCAAACACGACGAGTAAGTTAAGGTCGAATTTTCTAAGCTTTTGAACCTTATCCAATAGGGTGCGGTTTTCCATCTTTTTTCCCTTAACAATGACTATCAACGTTTCAGTGGCAAAAAATAAATGAAAATCACTCCGGTTTTTCTTCAAAAAGTATAGTCGAAGTTATTGCGCAGCTACGTTGAATAATTGAGTTGATAAAGAGGGAATTTCAGGATGGAAAAAACGTTTCACTTATCGCGTTATTTCGATGGGTTTGTCGTTGTCGCGTGTTTTGATTTATTGGCCCGCAGGAGGGGCGGGCCAGTGAGTTCTTCGGCGACTTAACGCCCCTTCTTTTTCCGGCCAGCCTGGGCGAAGCGTTTACGCGATGTGGCGTTGTCATCGGTTTTTTCGACTTTTTTCGGCCCGTTCTGCGACGGTTTTTTCGCTGCGCCGGCCTGTTTCACCTGCGGTTTCTTGGCCGGTTTATCTTCCGACGAGGAGTTTTCGATCAGCTTAAACAGCGCAATCAGCTCGTCGTCGGTTAAGTCTCGCCATTCACCTAGCGGCAATCCTTTCAGGTTAACGTTCATAATACGCGTGCGTTCGAGCTTGGTGACTTCAAAGCCAAAGTGTTTGCACATGCGGCGTATTTGGCGGTTGAGGCCTTGTACCAGCGTGATACGAAACACAAAGGGCGCTTCTTTAATCACTTTGCATTTTTTGGTCAGGGTACCGAGCATCGGTACGCCTGCGCCCATGCCCAGAATAAACTCGTCGGTGATCGGTTTATTGACGGTGACGACATACTCTTTTTCGTGATTGTTTCCGGCGCGCAGGATCTTATTGACTAAGTCACCGTGATTGGTCAGAAAAATCAGCCCCTGTGAATCTTTATCCAGACGGCCGATAGGAAACACGCGTTTACTGTGATTCACAAAATCACTGATGTTATCGCGCTCGCCTTCTTCCATGGTGGTGATGATGCCCACCGGTTTATTCAACGCGATAAGCACTAAATCTTCTTCATCACGCGGCTCGATAAGCTGACCGTTCACTTTCACAACGTCTCCAGCAAATACCGGAGCGCCAACGGCGGCTCGTTTCCCGTTAATAAAAACATTTCCCTGTTCGATGTAACGGTCGGCATCGCGACGAGAACAAATGCCGCTCTCGCTAATGTATTTGTTAAGACGAATAGATGGGTTAGTCAGCATGGTTCCTCCGTAAAACGCGGACTATACATGACCGACGGGAGGTTGCGAAGCATGATGAGAGGAAGGGGGAGGACGTTATGGAGAATAGGGCGATAACAGCAGGAATTCATGCGCCTAATAATAATCCTCAGGCGCATGGCGGAAGTCACAAAACCCTTTAGGCTTGGGGATCTTGTGGGACTTCAGTAATTTTCGGTTCTTGTGGCGCCTGCGGTTTGGCGTCGGCGTTGGCCGCTTTGCTCGGCGCTTCATTGAGCTCAGAGAACGCGGGTTTGAGTTTCGCCACGGTGTAACCCACGTATTTTTCGCTATCAGGCGAGGTTGTCACTTCGACCGGCGGAATGGTCACGCGGCCAATCAGTGAACGGGCATAACCACCGACCTGGTGTTTGCCTGCCGGAAGATGCACTTCGATACTTTGCCCGGTCGCGAGAACGCCAGCATCGCTGCCATCAACGGTAACAAACACTTTGGTGCCATCGTCCGTTTTGGTGGGAATGTGCGTCACGGTGACGCGCGTGGGACCCGACGTGAAGTCAGGTTCCTGCTTGGCCGTGGTGTTTTTCGCGCAACCCGTCAGCGCAATAAGAGCCGCAATGGCGGCGAGGGTAAAACGTGGACTCATAATACGGCATCTTCCTCAGTGGGATTTTGTGATCTGCGTAGCAATATACCCGATCTGGCCGAGGAGATGAATGCGTGAGCCGGGAACTAGGAAGATTCTATTGTCAGCAAGAGTGAATCGAATGGCGGGCCGGTCATGTATCTTTGCCTGTTTCGCTCGACTGAGGGTGCAGCAATGTATTCAGCGGTTATTTTCAGACAACGGCCGGTTATGCAGAATGCGGTCAATAAGTCCCCATTCGACCGCTTCTTCAGCACTCATAAAATTATCACGATCGAGCGCGCGTTCCACTTCTTCAAGGGTTCTGCCGCAATGTTCGGCATACAGCCGGATCATCAGACTTTTGGTTCTCTGCATATGTTGCGCGTGAATAAAGATATCCGACGCCTGTCCCTGAAAACCGCCGGATGGCTGATGTACCACAATGCTGGCATTAGGCAACGCCAACCGGTGGCCTGCTTCACCCGCCATCAGCAGAAAGGATCCCATGGAACCCGCCGTTCCCATACACAGCGTGTGGACCGGTGCCTGAATAAAACGCAGGGTGTCATAAATCGCCAGACCGCTGGTGACCGAACCGCCGGGCGAATTGATGTACAAATTGATCGGTTGCTGCGGGCTTTCGGCTTCGAGGAACAGCATCTGCGCGCAGATCAGCACCGCCATGCTGTCGTTCACTTCGCCATTAAGAAAGATGATCCTTTCACGTAGCAGGCGAGAGTAGATGTCGAAAGAGCGCTCGCCGCTGCTCGATTGTTCAACCACCATCGGAATAAGCTGCATCACATCACGCATACCAGGCTCCTTGAGCAAAAATAATTATCGATTGTCCGCTTCAGGCGGCACACATCATCACGGCATCGCCGTCGTTGGCGGCGACGCGTACATCATCCAACTGGTGGACGATTGTCAGCCGGCTGCCGCCCGAGGCGTCAGGCGTCACTGAGAAGGTGACCGTGCTTTCCAGAAAGGGAGGCTGGTCGTCGCGCATCCGGTAGCGCACCTCTTTATCGGGTATGGCGCTGAGCGGTTCGGCAATAGACAGCAGCGTATTCGGCAGCCATTGTTCGCGAAACACCGGCAGGCTAATGGCGCGCCACACTTTCTCGGGCGAGGCATCAAGCTGATAGTCGAGTACCAGCGTCGGTTTCTGCGGGGCGGTGTGTTTCATCAGTCCAACTCCTTGAGCAAGGTTTTTAGTGAATCGATGCGTTCCGGCCAGAAAGCACGGTACTTCGCCAGCCATTGGGCGATCAGCGCCACGCCAGCGGGGTCAACGTCATAATTAACGAATCGGCCCTGACGTTGTTCGCGGATCAAACAGGCGTTACGTAACACCGCCAGATGTTGTGACATGGCGGATTGGGTGATGGGCATGCCTTCACGCAGCGCACTGGCGTTCATCGTGCCGGTGGTCAGCTTGTCGAAGATGGCGCGGCGGGTAGGGTCCGCCAGCGCTTTGAAGATGTCATTTTCATTCATACAAACACATTAGTAGATACTAATGTGTTGTGCAAGTTTTAGGCCGAGGCGATTTTCCCTTCACCGAAACACCAGTCATCCAGGGTATTAAATTGCACCGTGATCATCACGTCCGACGGGCTGAGATCGAGCGCTGCCACCAGGCGATCGGTCAGTTGACGATAAAAGGCCGACTTCTGCGCCGTGGTGCGCGGCTTGCCGCCCAAAATCGCGATCATCAAAAAGCGCTCGGTTCTGCCCTTGGCTAAATAGGTCGGGTCGTAAACCAGTTGTCCCGCGGCTTTGGGTTCAAAAATCTGAAAGCGATCGGCCAGCGGGACGGCGAATTCATCCACTAAGGTCTGATGCAAAATGTCGCCGACCTGCGCCGTTTGCTGCTCGTCATAATGTTGCTGATTAAAAATGATGCGGGAAACGGGCATGGGTTATTCCTCCGGCAAACATTCAAGGGCAGAAACCGCGGCGGGCCAACCGGCGTAAAACGCCAGATGGGTGAACACTTCGACGATTTCTTTGCGCTCAAGGCCGTTGCTCAACGCAAAGTTGATGTGCCACGGCAACTGACCGTTGCGACCGAGCGCGGTTAAAGTGGCGAGGGTGATCAGACTGCGTTCACGACGGGATAATTCCTGGCGCTGCCAGATGTCGTTAAACAGCACATCGGCAGTCAGTTCCGACAGTTTTGGCGCAACCTGCGCCAAGGTTTCTTTATCTAAAGGGCGGGGCATAGGGATTTCCTCTCAAGTGATGACCGAGTGATTGTCACGTGCTGAGAGGATTTAAAAAATCGCAATATTCGAAAGGGATCGTCCATAAAATCAGGACGACGCCCCGCTGATTTAACTCATCAAGCCTGCCGCAACGTTAACCGACAGCCCCAAAATGGCGAGGTTAAAGACAAACGCCAGCACCGACTGAATTAAGGTAATGCGCCGCACCTCGGTATTGCCGGTGGCGACATCCGCCGTCTGGCAGGCGACGGCCAGCGTGAAAGAGAAGTAAAGAAAATCCCAGTATTCCGGTTTTTCAATTTTATCGGGAAACAGCAGCGCCTTATGCGCCCCCGCATCGTGCCGGTAATAGAGGTGCGCGTAATGCATGGAAAAGGCGGTAGGTAACAGCGACCATGAAACGATAAGCGTGGTGGCGGTCAGAATTAGGTGGAAGGATTTCGCGCTGCCGGACAGTTGTTTGACCGTGCTGAGCTCCATAAAAATCACCAACATACTCACCAGACAGGTGATGCTGACCAGCACCAACACTTGCGTCGCGCTTTCGTCCTGCGACTGGGCAATGTGCCGAATGCGTTGCGGTTCGGCGGTCATCATCAATACCCAAATCGTCAACAGATACAGCCACGCGAGTACGTTCCAGCTCACCATAATTCTTTCAAGCTGGGATAGAGGGGCGGCAAACAGTGGCAGTAAAAAATAACAGGCCACACCGGCGAGAATCGACGCCAACAGGCGCGGACGATTATGGACGTAATGTTTCACAGAAAGCAGAGGCATGAGGCAGATAAACCGAGTGGCAAGAGAATGGTTTAACTGTAGCTGAACAATCGCAAGGGAGTGAACAAGGAGCAAGGTGCAGCCAGCGAGGCTGCACCTTGAGAGATAACGCAGGAATTAACGATAAACCAGACCGACGATAGACGCGGACAGCAGGCTCACCAGCGTAGCGCCAACCAGCAGACGGAAGGCGGCACGGGCAACCATGTTCCCCTGAACTTCTTCGATACTTTTTACCGCACCGGCAATGATGCCGACGGTAGAAATGTTAGCGAAAGAAACCAGGAATACCGACAAGATAGCCACGGTGCGCGGTTCGAGATGCGCGATCAGGTCTTTCATCTGCAACATTGCCACGAATTCATTGGCAACAATTTTGGTGCCCATGATGCTGCCTGCGGTCAAGGAGTCGTGGCTGACGATACCGGTCAACCAGGCCACTGGGTAGAACAGGTAGCCGATGATGTCCTGGAAGCTTTTACCAAAGCCGCCCATGAAGATGGCGTTAACCATCGCCAGTAAGGCGTTGAAACCGACCAGCATCGCCGCCACGATCATCGCCATTTTGAAACCGGCCATGATGTACTCGCCCAGCATTTCTACGAAGCTGTGTTTCGGCACATTGAGCTTAGGCATTTCGTTATCGGCTTTGTCTGAATACGGGTTAACCACCTGTAAAACAGCAAAGGTCGACAGCATATTCAGGATCAGCGACAGCATCACATAACGCGGTTCCAGTAATGTCATGTACGACCCGACAATTGACATGGAAACGGTGGAGATTGCCGTTGCTGATAAGGTATACATCCGGCGTTCATTCAGGTGCGGGACAATATCTTTAATGGCGATAAAGTTTTCTGATTGTCCGACCAATAATGAACTCACCGCATTAAAGGATTCCAGACGCGGCATTCCATTAATTTTAGATAAGAGGTATCCAATACCTTTAATCATTAATGGCAAAATACGCAGATGCTGGAGAATACCAATCAACGCGGAAATAAAGATGATTGGGCATAATACGAATAAGAAGAAGCTGAATTGGTTGTCATTGACCAGACCACCGAAGACAAAGTCGGTGCCGACGCGCGCATAGCTCATCAGATTGGTGAAGACGCCGGACAGGCCAGAGATCAGATAAACACCGGCCTGGCTGTAAAGCAGAACCCATGCCAGCACGATTTCGATGACCAAAATTTGCACCACATAGCGCAATTTAACGCCGCGTTTGTTGTAGCTAATCAACCAGCCGATACCGAATATCATTATAAGGCTTAGCAGAAAATGCAATATATTTGACGCCATGGAGGTTCCAATAAATGTGAGTGGTGTTTTAAAGCGCGCACTATAGCAGCAACGTCACAAAACTCATCTGATTTTTTCATTCTGTTTCTCACAAGCAATCGATTGCGTTCAAAAAAGAAACAATCAGACTCTGTTATTTTAAATAACGCCCTGAAGTGGTGAGAATTTTATTAGTTCGCACTATTTTGGTGAGCTGAATTCTATTATAAAGGGCCTCTTTTTATGCCATTTGGCTCTTTACATCACCTGCAATCATTTGTTAAACCCCGGGGAGAATATGTTTACACAAGGACATTTTGTTAACGCTGAGATCCGTATCAAAGAAGGAGTGGATATTAATACCGCCCTGGCTGCGATTGAACAATTTTGCGCCGATATGAACACTGAGGCGGGATGTTCTTTCGCCATGGCGTTACAAGATAAACAAGACGCGCGCCGCATTATTCTCTGGGAACGCTATGAGGATGAAGCGGCCGCGCAGCGCCACTTCGATGAAGCGCACACCCAGCGTTTCATCAACGCCGGCCTGACGGAGTTTATTCAGGCCACGCTATGCCAGTTACCGGTTCAGGAGCCTACCGTATGACGCGTAATAACACCCTCAACTGGGGCGTGCTGGGCACCAGTTTTATCTCTGGGATCATGGCAGACGCCATTGAAAAGCACGAGGGCTCGACGCTTTACGCCGTCGCCGGCCGTTCTCCGCAAGGGCTTGAGGCCTTTGTAAGCCAGCATCCGAGCGAAAAGCAGTATGACCATTATGACGCGCTGATTAACGATCCGGCCGTGGATGTGGTGTATATCGGCTTGCCGAACCATATTCACCATGAATACGTGATCAAAGCGGCCAACGCCGGTAAAGCGATTTTGTGTGAGAAGTCGCTGTCAGTCACTATGGCCGATACCGATGCGGCACTGGCCGCCGTCGACAGCAATGGGGTGTTTTTCCTCGAAGGGCTGATGTACCTGACGCACCCGTTTGCCAGCAAAATCGCCGAGATTGTTGCCAGCGGTGCGTTGGGTGAGGTGAAGTCGATCAACGCCAGTTATTGCGCCTCGATTGCCCAATTTGTCAATCCGGGCAGCAAGGGCGCTATCTATAATCTGGGCTGTTATCCGGCGTCGCTGATTCATTTAGTGATGCAAAACGCCAGCGCCGACGGCCAGTGTCCGCCATGGAAGCTGACCGCGCAGGGTCGGCGTAACGCCAGCGACGGTAACATTGGCGAAACCGCCGCCACCCTTCAGTTTGCTAACGGTACGCTGGCACAACTGCATTGTGCGGAAGATTACGGCATGTTCTGGGCGTTTTCCGTGGCGGGAAGCCGGGCGCGGATGGAGATCGTCTCCAACCCGTGGTTGCCAGAAGCGCAGGGCAATCAGATCCGCGTCTTGCCGTACGAAGGAGAAGCGCAAGTGTATGATCTGACTGCCGATGGCGATGCGTTCCACTATCAGGTACGTCAGGTCTGGCAGGCGTTGCAAAACGGGGAAAGGGCGCTGGCGCGTCCGGCAGTCCGACCGCAGGATTCGCGTCAGATCATGCAGTTGTTAACCGAGTGGGAAACCCAGACCGACTGCCAGTAAAAGCGAGTTTATGGTCTAAGGCGCAGCGTACTGCGCCTTTTTTTATGGGGTTATTTTAGCCTGCGGCCGTTTCCGTGGCCGCTCGGCGGTTAAACCGCTGGCGATAAGCGGTGGGTGTGGTACTCAGACGCTGGCGGAAGTGGTGGCGCAGGGTTTCCGGCGAACCAAATCCTGACTGTTCGGCCACGCGCTCAATGCTCAGAGTGCCGTTTTCCAGCAAAGAGCAGGCGGTTTCCATTCTCACTGCCAGCATCCATTCGCCCGGCGTGGTGCCGGTGGCATCATGAAAACGGCGCAGAAAAGTGCGGCGGCTCATGCCCGCTTCGACCGCCAACTGTTCAATGATCATCGGCGAATTCAAACGGGTGCGTAAACTGTCCAGCAGCGGGGATAAGGTTTTTCCCGGCAAAACCGACACCGGCTGGCGTAAAAATTGTGCCTGATCGCCCTCGCGATGGGTCGAGGTCACCATGCGTTGTGCGGTGCGATTGGCAACCTGTGAGCCAAAGTCGCGACGGATCAGATACAGGCATAAATCCACCCCCGCCGCGCCGCCGGAAGAGGTGATCAGGCTCCCTTCATCAACATAAATCACGCCGTGTTGCACCTTAACGCGCGGGAACTGTCTGGCTAATTCATCGGTACTGTTCCAGTGGGCGGTAGCACGTTTACCATCCAGCAAACCGGTGGCGGCCAGCACAAATCCGCCCGCGCAAATGCTGACGATACGCGCTCCGCGCTGATGGGCCTGTTGTAACGCCGCGACCAGCGCTGGCGTCGGCGGTTCATGAATGCTGCGCCAGCCGGGAATGACAATGGTCCCGGCCTCTTCCAGCAGTTCCAGTCCGCCATCGACCACCAGCTTTACGCCGCCTTGTGCGCCAATGGTGCCGTTTTCTACCGAGGCCACGGCCAAATCGTACAGCGGTTCACCCAGCACATCGTCGGCGCGACCAAAGGCCTCGACCGCGATGCCGAACTCAAAGGTACATAAACATTCATAAGCCAGCAGCACCAAGCGCCGGTTAAAAGGTGCGGGCGCGGTATTTTGCATTGATGTGGTTTGCATAGACATATTTGGCATTAAGTGAGGAGAGCTTAAGTTGGCATAATATTGACGATACATGGCATCGCTGCCAATTTCCACTTCACGCGCAATCTTCCATGCTGGCGTCCACTTAATGTTGTACTGGGAAGGCTATGTCCACACCATCAAATAAAAACAATACGCTGGCGTTGATCGCCGTTTGTCTGGCCGCGCTGATGTCCGGTTTGGAAATCTCCAGCGTGCCGGTGATTTTGCCGGTGCTGGAAAAAGAGATGCATGCCAGCTTCAAAGACCTGCAATGGATCATGAACGCTTACACGCTGGCCTGCACCACGGTGTTAATGGCGGTAGGGACGCTGGCGGACCGCTTCGGGCGCAAGCGGATATTTTTGACCAGCATTATCGCCTTTGGCCTGACCTCGCTGATGTGCGGTCTGGCGACCACCGCGCCATGGCTGATTGTCGGGCGTTTCCTGCAAGGGCTAAGCGGCGGGGCGATGTTGACCTGTCTGATCGCCATTTTGTCGACCCAATTTCCGCAGGGTAAACCGCGCAGCGTGGCGTTTGCCGCCTGGGGCGTGGTGTTTGGCTTTGGCCTCGGGTTTGGGCCGATTATCGGCGGCGGATTAGTCGCCTTGCTCAGTTGGCACTGGGTGTTTTTGGTGCACGTGTTTATCGCCATCGTGACGCTGTTTTTAGCCATGGGGAGCGTGGTGGAATCACGGGATCCGCAGGCCAAAAAACTGGATTTAGGCGGACTTGTGACATTGTCACTCACGGTCATGGGCAGTACGTGGCTGATCACGCAAGGTGGAACGCTCGACTGGAACGGACCGCTGGCGCAGGCTCTGGTGGTGATCACCCTGGTGAGCGGCGTGCTGTTTGTCTGGATCGAAAAACGCCATCCGCACCCGATGTTTGATTTCTCGGTGTTCCGTATCCGTCCGTTCTCCGGCGCACTGATGGGGTCAATTGGCATGAACTTTAGCTTCTGGCCGCTGATTGTGTATCTGCCGGTCTATTACCAAGTGGGACTGGGTTATAGCAGCCTGGCGACCGGCACGGCGCTGCTGGCTTATACGCTGCCGACGTTATTAATGCCGCCATTAGCCGAACGACTGGTGGCGCGATTTGGTGCGTCTCGGCTGATCCCGCTGGGGTTATTCACTCTCAGCCTGAGTTTTGTGCTGATGTACATCGCTGCCGCACAGGGCTGGACGTTATTGCCGGGCGCATTGCTGGCGGGAACCACGCTGGGCCTGATTAACACGCCGGTCACCAACACCACCACCGGCTCGGTGCCGGGCAACCGGGCAGGCATGGCGTCAGGCATTGATATCAGTGCGCGACTGATCACGCTGTCCATCAACATCGCGCTGATGGGCAGTCTGCTGGTGGCGGGGATTGCCGCCAGCCTGCGGCCATACTTACCTTCGGGTCGGGATCCTGCTGAGGTATACGCATTGGCTGAACGGATCGCGGCGGGCGCGGAATCAGGTTCAACGCTGGGCGGTGCGCAGCAGGCGTTGATTGACGGTTTCTGCGACGTATTGTTGTACGGCGCGCTGGGCGTCGGCGTATTGGCACTGGCCAGTTTCCTGCTGTTTAACCGGCGGATGCCATCCCAATGTGAAGTGCCGCAATCCCTGCTTTAACAGGCTGTTATTAGCTGTCGAAAAAGCGTTCAACACGCGGTGAGACCGCGAACCTAAAAAGGCCGTTATCGGCCTTTTTTTCGTGCTGCGAATTATACCTGCTCACAATTAGCCGATACGTTTTTTTTGCCACATTTGTTGAGAAAAGGTAGCATCCACCGCCGCCATAACCCTCTGGTGATCATTATAAGCAGGAGAAGTGGCGGCAAACGTGGCCTTAAAAAAAGGTCACGGCTAAAAATAATACAGCGGCAAAGCCGTGTAAGTGTCAGCATCTGCAATCGTTTGCCTGTGGGAAGTTTGCAGGCGACAGGAATATTCGGAGAACAGGAAAGAATGCGATTACATAAAAAGTCCGCTGAGGCGAAGCAAGCCGCCAAGCGACGTTGGTTGGATTCACATGACGACGGGTATCACAAGAGTATGGGCAATCGTCAAGTACAGATGATTGCTATTGGTGGTTCTATCGGCACCGGTTTATTCCTCGGTGCAGGTGCGCGATTACAAATGGCCGGGCCAGCGCTCGCCATTGTTTACGCAGTCTGCGGTATTTTCTCTTTCTTCATTCTTCGCGCCCTCGGCGAGCTGGTTTTACACCGGCCGACCAGCGGCAGCTTCGTCTCCTATGCCCGTGAGTTCCTCGGCGAAAAGGCCTCCTACGTGGCGGGCTGGATGTACTTCCTCAACTGGGCGATGACCGGCATTGTCGACATCACCGCCGTGGCACTTTATATGCACTATTGGGGCACCTTCGGTGATATCCCGCAGTGGATGTTTGCCCTCGGCGCTCTGGCAATTGTCGGCACCATGAACATGATTGGCGTGAAGTGGTTCGCCGAGATGGAGTTCTGGTTCGCGCTGATTAAAGTGGCCGCCATTGCGCTGTTCCTGATTGTCGGCGTGGTGGTACTGGGCACCGGCAAAGACGTGGCGGGTACGGCCACCGGCCTGCATTTGATCACCGATAACGGCGGTATTTTCCCGCACGGCTTGTTACCGGCGCTGGTGCTGGTGCAGGGCGTAGTGTTCGCCTTCGCCGCCATCGAGCTGGTCGGTACGGCTGCCGGTGAAACCAAAGATCCTGAAACGATTTTACCGAAAGCCATTAACAGCGTGATCTGGCGTATCGCCTTATTCTACGTCGGTTCGGTGGTGTTGCTGGTGCTGCTGTTGCCGTGGAATGCCTATCAGGCAGGACAAAGCCCGTTTGTGACCTTCTTCAGTAAACTGGGCGTGCCGTATATCGGTACGATCATGAATATCGTGGTATTAACCGCCGCGTTGTCGAGCCTCAACTCCGGCTTGTACTCCACCGGTCGTATTCTGCGTTCGCTGTCGATGGGCGGCTCTGCGCCAAAATTCATGTCGAAAATGAATGCGCAACAGGTGCCGTATGCTGGGATCCTGGTCACCGTCGCTATCTACATCATCGGCGTGGTGCTCAACTACTACGTGCCGTCGCAGGTGTTTGAAATCGTACTGAACGTGGCGTCGCTGGGTATTTTAAGTTCGTGGGCGTTCATCATCGTTTGTCAGATGAAACTGCGCAAAGCGATCAAGGAAGGCAAAGCGAAAGAGGTCTCCTTCAGAATGCCGTGGGCCCCGGTCACCTCGTGGCTGACGCTGGCCTTTTTAGCCAGCGTACTGGTGCTGATGGCCTTCGACTATCCGAACGGGACTTACACCGTGGCAACCATTCCGGTGCTGATCGTTCTGCTGGTGTTCGGCTGGTTTGGTCTGCGTAACCGCGCGAAAGAAGTGAAAGCGGAGCAGGCGGCAGCAGAAGAGGCCCATCACGCGGAAGAAGCGAAAGGCTAAATACCGGCGTAAAAGACCGGGTAAAAATGAAAAGAGTGCAGCCTCACGCTGCGCTCTTTTTTTTTGCCGGTAGCGTAACTAATCCTAAAAACTGCCTTAGCGCCTGTTATCTCGCGGTGGTTGACTACACTGTCTCTTTTACGCCCAAGGAGGCACGATGCTGAAAATAGTGATGCGGGTTTTTTCCAGCCCGGAACGGTTTTTAGGGCTGTTCAGCGCGAATGACATTCAGGAAACCCTTGATGAAGGGGAACGTATCATCATTGATGAAAACGGCGTTGCGTCGGTCAATCCGGCCAATGAGCAGGTGCAGCAAGACTTCACTCGCCATGTTAAACAGATGAGCGTGCTGTAATGGCGACGGCGGTTTTCATGGTGCTAATGGTGTGCGGGTACTGGTATACCACCCGCGACATCTCCACGCGTTTCAAACTGAAACGGACATTTGGCTGGGACGTCTATTTTCTGGTTGCGCTGTATGGCTGTATTTTCGTCTTACAGGGCGTGCTGGCGATCGCCCTGGTTTACCTGCTGCTGTGGGGGATTTCATTCGGTATCAATCACCTTCCGACCCTCTATGCACTGCCCGAAAACGTGCATTATCACCGCGATTTTATTAACTGGAGCTTCCTCGGCATTCAGGCACCGGTGGTGATTATGTTGATGGTGTCGGTGATGCTGTGTCTGTTCCGCACCACCTGGGCACCGGGTTTACGGCTCAATACCGCAGGACGCAAGCGGCTCTATCAACAACTCACCAGCGCCAATGGCGTGGAAGGGATTTTGTACCAGTGCATGGAGCGGGGTGACATGGTGTACATCACGCTGAACTCCCATCGGGTGTATATCGGCATGGTGCATACGGCGCGGTGTGAAACCTCATCGACCGATAACGTGGTGGTGATCCCGATGATCAGCGGCTATCGCGACCGCAATACCCAGCAATTGATCGTCGAGCATAACTATGCGGCCTATTACCAGCAGCACTGGATAACGCCGGTGTCAGAGCCCAACAACGCGCTGAATTTTCGCAAAGTGATTTTACTTAATCAGATTGAATCGCTGTCACTCTTTGACCCGGCGACTGCCTGCGGCTTCGAGAAATGGGTACCGCTGGGGGACGAGGGACAAGGTGAAAAGGCACCCGACGAACGGGTACCTTGGGTGTAGTCATCTCGTCAATGGGAATGACGGAAATCAGACGATGGTGAAGCTGAAGGTGCCGATGTTTTTGATGCCGCCCGTCACCACGTCGCCACGTTTGATTTCGCCGACGCCCGCGGGCGTACCGGTGAAAATCAGGTCGCCCGGTTGCAGTTCAACCGACTGTGACAGCAGGCTGATCACTTCCGGTACTTTCCAGATTTGCTCACTCAGATGGCCGTTCTGGCGCTCTTCGCCATTGACGCTCAACCAGATGATCCCTTTGACCGGATGACCAACTTTGCTCACCGGCAGCAGCGGGTTGGTCGGGGCCGAGGCATCAAAGCCTTTGGCTAAATCCCAAGGGCGTCCGGCTTTTTTGGCTTTGGCTTGCAGATCACGACGGGTCAAGTCTACCCCGACGGTGTAGCCCCACACGTGGTCCAACGCATTGTCAGGCGTAATGTCTTTGCCGCCCACGCCGATTGCCACCACTAATTCCACTTCGTAATGCAGCAGTTCGGTCAATGACGGGTAAGGCACATTGCCACTGGCGGGGATCACCGCATCTGCGGGTTTACTGAAGAAAAACGGCGGCTCGCGGTCCGGGTCATGGCCCATTTCACGGGCGTGATCCGCGTAGTTTTGGCCAACACAATAGATGCGGCGCAGCGGGAAACGGGCTTCTTCACCTTCAACGGCCAAAGAGGGCGTTGGCGCAGGGGTAAATACGTAATCAGTCATGATGCCTTCCTTCAGGGTTATTGCGATGTCTGATACGCAGTGTCGCGCAAAACCGCGCAGAAGGAACTGGACAGATCCCGCCGTTTCTTGGACAAAAACGGGATATCAGAGATTAAAGTACCACCGGCGTCTGGCGGTACTTACCCGGCGGCATGCCATGCGCCTGGCGAAAGCGCCGCGAGAAATAGGCGTCATCGGTGTAACCGCACTGGCGGGCAATTTCGGCGATGCTGTCGTCGCTGGTGGTCAGCTTCATGCGCGCCAGCCTCATACGGCGTTCCAGTACCAGCTCTGAAAAACTTTTACCGATGGTTTTGCGCAGCAAGTGGGTCAGATAATTCGGTGAGATAAAGGCCGCGGCGGCGGCATCGGTCAGGTTCAGTTGCGGGTCAGAAATTTGGCGGCGAATATAGCGCAAAGTGCGATTCAGTGCCGCCTGCTGGCCGCGTTTTTCGGCGTTGCGCGCCGCCATTTCCTGCAAGGGTTGTTGATAGCGCTGACACACCAGTCCGAGCAGTTGCAGCAGATAACCACGCAGACGCAGTTCGGCCCCAAATTCGCGCTGACGATCGCATTCGCGCATTTTTTCCAGCAGGGCGGTTATCTCGGCAAAATCACTTTCGGACATCACAAAGTCGAGATACTCCTGAAAGCGAAAGAGTGCCAGTTCCGGTACGTCGCTTAGCGGAATATCGTCCAGATCCAGCGTGTCCATCGCGGTATTGCGCAATAAAAACGGCGCCGAAATGTTGATCACCATTGAGCGGCCATCGTCAGGATGAGGAATAAAATGCAGGCGATGTGGCTGGATAAACGCGATGGTGCGGTAGGTGAACGGGCGGATCGCGCCGCCGATGTGCTGCACGCTGTCGCCGCCAAAATTAAGCTGAATTTGGAAATAGTCATGCCGATGAGGCTGCATCAGCGCGGGGCGTTCGGACTGATCGCGAATGTAAAAATCAGGGCGGTCGCTGCGCTGCGACATGCCATAAGTCACGCTATTGGCGGGGGCTGGCATACTTCACATGTCCGAATGACGTTAACGGAATGTTATATTTGCAAAGTGTGACGCCAATGACCAGCGAATTTCTTCGCTGGTCGGAGGGTAACGGTGAACGACCGATCAGTTGCTGTAGCGCGCACCCGGGGTTGAATGGGCGAAGTTAGTCAGCAGCCCCAGACGGGTGGTTTCGTGATCGTTCCACAGTTGCTCATCCTGCAGCGGCGGGATGGTCACTTTCTCTTTGCGATCAAAACCGACCAGCGCGGCATCCACTAAATCAGCCACTTCCATAACGCCTGAAAGGTCATCCATGTTCTGCCCCGCGTGATCCCAAATCTCGGTACGGGTGGCGGCAGGCAACACGGCTTGCACGTACAGCCCTTTTTCGGCCAGCTCATTTTGCAGCGTTTGTGAGAAGGTCAGCACAAAGGATTTGGTGGCGGTATACACCGCTTTATTCAGCTCTGGGGCGAAGGCCATCACCGAGGCAATATTGATGATGGCGCCGTCTTTATGTTTGAGCAAACCGTCCAACGCCACGCGAGACAGACGGGCTACCGAGGTGACGTTCAGGCGAATCAGATGATCGACCGACTCGACATCGGTATCGCCAAAGCCACCGGCAGTGGTGGTGCCAGCGTTATTCACCAGCAGGGAAATTTCTGGGTGGCGGCGAAGGTAGTCTTCGACCCGCAGGAGATCATCATGTTCGGTCAGATCCGCCGTGATGACTTCAACCTGGGTACCGGCGTCGCGTAAGGGCGCTGCGACCTGTTCCAGTCGTTTACCGTTGCGGGCAACCAGCACCAGATCATAACCGCGTTTTGCCAGACGGTCGGCATAGACGGCGCCAATCCCCGTTGAGGAGCCAGTAATTAACGCGACAGGTTTTGCGGCTGTTGAATGAGACATGGTGACGTTCCTTTTGTGAAGTGGGGTTTGTGGTTTAATAATTAAACTAGATGCATTTTTACGCCGAGTGGTTTTATAATGCAACCAGATTTTTTAGCGCAGCACATTGTGTTAATCGCCCCACGGTCAGGAGAACTTTGATGAAAAGAACCCGAATGGATGACAGTGTTTGTCCCGCCACGCGTTCGCTGGATTTGATCGGCGACTGGTGGACCCTGTTGATTGTGCGCGATGCGATGATAGGCATTACGCGATTTAGCGAGTTTCAGCGCAGTCTGGGCGCGGCGAAAAATATCCTCAGCACGCGGCTGAAGTCGATGGTGGCAGAAGGGATATTGCGGGTTGAACCGGCGGCCGATGGCTCGGCGTATCAGGACTATATTTTGACGGAAAAGGGCAAAGCACTGCGGCCGATCATGGTGGCGTTAAGCCAGTGGGGAAGTGAATACCTGTTTGCCGAGAACGAACCTTTTACCCAAATGGTGGATAAAGAAACCCGCCAGCCGCTGCGAACGCTGGAGTTGCGTGCGCAGGACGGGCGGGTTTTAGGCTATGACGAGATCACCGCCATCAGACCGGCCGTTTAATTAACCTTAACGCGCAATACGTTCATGCCAGTATTTGGTGAACTCTTCTTCGCCATTGAGGCTGACCACCATGTCGCCGCTGACGATGAAATGGGTCAGATCACTGCGCATTTCCAGCGTGATCACCGCTTCGACCTGCCAGCCTTCACGACCAATTTTCATCGTTTGCGTGAGCAGGTAACGGGCCGACAGCGGGTCTGCATTATTGACCGTCAGCTCGCGGCGCAGGTTGTGATCCACCGTGGTATCGATGTCATCAAACCGGTACACCCCTTCACCAAACACACCGCCTTCACCATTGGTCACGCAGGTCCATGCGTCGGTCAGGAAGTCATAACTGACGGAACGGTCAACCCGGCCCTGGGTGAGGAAGGTTTGCGGCGTGGCGGCGGCGCTCTGCGGCTCTTTGATCGGGCCGTCAATGGCGATCGGCTGATGGCAAACCGGCAATGACAACTGGGCGCTGTGCAGGTCGAGTGTCAATGTCGCGGCTTCGGCCATCGGCCAGACCATCGGCCAATAGGTGGTTGCCAGTGAAATACGCAGGCGGTGGCCGACGGCAAAGCGGTGCGAAATACCGTCCAACTGTACCGGTACGCGCACTTTCTGGCCTGGCACCAGCGGTACAGATTTATCATTGCCCTGCAAATGCGCCAGATTCAGCCAGCCGTGCGACACGCGATTCACCGCGCCTTCCGGTGATACATCTGACAGACGGACATACAGCATGGCGGCCGGTTTATCGCTGCTCAGCTCCACGGTAAATTCTGGGAAGCCGAAAATAGACAGCGGCTCGGCCAGCGGTTCGCCATCGAAAATCTCGGCATTACCGTCATCCACGCGCTGATCTGGCGGTGTTTCGCCCAGAACGCCCGCGCCCATCCATTCTCCCGCCATTAAACCGTGGTTTTGCGGCGTGCACAGTGAAATCACCCCGGCATCGGCATCCGGTTGGGTATTGAGCTGGCCGCGTGTCAGCCAGCGAGGCTCATGGTGTACATTACTGGCGGTGCCTTGATCAAAGCCCAGCCATTGGCCTTTACTGACCGGACGCTGCGCCGACGGCGGCTGGCTGTCTTGCTGCCACGCCTGAATCATCGGGCCGTCCATTGCGCCGTTCTGTTCGTCTTTCAGCCAGTGATCCCACCATTGCACCGCTTCTTGTAAGAAACCGATGGCCGGTTCTGGCGTGCCGTCTTGTGGATAGATATGCGC
>Ga0105856_1000403_pt1 | contig 23117 bp, 20 predicted proteins | sample OrgsoiDNA_201060_FD_89681 | JGI IMG/M metagenome (GOLD analysis project Ga0105856, IMG submission 89681) | Permafrost soil microbial communities from the Arctic, to analyse light accelerated degradation of dissolved organic matter (DOM) -... | ecosystem: Environmental > Terrestrial > Soil >...
CCACAAAAAATTCTATATGATTCTGACCCTTATCAATAAATGGTAAATATTTAATGTTTCTAATATAAACTGAAAAGGAGTGCTTATGTCACATCGTAAATTTCTCACCCTCACAGAGGTAAATGATCTCATTAGTGCGGTCAAAAATAAACAAACCGGTATACGCGATCGCTGCATTATTTTACTGGCTTTTCGACATGGGCTACGTATTAGTGAATTGCTAGCATTGCGTTTTAGTGATCTTAATATGAGTGACGGAAGGATAAATATTCACAGGTTAAAAAATGGTTTTTCAACCATACATCCGCTTATGAAAGATGAGCATAACTCCATTATGGAGTGGAAGCATGCCAGGGAAAATTGGAAGCCGGCAGAAGACCCGGATATTATCTTTATCTCACAACGAGGATCTCGCCTCTCGAGGACCCAAGCCTGGAGAATCATTCGGGAAGCCGGAGAGCGGGCGGGAACCTCCACTCATACTCACCCTCATATGCTGCGGCACGCCTGCGGATATGAATTAGCAGAAAGAGGGACTGATACGAGGCTTATCCAGGACTACCTTGGCCATCGGAATATTCGCCATACGGTGCGTTACACCGCAAGCAATGCGGCCAGGTTTTTTGGCTTATGGGAGGATGCAAAATAATAGCAGCGAAAAAATTGAATGTTTAATTAAAACAATGAGATAGATAGAAATAAGTAATGAATCGATAAGACACTTGGGACCAAACTGTCTTATTCTACGAATGAAACACAAAATTTTGCAAGAGTATCCGGAATGCTTTTTAGCCAATAACCACAATCCTGTTGATAATCCTGAGTTTTTAATTCTCCCCCGCGCCTGGCCACACCTTCTTCCTCTTCGAATAAAGTTTTAAAAATCCACCAAAAAAGAATGACTTTGATAGAAAAACAAAACGCTATTTCTATAGAAGAGCTTTAAACCATAGCGCTGTAATACTCCCCAATAGAAAGGTCATTTAATCTATCAGAAATCCATTACACGGGATTATATCTTTTGAAACAAAATGGTCCCAACTGTCTCATATTTCTGGGTAACCTCAACTAAAAATGGTGATCTGATAATCAGAAAAAGACAGGAAGATTATCAGTAAGAGAAATTTCAATTTACCGGTTTTTTTCAACACCATAGGAAAATGACTAATAATGGATTTTATCAAAGGAAAACATATGATTACTAAAAAATTAGCGTCTAGCTTACTGGCTGTTTTTTCTGTGATGGGCGCAGCTCATGCAGCACCTACACCAACTACAGTCAATGGCGGCACTGTTCATTTCACGGGTGAAGTTGTCAATGCAGCCTGTGCAGTAGATGCGGGTTCTCTTGACCAGACAGTACAGCTCGGCCAGGTAAAATCAACTTCACTGGCTGTAGCCGGTAACACCAGCTCTTCCGTAGGCTTTAATATTCAGCTGGACGACTGTGACGCAAGTATTGCTAGTACAGCAGCGGTAGCATTTAGCGGTACGGCTGTTAGCAGCATTTACGATACTGCTCTTGCATTACAAACTTCAGCTGCCGGCGGCGCGACTAACGTGGGCATCCAGATCCTGGATGCTACGAGTAACCCAATGGTGTTGGACGGTAATACTTTCAGCGAAGCAAGAACCATCAGTAATGGTACCAACGTTATTCCATTCCAGGCCCGCTACATCGCTACCGGTGTTGCTACCGCAGGCGTTGCAGATGCTGATGCGACCTTTAAAGTTCAATATCAGTAATAGTTAGTATCCAGGAGACAGGGTAGAGGCCAGGGATGGCCAGTTTAAAAAGCTGAACGCAGCCGCTAACCCAATATTAAATGATATATGGAAGAAACCGACATTTGACAAGCCCATCAAATGCCGGCTCAAAGTATGCGATTAACTGGATGGATAATATGATGTTTAGAGTAATTAAATCTGCACTAATAACGTTGATAATAATGGGGGGCATCCCCTCTGCAGAAGCTGGTGTTGCACTCGGTGCCACGAGATTAATTTATCCTTCAGACCAAAAGCAAGTGACCTTGGGTGTAAGTAGCAATGATGAAAATGGGACCTTCCTCATTCAATCCTGGGTTGAAAACGCTGACGGGAAAAGGGATGCTGATTTTATTATCACCCCTCCTCTGTTTGTGATCCATGGGAAAAAAGAAAACACCCTTAGAGTCATTGATACAACGAATAAACAATTACCACAAGACCGGGAAAGTTTGTTCTGGATGAATGTGAAAGCTATTCCTTCATTAGAAAAATCACAAATTAAAGCGAATACATTACAACTGGCTATTACGAGCCGGATCAAACTGTTTTATCGGCCTGTTGGGCTGAATATGCCGCCAGAGAAAGCGCCTTTACAGTTACGTTTTAATCGTGACGCCGGGAGCTTGATTATTACTAATCCGACCCCTTATTTCATTACCGTTACCGGGATGAAGGCGGGTGAGCTCGCTTTAGAAAATACTATGGTACCTGCCATGGGGTCATCTAAAGTCAAATTCCCTATAAATGTAGGTAACACCGTAATATATAGAGCCATCAATGATTATGGTGCTATTACGCAAGTCATGAACGGCGTAGTTCATTAGAGCGTTATATGATTTTTTAAAAGCAATAAAACAGCGGATGTGTTGGTGGTCCTATAATGGACTGGAGGGGCCATGCTACATAAAAAATTGGCAGTATTTATATGAAATTCGCATATCAAAATAGTATAAATCATAAGTTGAAGTTATCTTATTTATTTGTGTGTTTCGCAATATTTGGCAGTATTTCACTTCGTGCTGAAACTTATTTCAACCCACATTTTCTTTCTGACGACCCGACAAAGGTGGCCGATTTAAGCGGGTTTGAAACAGGGTTAGAAGCGCCGCCTGGAACCTACCGGGTTGATGTCTATATGAATGGAGGGTTTGTTATAACCCGGGATGTATCATTCAAATTAAGTAAAAGTGGCAAGGCGTTAGTGCCTTGCCTGACATCTGGACAATTATCCTCTTTGGGTGTGAATACGTTAGCCATACCTGGAATGTCCCGATTAGCAGCAAAAGAGTGTGTACCCTTTACTGAAATGATCAAAGACGCTTCCAGTGAGTTTGACGCAGGACGCCAACGTCTTTCTATACATATACCGCAAGCTAGCATGAGCAATAGCGCTCGTGGCTATATTCCACCTGAGCAATGGGATAATGGTATTAATGCGGGAATTTTAAATTACTCTATCACGGGAAATAATGTAAACAATCAAACCGGTGGTACAAGTAACTATGCCTACGCTAACTTACAAAGCGGTATTAACTTAGGCGCCTGGCGACTGCGGGATAATTCCGCATGGAATTATAGCAGTGGTGGTTCAAATACGGTCAGTGAAAATAAATGGCAACACATTAATACCTTTCTTGAACGGGATATTAGCGCCTTGCGTAGCCGGCTGACGATGGGTGACGGATATACATCAGGTGACATTTTCGATAGCGTCAATTTCAGAGGCATGCAATTAGCTTCAGATGACAATATGCTACCTGATAGTTTAAGAGGTTTTTCACCGGTTATCCATGGTATTGCCCGTGGCACGGCAAAAGTCACCGTCAAACAGAACGGGTACGAAGTATACCAAACAACCGTATCGCCGGGCCCTTTTACCATTAATGATATTTACGCTTCTGGTAATAGTGGCAACTTACAAGTGACCGTCCAGGAGGTCGATGGGACTTCACAGGTTTTCACCGTTCCCTATGCATCAGTACCTGATTTACAACGAGAAGGCTTTGCAAAATATACGGTTATTGCGGGTGAGTTTCGTAGTGGTAACACACAGCAGGACATGCCCGATTTTATACAAAGCACATTAATGCGGGGACTTCCGAAAGGATGGACAGCAACTGGCGGGACGCAACTTACCAATAATTATCGTGCTATAAATGTCGGCATGGCTAAAGATCTCGGCGACTATGGCGCAGTGTCGTTTGACATCACTCAGGCAGATTCCACTTTGGCTGATGAGAGCAAGCACCAGGGACAATCTCTCCGGATCCTTTATAACAAGTCACTCAATGACTGGGGAACCAACATTCAGGTATTAGGGTATAGATATTCTACTCAAGGGTATTATACCCTGGCAGATACCACCTGGAAAAAGATGAATGGTTATACTGTCGTCACAGATGATGGGCTGGCAGAAATAACGCCACAATATACCGATTTCTATAATCTGAACTATAACCGACGCGGGAGTATGCAGGTCACGCTAACTCAGCAAACGGGGAATAACTCAAATCTGTATCTGACCGGAAGTCAACAATCCTACTGGAGAACGGAATCGGTAGATGAGCAGTTGCAGGCGGGCTACAGTAGCTCAATAAATGATATTACCTACACAATGAGCTATAGCCTGACAAAAAGTGCCTGGCAACCCGGGCAAGATAAAATGCTGGCATTTAATATTAATATTCCATTTAGTCATTGGTTGCGTTCAGATAGTCAATCAGAATTCAGGCATTCCAATGCCACTTATAGTATGTCGGATGATTTTAAAGGCGGCTCAACCAATCTCGCTGGTGTTAATGGGACATTACTGAAAGACAATAATCTTACCTATAGCGTACAAACAGGTTATAACAGCACCAATTCAAATAGTTCTCAAAATACACAAAATGCAGCCCTGAGCTATCGTGGTACTTACGGGAACTCTAACATTGGATATAGCCGCAGCAATGGATATAGCCAAACTTACTATGGCTTGAGTGGCGGCGTAATAGCCCATCAGAATGGCATTACTTTTAGCCAACCATTAAATGACACCATAGTTTTAGTTAAAGCACCGGGAGCAAATGACGTAGCGGTAGAAAACCAGACCGGGGTTCGTACCGACTGGAGAGGCTACGCTGTTCTGCCTTATGCTACTGATTATAGAGAAAACCGCGTTGCACTTGATGCTAACTCATTGTCCAATAATGTCGATCTTGATGATGCGGTCGTCACGGTAATACCGACACACGGTGCCGTGGTACGAGCAGATTTCAAAACACATGTCGGGCTTAAAATTTTAATGACATTAAAAAATAAAGGTAAACCATTACCTTTCGGCTCAATAGTCTCATTCAATAATGGTGATTCTGAAGGGATCATTGCAGATAACGGGCTGGTATATATGACAGGGTTACCACCAGCCGGGCAGGTAAAAGCTCACTGGGGGGATAATGCTGACCAGGGTTGCACGGCTGATTACCGCATAATGTCTGAGAATCAAAAACAGACACTCTATTCTGTAGCGTCGGATTGTAAATGACAGGGCGGGAAATAATGAAAATAAAATCGACTCTCTTATGTTTGCTCCCGCTTTTTCTATCTTTTACCTTCATGGATGTTTCGCGGGCAGGAAACAGTACCATTACGATATCAGGTAATGTAAGAGATAACGCCTGTACTGTTTCCATCGGGTCGCAGAATTTTACTGTTGATCTGATGAATAATGCGACGAAACAATTTTATAAAGTGGGCGCGGTGTCGCCGAATGTCCCTTTCTCTATTGTTTTTGATAAGTGTGGGAGTAATGCCACTGCCGTTAAATTAGGTTTTACCGGCGTTGCAGATGGTATTAACCCCACCCTTTTGATGATCAACGGCGTAGGTGGAGCCGCAGATGGAGTAGGGGTTCAGCTGTTGGACCAAAATAATAATGCGATGGCTATAAATCCAGCAGAAAGCGATATTAGCTGGATATATATCACCGGCGGCCAGTCTAATGTTTTGCACTATTATGCACGTTTGATGGCAACAAAAAGCCCTGTAACGGCGGGTACGGTGAATGCCACAGCAAACTTCATATTGGAATTTTTGTAATTTAATAGGCCGCATATGAATATAAAAATTATCGGAGTTTCTCTCGGCTTATTACTCATGGTGCCGATAGCCAATGCTGACGATGTCACCATTACAATTAATGGCAAGGTAGTGGCGCAACCTTGCACTGTTTCAACACCCAATGCGGTTGTCGATCTGGGGGATCTCTATACTTTTGACTTGGTCACCGCGCGGACTACATCGGCGTGGACGCCAACGACCTTAAGTCTGACCAGCTGCCCTGAGGGAACGTCGCAAGTGACTGCCACATTTTCTGGCACCGCCGATAGTTCGGGGCAATATTATGCCAATCAGGGAACAGCAGGGAATATTGCGCTACAACTGCAAGATACTAACGGAACTAACTTGTCGAATGGAACTGCTGAAATTGTACCGGTGAATACGACTTCACTTTCAGCCAATTTTACCTTACAGGTAAGAGCTATTACGCCAAATGGTAATGCGAGCCAGGGAACTATACTGTCCGTGATCAACGTTACTTATACCTATTCTTGATCGTGGAGTTAACATGACGAAAATAATGAATGTTTTTCTTAAGTATTTAGGCCTGATAGTCATAGTAATGGGCTATTCATCACTGGCCCATGCTTTTACCTGCCAGGTGCCAGCGACCGGGCAAATTTTGGGGGCCGGAACGGCGAATGTCTATGTCAATTTAACCCCTTCAATTGGCGTCGGGCAAAACCTTATTGTCGATCTCTCTAACTCAATTGTTTGTAAGAATGACTCTACGAATGGCGTCATTGTGGACTCTGTCACCTTAACCGGTGGTTCCGCTTATGGTGGTGCCCTTAGTGCATTTTCAGGGACTTTAAACTGGAATGGTTCAAGCTTTCCGTTTCCTTTAACGGGAAATTCGTCAACCTATCAGATAACCAATACATCTTACCAGGGGTTAGCTCTGCAACTCTACCTGAGAGCGACTGGCGCAGCAGGTGGGGTTGTTATTTCAAGTAATGATTTAATCGCAACGTTAAATATGTATAAGATTGCTACTGATGGGAACCCTAATAATTTCGTTTGGAATATTTACGCCAGTAATAATGTGGTTATTCCGACCGGAGGATGTGATGTATCCTCGCGCAATGTCAACGTCACGTTGCCAGATTATCCAGGCACGACGGCCATTCCGTTAACAGTGCATTGTGCTCAAAACCAAAGTTTATCTTATTATTTAACCGGGCAGACATTAAGTACAGACCCGAGCATATTCCTTAATACCGCAGCATCCTCTGGCGCACAAGGAATTGGCGTCCAGTTGTCCAATGGTTCAGGCATTATTACCGCGAATAACCATGTTTCACTCGGGACAGTCGGGCCTTCGCCAGTCAGTCTTGGTTTGAATGCCACCTATGCCAGAACCACTGGCCAGCTTGTGGCAGGGAATGTTATATCTCTTGTTGGTGTCACATTCCTCTACCAATAAGCTTATTAAAAAGAATCTTTGCTAAATACCGGGAAATCCAATGCAGAGAGTTATTTGATGATAACTGCCTCTCCTGTTCAAAATATAAACAAAACTCAGGGAGGGATCCAATCTCAGTGAAAGTGAATGATTGGAATTAATGGATGTAAACCAATAAGATTCGATTTAATTTTTTCTTGGCATAGTACTAAAAATTAAAAAATGTATCATTTGAAAAATTTAATGATACAAATAAACACAATAACTATGAAATTGAATCATTTTGCAATAACATAAACCATATTATCCTATTGACATAAGAGCATGCCCTCACCAATATTGATTCAAATATCACACACCAACCATAAATAATAAAACATAGTTATGTCACACTCCTTTTATTTAAAGGCAGTGGCATGCCGCCCTGGGTATTAAAATCTGTTAATTAATCTTAATGATGCTTTGTATTGTTTTTGTAATTTACAGATTGAATAAGGCCTCATGATTTAACTGCTGAAATCACACATAAAAATAAGAGAGATTATGAATAGCAGAAAATACTTAACGACTTCTGAGATTATAGGATTGTTGAGTGCAACGAAAACCGGGCGGCATAGAGTTAGAAATTTTTGTATGATAATGATGGCCTACCGTCATGGATATCGCATAAGTGAGCTTTTATCACTTGAGGTTTCGGATATAGACATAGCATCCAGGCAAATTTTTGTTAAGAGAATAAAAAATGGATTTTCAACCATCCACCCGCTTGATGATTATGAGTGCGATATCATTTCCAATTGGTTAGCTGTAAGAGAGAGTTATCCATACTCTAAATATAGCAACAGAGTATTTATTTCCGAAAGGAAAGGCAGCTTATCGCGCAAGCAAGCCTGGTATGTCATTAAGCAGTGCGGGCGAATTGCAGGGATGGATATTGAGCCTCACCCGCATATGCTTCGCCATGCCTGTGGCTATAACCTCGCCAATGAGGGAGCTGATACGAGATTAATTCAGGACTATCTTGGGCATCGCAATATACGTCATACGGTTCATTATACTAAGGCTAATTCTGCAAGATTTAAAATATTTCTTAACATAACATCACTCTAAACCCGAAAGTCAGAGAGTCAACTCTCTGACTGTTGTAATAACATAACAAATTTCAGGTGGGTGTTACGCTGAGTGCCACCGGTGCGTTTACTCACCAGGGATCTGGTTCTGTTAGAAATTTTTTAAGAGACCTTACGAACCCCAAAAATTACAAATATTTCACATGACGCTCAAATCCTCACATTTAATACACAATTAATCGTTATTATCGAGAGTCTGGCTGAGTAATTAATACTCTGATGCGGATTTTATCTTATGTATAAGAGTATCTGTTATGTTTTCTTAATAGTTAAAATGAGTATCAAGTGTTTGAACGTTCTATCAATAGGCTAAGTTTTCTCACGTTTTTTTTACGCCCCCAGGTCGTTCCATCTTTAGCGTATACCCGCAGATTATTTTGCGTTTTCACTCCTTATAATTTCAAATCTTAAATATAAATGAGCTGCTCATAGAAAATCCTGATCTCCGGACGCTTTGGCTTGCCTGGTCATTTTCTTACCACTTCCACTATTCGGGAATAATGGGTGTTGCTTATAAAGTACTATAAAAAATAAGGTTAAATTGCGTTTTTTTTACTGTTTTTGTTTAATTTTATCAAAAACGTTTAATGCATGGCTGTGGTATTGAACTAGTACGAAAACAACATTATTAACTGCTCTGATTTTATTTTAGATGAAATAAAATCATATTGGGGTGGCTTAAAAAATGCCTGCATAGGAATTTTCTTATGTTTTATTTTTTTTGCTTATAACCTTTTTTATCTTCATGATTAATATGGTTATTATGAATTTAGTTTTTAAGTATTATCTTGGTTTTCGATAAGCGAGAGCGATGACATTTGTTGTATTGATAGTTGCTAGCAATCAATCATTCTAAATGACGAGAATCAAACGATTTGTTCTGAACTTATAAAGTAACTAATATTATATCAGGTCAATATTATATGGGAGGTTAATGGCATCGAATTAAATGAGATAACATAACATCAAAGAAGTGTTAAAAATGAGTAAGGTGTCGATACAGTGCAACCCTGATGGTGCAACCATCAAAGTTAGTCATTCCTAGCGCGGTAAGGTATTATGTCAAGAATTATAATCGTCAGTGAATGCCAATATACAATCTTGGCTCTCAATTTTATTATTTTAAGTATGCCATTCCCCATGGAAATTTGCATACTTTCTAACACATCAGACAGAATTCAGCCGAACTCTTCGGATTATTTAATTCTGGATACGGCACATAGAAATTTTTATATAAGTTACAAATACTTAATGGAGAATTTGAACAGCGTTGACACTAACAGGACAGCACTCCTCTCAACTACGCTTGATTCCTCACTCTTATGTAGCCTGGTAAAATTAAACTTAAACTGTTTTTCAAAGCATTCAACGGTAGGCGAATTAAAAAGGCTGATAATAAGAATGTTTTTCCTTAAGATCGCACCTATTGAAAGTGATAAATCCGTGCGGATAATTACAAAAATGGAGTCTCAGGTTTTGTCACTGTTGATGGCGGGACTGCCGTTGGCAGAGATCTCATTGATTTTAAAAAGAAGCATAAAGACGGTAAGTGCGCATAAGTGTAATTTATTTAAAAAAATCGGGGTCCCGGTAAACGACGAACTCTCTTTCATTGTTAATCACGGTATCACTTACACTGCACCCCCCCATCGCTGCAGATGTGCCTAATACCATAGAATTTTCTGGAACGAAAATGGAAACAATATCCTTTGGTGAAATCAGTTTCAAATTTGAGCCTATTGTTGATCCTGCTGGTAATGTCTTTGGTTTTGAGGTTTTAATCAGGGATATTAAGCATAAGGATTATTCCACAGGTAAAATCCTGTCATTTTCAGAATTACGCCTTCCAGAAAAGATAGATGTATTTAACATGCAGCTAGATCTGTTTTATAAAAGAAGACATATTTATCATAATAATAAATTGAAAGTTTCACTCAATGTTGATTTAGATATCGGTGAGCATATTGTTTCGTCAGGGTATTTACAGAAAAAACTAAAAGAAATGAGTTTCATCAGGCTCGAGATACATGAAGAATTTCCCGAACTTTATCTCCCCCAGCCACATCGAATCCTTCAGGAACTCTCTACCTGTTGTGTTCTGTGGCTGGATGATTTTACCTTTGAGCAGGAATATGTCCCTCTCAGAAGCCGGCCTATGCAATTTGAGTTTATAAAAATTGATAAGAACTTCTTCTGGAAGCACCAGGGTACATCCCAACTCACTCTTACGCTTAAGCAGTTAAGGGAAGTATCTGCTGGTGTGATTATCGAAGGGATAGAGACCATTGAGCAAAAGTCTTTGCTCAATGGTCTTGAGGTCGCGGGTATGCAGGGTTATTTATGGCCGGCGCATTTACAGCCAAACCTATGAAATATCTATATTATTGATAAGCCAGCGTGAAGGTGGCGCTACTATTGGCGGTTCCCGCCGTTATTGTTGACGCTGTTTGGTAATAACGGGCCTGCAGCGGAATATTAAAATTGCCCTCGCTGGTCGCTGTCCCTATGTTCATAATACTCCCTAATGTAACCGGCACGCTGTTATACAGCATCTGGACACCGACACCGGATGCAACACCTGTCGTACCCGCCGAATCAAGTGCCACCACGCCGGTTGTGCCACTGACCGCGGTTCCTGTCAGCGTCACATTCACTTTGGTCCCCAGATTACAGCTCAGCGGAATAGTAAAGTTTTGCGTTCTTGCTGCCGCGGGTGAAGACCCTACACCGCTAAATGCCGTGCTATTAATCGTTCCCATTGTGACACGAATATTGGCGTTATTTACCGAACAGGCTACGGTGGTAACAGGGACAGAACTTATCGATATTAATGACTCTGGAGTCTGGAACGTACTACCGCCATTATATAGAATGAAACTTCCAACTTGCATTGCACTTAATACGCCACTCCCTGTTGTTGCCGCAGTTTTAATGAATTCGACTGTACCTGTCATAGTCAGTGTACTCCATTGGCCACTATTACTACACACGCTATGGGTATTCGGAGTATTGCCGACTAAAAAGGCCCCCGTTACAAACGTCGATCCACAGGTATTGACTCCCGCACCACCTACGGCATAACCGATCCCCGGAATGTTGGTGCTGAATACTTCAACACCAGCGAAATTTCCCACGTAGGTTCCAACAGCTCTAAGGCCGGTAATTTGACCTGCTGCTGCGGCTCCTGCGGCTCCGCCTGATGTACAGGTAAAGGTAGTAACTGTGCCGGTCATTGCAGAACCAATTACGCTTCCGACGGCAGCATCGCGCTGGATAATTAAAGGCGGAATAGTCAATGTCGTATTTGCTGTGTTCGTCGTGCATACATATGCAGAGGCTGGAGACATATAGCAGGCTAACAGACCAATAATGGTGGCCAGAAAGTATTTCATAACATCATCCCTCACTAAAATTTATTGGCATACAGCCGTTAACGTTTGAACCGTCAATGCTGAAGGGGCGGGTAAACGGAATTGTGCCCGACATTGAGATTTATTACCTCGCCCCCAGGTGACCTGGACGGTGCCATTTTGCGCCAGACCGCTTAAATAGACCTGGCCGGATTGCCCGACTATCCCGGTATTTGGGATCTTTTCATTGGCTTGCACGAGTGCAACAGTCGCGCCAAACGGTACTGGCTGCGCGTGATAGACCAGATTCAGCAATACCCTGTTGCCAATACGCGTTTTGAAATTTGCCAGAACTAACGCGCCAGACGTTGGGACCACAAACTGAATGTTATTATCGATATCTACATTCTCCCCCATACTCTGTGTATCGAGCGCAATGCGATTCCTATGGTAGGTGCTGGCATAAGGGACAATGGCATATCCCCGCCAATCTGTGGTGACGCCGGTATTATTTTCTACGCTAATACCTGCCGCTCCCGGCGCGCGCACCAGCACGGCGGTATCTCCCATCGGCTGAGAAAGAGTTACGCCATAAGGGTGTGCAACGACGGCACCGTTGACGCCATAGTTTATTTGCCGTGAGGTTGGGGCATAGTTGTAGCCGGCCGAGAGTTCTCCGTAGGTGCCACGATAATCCATGGCGGCATTCCCACTGTTTCCCCCTCCCTGATTCGCGTAACTTTGCTGTACGCTGTAGCTAAGGTTATTGTCGGCTAATGCGGTACCGCTAATTCCTACTTGTTGTAGCGTATGGCTATTTTGGCTGTTATTGACGCTGTAATTAGCCCAACTATTTGGTAACCATTTACTTAATGGGATTTGGACACTGAAAGCCACCAACCGGTTATTGCTGTTGTTCATATTTAACGCAGACTGAATTTCAGAATAGCTCAGGGTATAGCTGATACTGTTCATACTCAGATTATAACCGGCGCTGATATTTCTCTCATGGCCGGAGGTTTGCCAGTAATCTTGCTGGTAACCCGATAAGTATAGGCTTCCATATTTATCTAACGATTGGTTGATATTGACCTGCAGACGACTGCGCTTGTTATAAAGATAGGATGAATACTCATCGCCAGGCGCTAAATATTCATTGGCCTCCTGGAAATCATAATAACCACTGGTTGAATAGCGGTAGCCGGCCAGAGTAAATGATGTCCCTGTGGTTTCAATATCCTTGGCATATTGAAAACGGTATGACTGGCCACTGAGGGTTCCATGGTTATCAATAAGCTCTGTTTTGGCTTGAGTCACATCCGCTGAAATCGATCCAAAATTGCCAAAGCCATGGCCGAGCCCCAAAGCCAGAGCACGGTATTTTCCGGAATCCAGCACCCCGCCATACACGGTTGAGCTGCCAGGTAGCCCATAAATCAGGGTCGACTGTACGAAGTCGGGCTCCTGGGCGCCATTAATACTTGAGCGATACTTACCCCCCGTGAGGGCATATTTCAGATGCCCTTCGCGTTGCATAATAGGTACCGCAGAGAAGGGTTGGGTAAAGCTGCGCTCACTCCCATCGGCCTCTTTAACGGTCACTTCAAGATCGCCGCTTGAAGACGTTGGGTACAAATCACTGATGGTGAATGCCCCCGGAGGAACATAAGTCTGATAGATCACAGAGCCGTTCTGCTTAACGCTGACCTGGGCATTACTCTGTGCAATACCGTGGATGATCGGCGCAAACCCCCGCAAACTGTCAGGCAGCATCGAGTCATCAGATGCCATCTGCACACCTTTAAACTGAATGCTGTCAAACACGTCACCAGCGGTTGCGGTATCGCCCATGGTTAACTGGGAACGCAAAAACTGAATATCACGCTGGATATAGGTATCAATACTATCCCAGCTATCTCCACTTTCTGTTGAGTGTGTATAACTTGAATAATTCCGAAGTCGCCATGCGCCTAAATTCGCCCCGCTGCGAAGATTCAGATATTGGCTGTCACTGTCCTTCGAGTTATTGGTATTAAAATTTTCGGAGCCGCTGGTATTGTAGTTGAGTATTAAGGCAGGTATGCCCTGGTCCCACTGAGCGGGATCAATCTCATCTCTGGCTGTGCTTTCCATCATTGCCTGAGGGATACTGACATTTAATTTTTGTTGAGCGAAATTGAAATCAGTGGTGGCCCCCTGAATGAAGTTGCCAACAGGTACTACATACTGATTCGGCTGCAATTTTTGCAACAGAGGCAACGCGCCAACGTTGACACCAGAACCTTTTAACATTTGCAGCGTTAATTGCGGTTCTAATTTGCCATTAACTTCTACAAAAGTGATGTTTTTCGTGTCGATTTTGTTATCGTTCAGGTAAATATCAACTAAGTATGTACCTGGAATTTGTCCGCCAACATTAGAAAATTGAGACAAGTCGATGCTGGCCTTAGTTGCCTCATTGGTTTCAAGCGCGTTGGGGTTGAAATAATCTACAGCAAACGCCGGGGTGCTATAGAATATGGCAAATTGAGATGAAACGAATAACACTAAGGGTAGTTTTTTAGATAATAGCGAAGGTGTTCGACGGAGAGAGTTATCCTTCACTGTTCTCGGGATCGTAAGCGAAATATTATTTTTATTCATGGTTTTTTTCTTTGCGTGAGCATCATGCTCGTTTATATATTTGCTCAACCTATTACCAATATTCTTGAATAAGGTACTCACTTATAACGTTGCGTTAGCAACCTCTGAGATACCTCCGAAATCAGTAATCGAGGTCCAGGACACTTTTTCACCTGCACTAACAGGGTCTGACCAGCTGAGGTCTCCATCGGGTGCGACCATCCCGGCCTGTTTTATTTCTTTGCCTGATAAACTTAAGCTGTAGAAAGAAATATAATAGGGCGTTGGGTTATGAACATGTAAGTGGCCATTCTCCTGAGTAAATTTCAGGTTCTGATAGGCAACATCTGGCATGGACGGTAAATTGGCCGGGCGATAAAATAACTTTATTTTTGTTTTTATCGTGATCTGTAACTGATTACCTTGGTTCATGGCTGATGAGGGAATGGATTTAATATTTAACCAAAAAACCGATTCCCGGTCTTGTGGGAGGTTATTCCCGGTATAGACCACACGGAGAACATTTTCCTGACCCGCATCAAGCCTGAACAAGGGGGGCGTGATGATAAAGGGGACTTTCTCACTGTTAGTCTCCTGAAAATTATCCACCCATGACTGAATAAGATAGGGCGTGTTTTTATCAGGATTACTCACGGAAATTGAGCCTTCTTTACTGGTACCTTGGTAGACTAACCGCGTTCCCCCAACCGTAACGCCTGCCTGCGCCATCTCACAGCTCATCATCAGCAGGAATATGACTTTAGCGAAAGTTATAACCCTTGATTTTATTTGAAAAAAACCCGCATTGTTTTTTGCAAACAACAATGCGGTTATTAATGACGTTCTCACGTTTTTTTTATCGAAAATCATGGCGATAACCCATCCAAATTAAGACCTGGTGTTGGCATTTCTAATATGAGCGCAGTCTGTAACTACACTCATTAATATTTTCTGTAATCTAATTTTTTATGTAATTAGTTATACATCATGGTAAAAGTCGTCACTGCATTCGCCGAACCGGTATTCACGACACCCAAGGTAGACATATATTTAGCAATGAAATTAAGCGTGTTAGGGCCAGTGCTCGTTACTGTTTTAGCCGCTGAAGGCGTACCTACCGGGACCAGCGTGGAGCTGTCACTTTCATAAATAGCGACACCAACGCCTGTCGCTGTCTGGCCGGAGCTCAACGCGACAATAGAGGGATTGTTTGCATCGCCCGGGCCATCAAACTTGGCGCTGGCAGTGGAAACGGTGATCGGACAAGCTGTCAAAGTAATGCCAAAAGCAGTCGGTGAAGCTGTGTCACCCGCTGCGGCAAAACCAGTTGCAGAAATGTTACCCAGCGCCACACTCTGGGATGCAGAGGTTGGGCTCACAGTACATGCTGCGGCAGTAATGTTACCCGTGAAATTAATTGTCCCGTCAGCCGCATTTGCAGCAGTAGAAATGAATGCTGCGCCAGATAATAATACTAAAACAGGTAATTTGATTTTCATCATGATGCTCCTACCTTTGTCCTTATGGAAAAAGATACGCTTATATAATTTTATGAGGAATATTGCCCTTCCAATATATACAGTCTTGTACAAGCGGAAGAGAGAACGTAAACAGCCTGGAATATATAACCTCAGCGATGCTATCTCTGCGGTTGTAATAGATGTTATCTGATTTTAATTATATTTAAATAGCTGAAAATCGACCAGGTGATTTAAGGAAAATATACGGAATTAGTTTCCTTATTTTCATCCTATTTTGGTTTTTAAAGCCAAATTCATGAGTCTTTACATCCACTTGCAGATTAAACAACTAGCAGGGTGCATTTAATGCATGTGAATCATTATCTTGTGGTTTTAATTATGAAAACCCTCGGTAAATAAGAATATTCTTGGTTATATATTGGAATTAATAACCTTTGTAAGTGCCTTTTCTTTTTAAAGTAAATGTTGATGTTTTTTAAGTGAATTTACCGCGAAACATTATTCTTTCTATCGGGGTTAATTATATTCGATGGGATTCTTCTTGGTTTTAAATTGTTAGCTACTGTTCAGTTTTTCAATAAAAATGATGCCTTCCTAACCTGCATCTCCATTGATGAGTAAACCACGGTGTTTGTAATGTCTTTATAAACCTGTGAGGATCTCCTCATTAGTATTTTTTCCGACCAACAGACCATCGTGTTCTTCGTGAAGCCGAAGTCGGGGTTTCTGCCAGTGAGTTTAGCCGCTGCATGAAGCATCAAAACACCTGCTCTGAGAGCTGGCCGCTTGCTCCGGGCGTAAAATACACTGCGTGTGGACGACAGGCATCGACATACTTGCCGGATGTTTGCCCCGGCTTTCTTCAGTTTCACCGCGACTTTTTGTCGTTGTTCATTTCCATGGCGAAGAAGGCTGAAGCCTTTTTAACAGGGCATTGTCGCTTTGTAACTGACGTACCTGCTTTTCAGGTTCCTGTATTCTTGGATGTTCAGACGTAATCGCGGTGGCGATGGGAGTATCTCCCCTGACTTCTCCGCGATATTGGCGTAACCAGCGTTGTAATGTCGAAAGGTCTATATTCATCGTTTCAGCAGCCTGGGTCACCGGGTACTTTATTTAATCATGGTATAAGGTTGAAAGGTTTAAACTCATAGCAGAACTCGCCAGCTAAACGTAAGAGGGTTAGAGGGGTTAAAAATCCAGCTGCAAGCCAGAGGGTTTCTCAGATCACCCGCTACTGCATAATAGCTGCGTCCTGCTACAATCAACGTAGGAAGGTGACATCGGAAGGTCGCACCCATTCATACCCGTTGTTTCCTATACGTAAATTTTAAAAATGGCATTCACTCTTAGTATGCAGGGACACATAATGAAGAAATCAATGATTGAAAATATAGAGAGACTGAAAGGCTTTGATCTCAATCTCCTGACGATCTTCGAAGCTATTTATATACATTCAAGTGTAACGAAGGCGGCAGTCATTTTGGGTATTTCGGCTTCAGCCGTAAGTCAGTCATTGGCCAAGCTACGCGCTTACTTTTCGGACCCGTTGTTCGTTCGAGAGGGAAATGGATTAACAGTAACAACGGTAGCAGAGAATCTGCATGAGAATTTGAGTGGTGCATTTGGTCAATTGCTCAACAGCGTAGACCATCTTTCTGGTGATGCAATTAAAAAGAAATTCGTCATTCATTCAACTGCGTATACAGCAGTACGTGTGTTGCCTGCTATTATGGCTGCCATTGAGCGGCATAATTTCGCTTGGGAAGTGGAGCATATAAGTTCCATTTCAACATTTGAAAATGAGGATGACTTTCTGATTTACAGAAAAGCTGACATTATCTTTGGCACGAAACCCCATTATAGTTCATCGATGTCTTCGACAAAGTACTTTCATGAACCCGTTGTTCCGGTTTGTCGAAAGAACCATCCGCGCCTGGATCACACCATTCACAAAGGCAATATGGTTGATGAACCATCTACCGGACTGCTTGCTTCAACCGAAGTTATACAAAAAATCCAAACAAAAATAAACGATAAATTCGATGCGCGAAAGGTTATTTTTCTTAGCCATTCGATCATGATTAATACTGCCATATCAGAAAGCACTGATGCCATTAGTTTTATTCCAGCATGGTTTGCTAAGAAGTTTGGGGATAGTTTTAATATTAAAGTGCTAAAGGCTGATTTTGACATCCCCGATTCACAATGTTATATGACGTATAACAAATCCTCCTTAAAAAACGAGGGTTTCCCCGAGTTATTAGAGTTAATTAATGGATGCAAAAAAGATATTGAATAATTATATGTCATCTGTTTTTTTACTCACCACCTCAGCAAGGCTTTCCAGGCTGCCTCTCAGCATGGGCTGCATAGATAATTTATTATGAGTGAATAAAGAGGTGTCAGCTAGGAGTTCAACCGGGCTGGCACCTTGTTTTTTTCGGGGTATACACGCGATTTTAACCATTGATATACTGAAATCCAACACTGACATGCGGTAAATAGGACAGAATCGTAGATATCCCCGGAATGATGCCAGAAAGATGAAGGTGTTTGATGGTGTAAACCGTCGTTTCAAACCAACGCGTGCGCAAAACCATGCACTGATTGATATAGATGAATTTTCATCGTGAGGCAAGCAATGCCGGCAGCGCGCGAGACCTATCACCACTGACTATGCTAATAGCATATTAAATTTTCTAAAATCGCAAATAAGCGCGGCTAAGCGACATGGATCTTCTATGCCGCTACTATAAATTCTTCAGCCAATTTTCCTGCAGCACTAAAAGTGATTTTCTTGTGAAAAGGCAATTGAAACATAAGTTTTCATATTTGATATGGAACTTACGGGAGAAGTTATGAAAATAATACATAATGAAATGGAATATAGGAAAATGTACCTCGACGATTTTCGCCAACTCAGTGATATAGATTGGGTGACTTTCAATCCTCAGGATATCGAGGAAGAGATGATGGAGGAATGCCCCCTTAGCTACCCTTGCGTTGCCTTTATCATCAGTAATGAAAATTCAAATCCGCTAGATACCAAGTGCCTCTACTTCATTTACCCTGAACAACTGGTGCAATGTCTGGTTGAGATGCAAGTATCAACGAAGTCATGAATAATAATATTCTGATGGATTTTATATAAAAACACCGACCCAACGAGTAATCAGAAGGATAGTTTTCAACTGGAAACCGGACCATGCCTCGTCATAAGCACACATATCACAATGATCGTCTTTATTTCAATGGTATCATAATACATCATTAATAAATATTGATGTGCGGAATGTATGCTTGTGAATGTTTAAATTATATTGTGTATCTAATGAAAATAATTTACAACATGGAGGATGTCGGGGGTGGTTTGCCAACGGGGATCTCCAGGTTAATATAAATTATACGACTTCTGAATTTTAAGACCAGTAGCGAGTATTTTTTTGTGAAGCCCAACTACTGAATTTTCCCGATGTGATCCTTATTGTCGTCCAGTATACCTACGCTCATCGGTCGCAGTGACCGACGTCCAGCGCAAAGACCTTAGTTTACGTTCAAATCGTCACTGTTTATCAACAAGTATCCCTTCTATTGGCCGTGACAGTACCGTTTCATTGATGTATCTATTTCGGATAAAAGAGCCAAAAAACGTAAGCGTAATTGTCATAAAGAATTAAAGGAACCCCCCAATGACCTTCAACTGGCACAACGCGGCTTTAACACCCGCAACACCCATTAATGAAAACTATAAAAATACCCAAAATGTACGGCGTTTTATGGTTGAGCAGTGCGGGACAGGTTTTAAATTCGACCGGGATTTTATGGCCTGGATCCGCAACGGCTCGGCCAAAAATCTGGGTGACGTGGTGGAGGAGTGGAAGCGCCGTCAGGCATGATGTACTGAAGTGTGCTGTACTGACTGCCCGGCGTGAGAAAATCAGTTAATTCGGGGGAAATCGTTGTATTGTGTTTTATATACCAAACAGTGATCGGGATCGCCTATGCTGCAAGCCCAACTCGACGCGTTGAATATTTTGAGCACCCCGGTTTGGGTTGTCTCGCCAAACAACCAGGAAATCTTTTTCGCCAATACGGCAGCACAAAAGTTAGCGGGCCACAGCCAGCTAACGCAGCTACGAAACGGCCAGTTTTCCGCACATGCCCAGCACTCGCTGGAGTCCTATCTGCCTGCCTTACTTAAAGATGAACAAATTGTCGAAATCTGGACCGTTCAGCGCGAGGGCACCGCGTTTCCGCTGAGCTGCCATCTCTCACTCACGCAACTTAGCGCGCAGGGTACGGCGATTATATTCGAAGGGATTAATGCCTCCGGCGTGGTCATGCCGTTGGCCAGTCCGTGCCAGAATATGCAATGTTCTACGCAGTATTGCCGCGATGAACGGGGTTTTTACGAGCGGTTGTTTCATACCAATACCGCGCCGATGCTGCTCATCAACCCGGCGGCAGAAGGGCTGATTGTGGATGCCAATCTGGCCGCCACGCGTTTTTATGGCTATTCACGCGAAGCGATGTGCCAGAAACATACGTGGGAAATCAACGTCATGGGCCGCGATATATTGCCGGTTATGCATGAGATCGCCCGGCTACCCGGCGGTCACAAACCCCTTAACTTCATTCATAAACTGGCGGACGGCAATCTGCGCCACGTACAGACCTATGCGGGGCCGGTGGAGCTGGACGGTGAGCGGCTGATGCTGTGTATCATTCATGACATTACCGAACAGAAGCGGCTGGAGCAGGAGCTGGAACATGCAGCACTGCGAGACGCGCTGACCGGGCTCGGCAACCGGCGTCAGTTTTTGCAACTGGTCGAACGCGCCTATGCCAGAAACCAATATTTTGAGCAGGATTTTAGCCTGATGCTGGTGGACGCCGATCATTTCAAAGCCATTAACGATCAGCATGGTCACCACAAGGGTGACGAAGTGCTGATCTCGCTGGCAAGGGCGCTGGAGTCAGGTATTCGCGACAGCGATACGGTATTTCGCTGGGGCGGTGAGGAATTCGTTATCCTGCTGCCTCTGACTAATCTGCAAGGTGCATTGCACGTCGCCGAATCCCTGCGCGAAATCGTTCAGCAACTCAGCCAGCGGAGCCTCCCGCAGCTGACAGTGAGTATTGGGGTCGCTCAACATCAGGCGGATGAAGACTCAGACAGTCTGTTCAAACGCATGGATGAAGCGCTGTACCGTGCGAAAACCTCAGGGCGTAATAAAGTGCTGGCCGGGTAGGCTGGCGCGATGCATAAAAAAACCGCGCCGGAGCGCGGTTTAGAAAGGGAAGCGGCGGTTATTATGCGGCTTTCTTATTTTCCAGCAGGAAGCGGTAGATAATGCCCCCCATGATGCCACCGAGAATAGGCATCAGCCAGAACATCCACAATTGCTGCATAATCAAAGCATATTGATTAAATGAAAGGGTAGATATTCAATTTTGAGACCGTTCTTGGTTTGGCCGGGAATTTTCTTCTAAATCAGGTGCTGTTCGGGTAGGCCATTATTATTGATCATTATCTTGTAAGGTAAGGGATATATAAAGTCGGCAACGCCATTTATTTAAATAAGGCGTGGCCGTTTTATTTCAAGCAGACTTTATTGATTCAATAGGAAAGTATCAGAAGGTGACTTTCACACCGATCATCGCACTGGTATCACGGTAGCTTTCGCTGCCCATCTGCTGGCCGACGTTACCCCAAAGGTGAACGCGCTGAGTCAGCTGACCATCCACACCGGCACGCACTTCGGCAATATTCTTGCTGCCGCGCTGCTCAATGCTCACATCGTTCATCGTTGCACCCATGTTCTTGCTGTTGCCGATCCAGTTGGCTTCGATGTACGGCTGGAACACCGGCTGCTGCTTGTCGCTGTGTGTTTTCATAGAAGCGCGGACACCGACGCGGGACTGCACGTTGCCGTTCCCCTGGCTGCTGACCTGAGTGCCGTTGTTTTCGGTCACGTCATCGGCTCGCTGGTGCTTTTAAATTCAAAATCCTCTGGTTTTACTCTGGCTTTATTCCAGATAGTGCCTTAACGCGGCGGCGGCCTGGGCGAGGGCGGTTTTTACAGCAGGGATAGTGGCGAGCGGGTTTAGCAGGCCGTAGTCGTGGATCAGTCCGTCATATCTGACGAGTGTCACTTCCACGCCTGCTTCATTCAGTTTGCGGCCATAGGCTTCGCCTTCATCGCGCAATACGTCGTATTCGGCCACCTGAATCAGTGCAGGCGGCAGCCCCGCAAGTTGTTCGGGTTTGGCCTGTAGCGGCGAAGCGTGCAGCTCTTTGCGCTTCCCCTCATCGGTGGTATAGGCATCCCAAAACCACTTCATCATGTTGCGCGACAGGAAGAAGCCATCGGGGTAAGTCAGATAGGATTCGGTATCAAAATTGGCATCTGTCACCGGCCAGAGCAGAAGCTGGAAGGCGATATGTGGCGTGCCTTTCTCTTTGGCCATCAGCGCCACAACGGCTGCCATATTGCCGCCCACGCTGTTACCCGCGACAGCCAGCCGCGAGGTATCTACGTTGATTTCATCGGCGTGTTCTGCCACCCATTTTGTTGCCGCGTAGGCCTGATTAATCGCGACCGGATAGTGCGCTTCGGGTGAGGGCGTGTAGTTAACAAATACCGCAACGGCACCGCTGCCGACGACTAAATCGCGGACCAGACGTTTGTGGGTCGGGAAGTCGCCCAGGATCCAGCCACCACCGTGGAAGAACATAAACACCGGCAATTTTTTGCTGTGGCCGATGGGCCGGACGATAGAAAGGCTCAGTGAATGCTCATCGACAATAATGGTCTTCTCAGTGGTTTCAATACCGCTGAGATCCACCTCAACGGACTTTTGCGCACCAATCAGCACGTCGCGCGCCTCTTTCGGTTCCATCTGTTCCATGGGCTTGCCGCCACCGGAATTCAGCTGGGTCAGAAACTCTTCGATATGTCGGTTGGTGGCTGCCTGCTCGGGCTTAATCGCTTTGCTCATCTTCGCTCCTCGGTCTTTCAGAATTCAGTGAGTGAGTGTTAAGTATAGGAGGGGTTGCCGCGTCCTGCCGGACGCGGCAATACTGGCGGGGATTAAATCTTATCTGGCTTTATGCGGCCCATGTGCAGCACATCCACCAGCTCGCCGTTGCGCATCGCGAAGCACGGGCTGCGACCTTCACCGACAAAGCCGAATTTTTTGTACAGCGCGATGGCACCTTCGTTGTCGGCATACACCGTCAGCTCGATGCGTTTTA
>Ga0105856_1000408_pt1 | contig 22994 bp, 23 predicted proteins | sample OrgsoiDNA_201060_FD_89681 | JGI IMG/M metagenome (GOLD analysis project Ga0105856, IMG submission 89681) | Permafrost soil microbial communities from the Arctic, to analyse light accelerated degradation of dissolved organic matter (DOM) -... | ecosystem: Environmental > Terrestrial > Soil >...
CAATGGCCAATGGCTCGAAGCCGATGACGGCAATCGCTTCGCGGTGACCAACCCGGCGAACGGCGAAACCATCGCCCAAGTCAGCTCCCTCGGCCAGGCCGAAACCGCCCGCGCCATTACCGCAGCCCAAGCTGCCCTGCCCGCCTGGCGCGGCAAGACCGCCAAGGAGCGCAGTAACATTCTGCGCAAATGGTTTGACTTGATCATGGCCAACCAGGAAGACCTCGCCCGTTTGCTCAGTCTGGAGCAAGGCAAGCCATTGGGCGAAAGCCGAGGCGAAATTGCCTACGGAGCCAGCTTCATCGAGTGGTTCGCCGAGGAAGCCAAGCGCATCTACGGTGATGTGATCCCGCATGACAAGCAGGGGCGGCGCCTGGTGGTGATCAAACAAGCCATTGGTGTCGTAGCTGCCATCACGCCCTGGAACTTCCCCAATGCAATGATTACTCGCAAGGTCGGCCCGGCATTGGCCGCTGGCTGCACGGTCGTTGTAAAGCCTGCGTCGGAAACTCCGCTGTCCGCACTGGCTTTGGCTGAACTGGGTGAACGTGCGGGTATCCCCGCCGGTGTTCTGAACATCGTCACCGGCAACCGAGCCCGTGAAATCGGCGCCGAGTTGACCGGCAATCCAGGTGTTCAGAAGGTCTCGTTCACAGGTTCTACCGGTATCGGCAAAACCTTGATGGCGCAATGCGCCGAGACCATCAAGAAAGTCAGCCTTGAACTGGGCGGCAATGCACCCTTCATTGTGTTCGACGATGCCGACCTGGATGCAGCGGTCGAAGGCGCCATGGGTTCGAAGTTCCGCAATAGTGGGCAAACCTGTGTCTGCACCAATCGAATCCTGGTGCAGAACAGTGTCTACGATGAATTCACCCGACGCTTGGTAGCTGCGGTCAATCAACTGAAGGTCGGCTCCGCTGACATGGATAACGCGCAACAAGGGCCGCTAATCAATGCCAAGGCTGTGGCCAAGATCGAAGAACATATCAGCGATGCACTGGGCAAAGGTGCCAGCTTGCTGGCCGGCGGAAAAAAACACGCGCTGGGGGGGAATTTCTTCCAGCCGACAGTTCTGGGAGATGTGACACCGGAGATGCTCGTCGCTCGCGACGAAACCTTTGGCCCGTTGGCACCAGTGTTCCGGTTCGAGACCGAGGCCGAAGCGATTGCAATGGCCAACGACACCGAGTTCGGCCTGGCGTCATACATCTACACCCGCGACCTGGGGCGTGCATGGCGCGTCAGCGAGGCACTTGAGTACGGAATGGTCGGTGTAAATGAAGGATTGATCTCGACCGAAGTGGCGCCGTTTGGCGGCATCAAACAGTCGGGTCTGGGACGCGAAGGTTCAAAGTACGGCATCGATGATTACATCGAGCAGAAGTACATGTGTCTGGGGATTGGCCAAGCCTGACGCGTCTCATTCGGCGACAACTAACCACCCCAGCGCAACGCTGGGGATTGGTCAGGTAACCACTCCTGGCTAGCGCTTGAGCGCTTTCAGCTCGTTGAGCAACGTCAGCAGCACCTGCAACTTTTCCTCGCCAAATCCGGCCTGCAGCCGCTGATAATTGGCTTCCATGCTTTGGCTCATCGAGCTGAAGCAGGCCTCCCCCTTCTCGGCCAGACGGACCAATACTCGCCGTTGATCCTGTTCCGCTTTGCGACGTACAACCATACCAGCGGCCTCCATGCGCACCAGTACACCGGTCATGCTCGGTTTGAGAATGCACGCCAGCTCGGCCAGGCGATTGATCTCAAGCTCATCATGTTGACTAAGGATGCGAATGACCCGCCACTGCTGCTCGGTCAAACCATGTTGATTCAGAGAGGGACGGAAAAAACCCATCGCGGCTTCGCGAGCCTGGAGCAATGTGAGAGTCAAGGATTGGCGCGGCTTGGGCATCGGAGACGTTCGAACTCATAACTAGTTAATAGGTTAACCAAACTCTATCACCGTCCGATAAGTTATGCGCGCAGCTTTACTTCTGAGCAGCGACATAGAATTAGGTGTACTTGATCAGGATCCGTATTCAGACGCTGCTCTGGCAGCCACGATCAAAACCGTCGGCACACAGAATCAAGACACCTACCGGTCGGAAGGCACTTAATATCACCCAACAGGTACAGAGCTTCTTGTAGGCCCTGCAGTTGAGCTCCCTTCACTTTTCCAGGCTGCGCCATGATCAATATCGAAACGCCTACCTACTATTCGGCAACCAAAAAATACAATCTGAGCTTCCCGACCCTTGAACAGGATGTGGAAGCGGATGTCGTGGTGATTGGTGGCGGTTTCTCCGGCATCAACACCGCGCTGGAACTTGCAGAAAAAGGCATCACCAACATCGTGGTGCTGGAAGCACGCTATCTGGGTTTCGGTGGCACTGGCCGTAACGGCGGCCAGATCATGGCCGGTATCGGCCACGACCTGGAAAAGATCAAGAAACACGTAGGCGAGGAAGGCCTGCGCCAGATCTTTGAAATCAGCGAACTGGGCGCCGGAATCATCAAGGATCGAATTGCCAAATACTCGATCGATGCTGACTTCTGCAACGGCTATGGCTACATGGGCTTCAATGCCCGCCAGGAAAAAACCCTGCGCGCCTGGGAAAAGGACTTCAAGTCGATCAATACCAAGGACGAAATCCGATTTATGGCAGGGTCCGAGGTCAAGCAGATCATTGGCTCAGACGCCTATACCAGCGCGTTGTTGCACATGGGCGGTGGGCATGTCCACTCGCTGAATCTGTTGCTGGGCGAAGCCAAGGCGCTAGTCGGACACGGTGTGCGCATCTACGAACACAGCCCGGCCCTGGAAATCAGCTATGGCGAGCGCATCACGGTGCGAACCGGCCGGGGTTCTGTGAAAGCCTCCAAGTTGCTGTGGGCCTGCGACAGTTTTCTCAACAAACTGGAACCAGAGCTGCACAAGACCACGCTGAATACGTATGCCTTCCAGTTGATGACCGAACCGCTATCAGACGAGATGATTAACCGCATCAGTCCGATACGCGGCGCCTACAGCGATATTCGACCAGTGATCGACTACTACCGGGTGACCAACGAAAACCGTCTGCTCTTCGGTGCCGCGACGCCCTTCGTCGAGCACATCCCTCTGGACCTGAAAGCCTGGAACCGCAATCTGATGCTGAAAATTTTCCCGTACCTGAAAGACGTGAAAATCGACTTGGCCTGGGGCGGCCCGATGGCGACTGGCGCCAACCTGTTTCCTCAGATCGGTACGCTCAGCGGCCGTCACAACGCGTTTTATGTCCAGGGCTATGCCGGCTTTGGCGTCACACCAAGCCACATCATCTGCAAGGTATTGGCCGAGGGCATGAGCGAGGGTTCTTCTCGCTATGACCTGATCAGCTCGGTCAAACATGCACAGATTATGGGCAAAGATCACATCCGGCCGTTGCTACTGACTGCCGGAAAAAGCCTTCATCAACTCTCAGGCTATTTCAACGGCCGCCGTTGAGCCCCACCCTTTCATTCACAGGAGAACTGCCATGCCCGTTACCACTCTCAAGAAAGACATCCAACTGTCCGAACTCGATGCATGGGGCACTGTTGCTGACCTCGGCTCTGAGATCCTCGAAGGTGAAGTAAAAGCCTTTGGCAAAATGACCTTCGGCGCGCCGACTGATCCAGTCAGCAGCGCTTATTTCGGCACCACCCAAGGCAAATTCCGCATGGTCTATCCATTTGCAGAACAAGCCACCGTGGTGACCGGCGAGGTGGTTCTGACTGACGAATCTACCGGTCAGAGCGCCCGCTACAAGGCCGGTGACAGCTGGTTCGTGACCAAGGGCACGCCAGTGCTCTGGGAAGTTGTCAGCGAATGCTTTGTGAAGCATTATTTCGCGGTCGTCTGATCAATCCCTGCTGCCGGTACTTGCCGGCAGCCTTTTTTTGGCGAAGGTTACTGACCATGAACGCCATCCCTGCCCAGGAAGTCGCTGGCCATTGCCTGCAGGCTTTCACACAACTCGTTCCTGCCAGTCAGGCGGCGTTTTATTGTGTCGACCGACAACTGCAAGCCCGTGACTTTCGGTTGCACTGCATGAGCGGTGAGATGCATCGCGATTATCTGGATAACTACCGTCAATTTGACCCGCTGCAACCGCGCAATTGTCTGTCCAGCGGGCTGGCGGTGGTTCCTCTAGGTTTCGCCATGGCTCGACAGCCTGCGCGGGACAGTCATCGCTACCGAGACTTCCTGCAACGCTACGGTGTCGTCGATGTGGTGGAGATACTCGCTCATCGCGCCGGCCAGCCTCAGGCTGCAATCTCATTGCTACGCACCGCTGAACAAGGTGTTTTCACGCTCGATCAATTGACTCAGCTCAATGCTTTGCAGTCGTTGCTGCAAATGGCCGTCGCCAACATGCAGCCTTGTGAAGATCCGCTGACTGGACTGACACCCAAAGAGCGCCAGATCGCGTTGTTGTTGCGCCAGGGTGCCAGCAACAAACAACTGGCACTGGAGCTGGAAGTCGGTCTGCCAACTATTAAAACCCACCTGATCAACCTGTTCCGCAAGACGGGCGTAACCAGTCGTACCGAGTTGGTTGGCACGCTGTTTCTCTAAGCCGGTTCAACCATCCGGTTGATAGGCGAGCCTCTTTCCCCACGGCATGATCCAGGTTGTCAATTCATTCAACCGGAGCCATGCCATGACCACACAATCTGACTGGATCACCGTAGGTGCCCTCGCCGACGGTTTCGCCCCAGACGCGTTTATCCTGCCTAACCTCGCCGATCTCAACGGCAAGACCTTCACGCTGTTCTTCGCCAACGGCTGGCAGATCGAGCATCGCTTCGAAACAGAGGAACTGAGCTGGCACGCGGCCGACGGTCACTCCAGCGGGTCAGCCGTGTACCGGGCCACTTCGGTGCGACCAGGTCTGTATCTGGTCGATTTCATTAAACGCGAAGCCGGTCAGGCTTGGTCAGTAAGCCTCGTGTTGGATACCACCACGTCGTCGTTCACCGCCGTAATCGGACGCATGCCGTCCAGGGAGCAAACTCAGGAAGGTCTCTACAGCCGTGCGCTTGCAGGCAAGCACCTGACGTCGGTTGAAGCGGACTTCCTGCATGGCAGCCTCGATCGCCCTTGGCAAGCAGGCCATTGCCCCCATGCGCCGACCCAAGAGCTGAGCGGATTGCGCAACATGTATCGCTATAGCCCGAGCGAAGTGTACGAGCACATCTACCTCAACGATCAGTTCTACTCCTGGCAGTGCCTCAAAGGTGTCGAGCAAGGCTTGTGTGATACCGACCGTTGCCACTACTACAAGATTGCCGATCAACTGTACTTGTTCGTCTGGCGCGAAAAAATCATTCCAACCCTCGGCCTGGTTTTGATCGACCTGCAACAGCACCGCAGCGACGGCAAGATCTTCGGTTATGCCGGTTCGTCCTTCGACGAGTTGTCGAACTTTCCGGTCAGCTCCTACTGCCAAGTCCTCAACCGCACGGAGTATCCCGATGCCTGATTCACGCACCGTCGTTATCACCGGTGCCGGAACGGGCATCGGTGCTGCCTGCGCCCGACTGTACGCAGCCGAAGGCGCTCACCTTGTGTTGATTGGCCGCCGCCACGAGCCTCTGGAGCAAGTTGCCCAGGAAACCGGCGGCCTGATTCTGGTCGGGGATGCAGCCTGCCCAGACACCTGGCAAGGTTTTGTCACGCAGATTCGTGAGCGCTACGGCCGACTCGATGTGCTGCTGGCCTGTGCCGGCGGTCATGGGATGGGCAGCGCCACCCAGACCAGCCCGCAAACCTGGGAAGCCTCGCTGCGCAGCAATCTGGACAGCGCGTTCTACAGTGCCCGGGCCTGCCTGCCCTTGCTGATCGAAAGTGCCGGCAACATCGTGCTGATCGGCTCCATTGCATCCCTGGCCGCCGGACCGGAAGTCTGCGGTTACACCACTGCCAAGCACGCGCTGCTCGGGCTCAACCGCTCACTGGCCAGGGACTACGGACCACGCGGTGTACGCGTGAATATTGTTTGTCCCGGGTGGGTCACCACGCCGATGGCTGACGAAGAAATGCAGCCCCTGATGAGTTTCTATGGCGACACGCTGCAGCAAGCCTATGACCGGGTGTGCGCCGACGTTCCGTTGCGACGGCCCGCCAGCGCCGAAGAAATCGCCAAGGTTTGTCGCTTCCTGGCCAGCGCCGACGCCTCGATCATTACCGGTGCGACCGTGGTCGCCGACGGCGGTTCGAGCATCGTCGATGTGCCGACGCTGGCCTATGCTCACATGGAGACCGTTAATGCCTGAAGACTTCGATTTCAGAGGGAAAACGGTACTGGTCACCGGTGGCGCGCAAGGTATTGGTCGGGCAATCGTCGAAGCATTCGCGGTGCGCGGAGCACGCGTAATGATCGCTGACCTTCGCCTAGCTCAAGCTCAGGCGCTCACCGAAGACTTGACTGCGCGGGAGTGTCAGGTCGAGGCCGTCGACATTGATCTGGCCGATGCTACAGCGGTGTTCGAACTGGTTAAGGGAATAGAACGAGACTGGGGCCGGCTGGATATTGTGGTACATAACGCCGGCTATTTTCCGTTGACGCCGTTCGCCGAGATCACCCCTTCCATTCTCGATCGCACGCTGGCGGTCAACCTCTCGGCACTGTTTTGGTTGACTCAGGCGGCCTTGCCGATGTTCCAGCGTCAGGGCAATGGCTGCGTGCTGGTGACCTCATCAGTCACCGGCCCACGGGTAGCCTATCCGGGGCTCAGCCACTACGCGGCATCGAAGGCAGGGGTCAACGGTTTTATTCGCAATGCCGCGCTGGAGCTGGCCGGCTACCGTGTACGCGTCAATGGTGTCGAGCCAGGGATGATTGCGACGCCGGCCATGGACAATCTCGGCGACGGTCAAGTCAACGATGGCATCGCCAGTCGAGTGCCGCTGGGACGACTCGGCACCGCAGAGGATATTGCCGGTGCCATGCTTTTCCTGGCGTCTGATCTGGCGACATACATAACCGGACAGACAATTGTGGTTGATGGTGGATCGACCTTGCCCGAGGTGTAATGACGAACGTGTGCCCAACGGCATCAACCGAACGAACCGCACTCAACCACGGCTTGCACCTTCGAGCATCGACAGAGAATCACTGAAGACTCGCGACAAGGCTGCAAGCCGTTTGACGTAACCCTGCGGCGTCGAATAAATAAGCTCCACATGCAGGCTGTCGACGATGCCAAGATAGGCGTCGCAGAACACCTCAAGCTCCTCAGGCGTCACCGCCGCGGACATGTATTTGTCTTGCGCAGCGCTATGAAAGCACTGGCGAATCCGTGCCAGGTAGGCCTCAAATCCTGTCGTGATGACTGTCCGGATATCCACCGGCGGAAAGTAGGCCGTGCGCAATAGAAAGCGCAGATGCGCCGACACTTCATAGCGTCCGATCAACCGCTCAAGGTGCAATTGTCCGGGGACGCCCGTGTACCCGCCCTCTCCCTTGAAGCATCTGGCGATGTACTGATGCTCATGTTCCAGGGCAATCTCGAAGACCGTCTGAAACAGTTCATCCTTGCTGACAAAGTGCGCGTAAAGCGACGCCTTGCGCATGCCTGCCCTGACAGCGATTTCGTTTAGGGACGAGGCGTCATACCCATGATCGGCAAAATGTTCGACCGCTACTGCGCAAATATTACTGGCCGAAGGGGTGAGCTGTTTCATTACATCGTGTTCCTTGACTCATAAAATAGGACTCAGTGCTCAGTCACACTGTTCGAGGCAACATCGGTGTGCCGCGTGGAGAGCCACGTCAGGCCCCAGACCAACAAGGCCGAAAGCACCAGTAATAGCGCCCATTCAACAACACCCCGCTCTACCGCAGCCCCTGCCAATGGCGTGGCGGAAGAGGAAATGACCAACTGAAAGGCACCAAGCAACGCTGCCGTCGAACCCAACGCACGGTCCTGGGAGGCTATGGCCAGCGACATCAATGTCGTTTCGCAGACGCCTAGTCCGAAGAGGCTGAGGGCCATGCCGGCAACTACCCCGATCAAGTGCGGCTCACCCAATGTAAAGCCCAGCGTCACCACAGTCCCCAAGAGCATGCATCCAGCTGCGAACAGCGCGAGTGTGCTCAGGCCGAATCGGCTGACCAGGCGACCTGCGGTAATAGCGCCGAGCAGGATCGCAACCCCAGTGGCGCCGAACACTGAACCAAAGCGCGTTTCCGACAAACCGAAATGGGTCTGATAAATGAACGCCGCGCCGCCAATGTAGGCGAACAGAAAGAAGAACACCGCCGCCAACGCCAGGGCGGGACGCAGGAAGTTCGGGTCTCGTGAGATGCGCGCATAGGTACGCATGATGGTGCGCGGCTGCCACGCAACGCGCTTGTCTGCGGGCAGGGTTTCTTTGAGCGCCACGAACGAGTTGAGCAATACCGCAGCGCCCAGCACAGCCAGCACCACCATGATTGCTCGCCAACCGTAATGCACGCTCAGAAAGCCCCCCAAAGCGGGGGCTATCACCGGAGCCAAACCTTCAATAGTCATCAACAAAGCAAAGATCTGCGCGGCTCGCGCGCCTTCGGAGACATCACGAACCATGCTCATGATGACCACCAGCGTCAGGGCACTGCTCAGGCCTTGAACGAAGCGTGCAACCAACAACCACTCCAGGCTGGGAGCGAGCGCCGCCAACAAAGAACTGAGGATGAAGGCCAGCAGACCTGCCAGTAATGGTCGCCGTCTACCAAGCGTATCGACCACCGGCCCAAATACCAGTTGCCCAGCGCCCATAGCCAGAAGAAACACCGTCAGCGTTAGCTGAACGCTCGCATAGGAACTGGCGTACTCATGGGCAATTTCCGGGAGGCTAGCCAGATACATGTCGACGGCTGAAGGGCCGAGGGCACCGATCACTGCGAGTGAGGCGGCAAACCGCAAGTTGGATCGTGTGCCGCTGGCTGAAAAAATCATTGCATGTCCTGGCGCTTGAATAAAGCTTCCTACCAATAGGTAGGAAGCTGGACAAGCTTATCCAGCACCCCGGCCAACGTCAATTCATTAATAGGTTAACAAGCTACGCTGCACCGACCGCTTGCTGTAGATGAGTAGAGCGAAACTCCTTGGGCGACAGGTCGAACTGCTTCTTGAACGATCGGCTGAAGTGAGCAGAATCGGTAAAGCCCCACTTATAAGCAATCGACGTGATCGACTCACTCTTCAGGAACGGATTAGTCAAATCATCCGCACTGCGTTTGAGCCTCGCACGCTGTATGTAACGGCAAACACTGTCGTCTTGCTCTTCAAACAACCGATATAAATGGCGAACCGAGATGTTCAATCGACTGGCCAGCCCAACAGGGCTCAGACCTGGTTGGGTCAATGACTCGTCGATGACTTTCTGGACATAGCTACGCAGATTATTGCCTTGCAAGGACTCGCTGCTGTCACCCGGCGCGTCATTCATTTCGAAGGCTGAACCCAGCAACGAGACAAAAGCCGCTTGCAGAGCTTCACCCTCTCCAATGGAGTCCTGACCGTCCAGCCCCTCCCTGCACAATTGGTCCATCAACACATGCAGCATCCGACCACAGGCCTTGCTCGAAGAAATCTTGCCGAAGGTTTTCGATCCGCTTCCCAGGTGCTTGCACACTTCGTTGCGCGAGAGCGATAGGGAAGCATGTTCGATAAGTCCAAAAGGACTTATCTCTATCGACCCTGTCGAGTCCATCAGCAACATATCGCCTGGAGCTAACTGAATAACCTGGCCGTTCTGGCTGATCTGACAATAGCCGCTACGCTGGCTGACGAGGAAGCAATGCTGGTCATTATCGTGATCGGCGTGGGGCCGGTCGCGCTTGATCAGACCTGCATTGGTGCGCAGGTTGGCCAGTGGCAGGCCGCCTCGGGAGAACTTGGAAACCTCGCCGATGAACAGCGCGCGATTGAAGGCCAGTTCAGTATCGAAGTGACCGCAAACAGCGCGCAGATCCCGGGTCCAGGTTCCCAGCCCGTCTTGCACAACCTGTTGGATGCTCATGGGTATCTCCACAATGGCTTTTTTGTTTTTGTTGCACGATAGTTAACATGTTATCTATATGTGCGCAACAAGTACCTGTCTGCCGTTGTGAAGCACTAATGATGCCAAAACCTCAAATCAGAGTGTGCGCAACACCCGCTGCAAACCGCTCAAGGCCTCGAGCAGCCCGTTACGTTGTTCGCGGCTCAAGGCAATGTAGCGACGAAAGGCTGGCATCCGGTTGACCACCTCGCTACCGCCCATATGCTCCAGCCGCACACACCACTGACGCCCATCCAGATCGATCCGCAAGCGCTTGAAGTCCAGCGGCATCAAGGCCTGGTGCAGCGCACCGTCCTCCTGCAAGCTGGCCTGCAGCCCGGCCAATAGCGCGGTGTCTCCAGCACGCTGCCGACAGCGGATCCCGGTCCGTCGAACAGCCCCGCTATGGTGCAGTTCGAAGCTCGCCGTGCCCTCCGTCAAGGCAGGCACCCGGATCACGAACTCGGTCATGACCAAGTGCATCAGTAACTGCGACTCGGTGTGCTCGACGATCTCCATTTGCAGGCTGCCATCTTCCACAGAGGCGCGGGCCGCCGTTGGCTCCGTCTGCTCGAAACTGGTCAGGCCGAGGTTGCGCCGCAGGTGCCCGAGCGTCACCCCCGGCCGATAACCGGCCGGGGCGCGTCTGGCGCTGAACAGCTCAGAGAGTTTTTGCAGCATGGTCGATATACCCGTTGTTATGGGGACCTGGCTCATTTGAGAACTCCTTGGCCAGCACTTCTTCCACTGAAGCCGGCTTGAATGGATTGACCTTCTGCACGACTAAAGTCCAAAACAGCGCGTACACCGCAGTGCAACCGAGCATCACAGCGAACGGTACATAGATGTCTGCCGGATTCATGCCGGGCGGCGTGATGAACCACATGCCCAGCAGGATGCCGACGCTGGAAAAGATCTGCGGCAGCGGGAAGAATGGCGAGCGATAGGCCCGTGGCAGATCGGGACGACGGATCCGCAAGATCACCACCGACAGCGTCACCAGCAGATACGCAAAACTCCAGGCACAGACGGCGGCCAGCACCAGGTGCATGATGTTGTCGGTGTTGCCGCCCAGATACAGCGCATGCAGGCAAGGAATCAGCATCGCCACCAGAATGCATAGCAGCGGCGTCTTGAAGCGCGGGTGCAGGTAGGTGAACACCTTGGGCAACGCGCCATCGACCGCCATGCCATAGAGAATCCGCGGCACACCGGCCATCAGCGTATTGATAGTCGCCGCCCCTGCAAACAGGAAGCCGATACCCAGCCACATCGGACCAATATGGCCCATGACCTGTTCGGCGAATTTCGGAATCGCCATCGGCGTATCCAACAGATGCACGCCGCTGGCAGCATCGAGCAACACATTTTCCACCTGACGCTTCATCGCCGCGCCATAGATAAACATGCACGCCGCAACGCCCAGCAAGCCGAGAATCATTGCCTTGGGCATGGCCTTGGCCGAGTTGCGCAGGTCCGGCGCCAATGGGGTGACGAACTCGCAGCCGACGAACATGAACATGGCCATGCCCACCAGCGACAGAATGGTGATCAGGTCGGTGCCCACCAGCGACTCGCCGAACCAGCCATCCAATTGCACCGCAGGTGCCGCAATCAGACCCAGCACGCCAAACACCATCAAGGTGGTCCACATGCCGAAGGTCAAGATGATCTCGGCCCTACCGAAAGCACTGACACCGAAGGCATTGAGAATCCCGAACACAATGACAAAGCCCACCCCCAGCAACCAGGAACCGCCGGCCGATTCGGCCAGAGTGTTGAGGTGCTCGAAGTTCACCAGCGCCATGACCCCGGAAAGAATGGTTTCCGCGGTTCCGGCGAACACATGGACGATCAGGTAGGCCGACAATGTACCGGTGATCGCGAAGAAACGGCCCATGCCGCAATTGATGTAGTCGTAGACCGAGCCGGTGGTCGGCAGGATCGACGCGGCTTCAGCGAAGGTGGTTGCCTGGGCCAGCATCATCACCACGGCGATCAGCATGGCCACCGCGAAAGCGCTGCCGCCGATGCCGAACCCCATGGTCGCGGTGAGAATCACCGGGCTGGCCATGATCAGACCAATGGTGCTGGCGAGCGCGGTGGGAAAACCGACGGTGCCTCGGTTCAAATGTTCGGTGAGTCTGTCATTGATCGACATAGTGCAGATCCTCGAAAGCGGATTTTTATAGTGAATGTATCGAGCCGTTCAAGGAGCCGGCGATAAGCCCACCCCAGCCAGTCCCTGATCGAAACGGCGCCCTGTGCAGCATCACTGTGCGCCCCTCCTGCCCTGATCGTCTTGCCCATGTCTGCCGCCGGTTTTGTTGCTCCCTGCCAAGGTTCACCGCTTGGCTGACAGGATCAATTATCTGGCACGCAGGTGAAAGACTTCCCCCGCTCCCGGTCGCCCTAATGAGCGCTCGACCTATTTGCTGTCTAACCATGCTGGGGAAAAATAACAATGGAGCAAACGCTGAAAACGCGATCGCTGTCCAAGGCTGTCGGCCTGGGTATCGCACTCTTGATCGCCGACTCGTCGGCCCAGGCCTATGAGCTTTACGCCGATAACGACACTAAGGTCACCGGCAATTTCCTGGCTGTTTACGGGATGTTCAACAGCCGCAAGAACTACGACGGCACCACCGGCGGCTCCAGCTGGCGCGAAGGCTTTATCAAGTATGGCCTGAGTGTCGATCAAACGCTGAGCGGCCTGGGTAGCGTCTATGGCACTGCCAATCTGGTCAGCTCCGGCACCTGGGGCGATGGCGATGCGGCGGGCTTGACCGACGGCACGGAGCGTACCACCAAGTTCGACGAGGCCTTCGCCGGCTGGCGTTCCGGCGACTTGTTTCCGGTGCTCGGCAAGGATGGCGTGGACCTGTCGTTCGGCCGTCAGATCATCACCCTCGGCGACGGTTTCATCATCAACGATGACGGCCTGAACCTGGGCAAAGGCGTGGCGGACGGTGAGTTCAACCGAGGCGGTGCCTATTACCTGGCCGCCCGCCATGCCTTCGACGAGACCGCTGTCGTGCGCCTGGGCGGTAAAGAAGGCGTTCACGGCAGCCTGATGTGGATCAAGTCCGACAACCGCGCCCAGGCCAAGACCGAGATGGCCGCCAGCACCCTGGAATATACCGCCGCACCGGGTACCCTGGGGCTGACTTACATCCACGGCATCAAGGTCGACGACCGTTTTGCCAGCGATTTCCAGAAGCAACGTGAAGGCATGAATATCTACAGCCTGCGGGGCGCCGGCAATGCCGGAATCGAAAATGCCCACTTCGCCTTCGAGTATGCCAGGCAGGACAAGGACACCGGTCCGGAAAAAGCCTGGTACACCGAAGCCGGCTACACCTTTGCCGATCTGCCATGGTCACCGGACCTGACTTATCGCTATAGCCGTTACTCGAAAGACTGGGATTCGATGTTCAACGGTGTCAGCCGTGGATACGGCACCTGGTTCCAGGGCGAAGTAGCTGGTAATTACGCAGGACCGTTTAACAGCAACACTGCTATCCAGCATGTAGCGCTCAAGGTCAAGCCCGTGGCTCCCGTAACCATCGGCGCGCTGTTCTTCGACTACACGACCCTGCACAAGGGCGACGCGCTGAACCTCGATGGTCGCGAACTGGATCTGTATGCCGAATGGGCGGTGAGCGAACATCTGATCGTCACCCCATTGGTGGGCCTGTATAAGCCGAAGAAGGATGGAAGCAACGGCGGCAATCAAGTAGGTGGCAACGGTACCAACGTCTACAGCCAACTGACCGTGGCCGTACCCTTCTGACCCCCTTCAGGAGCTGCCTGGTGCAGCTCCTGAACAGGGTTACTGCTTATGCTGATGCAACATCGTCTGAATCTGATGAGTCGCCTGGCGGGTATTTTCCGCCAGCTTGCGCACTTCATCAGCCACCACTGAAAACCCCCGCCCGACCTCTCCCGCCCTGGCCGCTTCGATGGCGGCATTCAAGGCCAACAGATTGGTCTGGTCGGCGATGCCCTTGATGACTCCCACCACCGTCGCGATCTGGCCGTAGGTCGCCTGATTCTGCTCAAGCATTTGATGATGGGTGGCTTTGGCCGAACGCTCATCGCTGATATCGCGTACCGCGCCGATCACACGGGTCAAACGTCCCTGCTCATCACGGGCCGCACGACCACGCTCTCGACACCAAATGTAGTCACGGCTCCTATGGCGCATTCGGTATTCAAAGACATATTCACCGCTGCCGTGGGTTGCGAGGATTTCCCGGTCGAAGATCGCCATGATCTTCGGCAGGTCGTCAGGATGAGTGATGCTGACCTGAGCGTCCCAGCCGTCGGGAAGCTCCTGCGGGCCATAGCCCATGAGGAGGCGGAACTGGTTGGAAAAGCGCATGCTACTGGATGGATCCTGAACGTCACCGTTGACCACGGTGATGTCCCAGCAGCCTTCGGTCAGCGTCGACTGCAACAGCTCCCAGATCTGCGCCTCCTGTTGATGCTGGCGAGACAACTGAACCTGCTGACTCAACTCGACTTCAAGCGCTTGCTCGCGGTAGCGGGTCTGTTCCAGTTGCTGGCGAAGCGTTTCAATTAACTGCTCGCTGCGCGCCAATTGGCCGATCCGGCCCTCAGCCAGGCCCTCGGCCACCAGAAGCCGTTGCTCGGCCTGTGCTCTTTGCTGCGCGAACTGTTCCAGACACGCCTGCACCTGCGGATAAGCTCCCAGGAGCAGCGCCTCACAAGCCCCTCCGGCAAGGACTCGCTGCAAGACCTCAGTGAGTTCCTGCATCTGTTTATTTTTATTGAAGAACATCAGCCTGTCCTTTGCTCATCGAGTCGAAACACTGGATCTGATAGCAAACTGACTGTGATTGCTTGCACGAGGCTGCTGAGCTGCTTGCTCCTGTCTGCCATGATCGAGTAGAGGACTTTCACCTCCAAGCCACCAGCGTGGCCACCACAGCTAAACTGGTTGCGCTTACGCGCAACGCCATGCCTGGCGCACTATAAAAACGGCGCCTCAGGGCGCCGTAAAAAACCTGATCGGCTATCAGCAGTTGCTGATGAGCTGCTTCAACACCGTCTTGAAGCTTTCGATCTGCTCTTCGCTGAAGTCAGCGAAGACCTTGTCCTGCTGCTCCCGGGCAATCGCCCAGAGGTCTTCGGTCTGTTCGATACCGGCAGCCGTCAGCCTCACCCGGCTGTCATCGTCATTGACCAAGCCTTTGCGTTTGAGGTTGGCCACCGCCTCATCGATTTCCCGGACCGGCATTGCCACCTCCCGTAACAGATCATTCACGCTCAGGCCGGCGTCACTCTCCAACACCATCAGCATCCGCGCCTCGCTGGTGCGCAGGCCGGTGGACAATTGCCGCGGCTGGTAGCTTGACTGATAGGCCCGCACCGCCTGAGTCATCAGGTAATACAGGTTGTGGCTAAGGCGCCCCTGGAAGTGGCTGCTCGGCGGCTGGTTTTCATCGCGTTTGGTCATGCGGCTATGAGGCAGGACCATGGAGTAGGCACCCTGGTGATAGAGCAACGGCGAGCGGCCGAAATCGTCGAAGGCCACTACCTTGCCGATCATGATCCAGTGATCGCCGCCGTCCACCTGCTGGTATTTCTCGCAGTGAAAACGCGCCGAGCAATCGGCAAATACCGGCGAACCGCCCTCGCCCGCTTCGAACTCGATCTCGGCGAAGCGATCTTCCTTGGGGCGGGCGAAATTGTTGGAGAGGTCGATCTGATCCGCCGCCAGTACGTTGACCGCGAAATGGCTGGCCTGCTCGAACACCTCGTGACTGTTGGAGCGCTTGTCGATACTCCACAGCACCAGAGGCGGATCGAGGGACACCGAGTTGAAGCTGTTGGCAGTCACGCCGACCTTGCGCCCGGAGGCGGTGGCGGCGGTCACCACGGTCACCCCGGTGGCGAAATTGCCCAATGCCCGGCGAAAGGCTCGTGGGTCGAAGGTCGTTTCAATTGCTGCGCAAACGCTGTGATCAGACATGCAAGACTCCCGGACTGCTTCCAGGAGCAGCCCTGATTGTTGTTATGGGGGCTTTTCGACGGTTCGACTCAGATCATGCTCGGATCAGGCTCCAGACCCATCAGCTCGCGGCCAAGGATCTGCGCACAGACGTCGTAGTCGGTGTAGGCATGGGCACCGGTCATGTGAGAATCACGGAACAGGCGCTGCATCTCGTTGTGTTCGAACCAGGCGTTGCCACCGGCGGCCTCGAACAGACGGTCCACGGCCTGGATGCACATTTTAGTAGCGTAGGCCTGATTGGTACGCCAGAACGCCAGGGTTTCGCGGCTTGGGTAACGTTGCTGTTCACTGTGTTCGGCGTGCTCCTCCCAGGTCCTCTCGAGAAAGGCTCTGGCGGCGCCCACCTGATGAGTCGACTCGGCCAGACGCATCAATGCCGGGGTCGCGGCACCGACCGCCGCACCTGTGTAAGCACGCACCCGTGTTTTGGTCTTTTCGCGGAACACCTCAAGCATCCGCTCGGCAACACCAAGGCTCACGGTGGAAAAACCACTGGCGAAGTAAGGACGGTACGGCGAGTAGAATATCTTGCTGTCCGGGTACAGACCGAAGCCTGCGGACTTGCCTTCCATCATGTCTTTGGCTTTTTGGATGCGATGTTCCGGTACGCGCACATTGTCGATAAGCAAGGTCTTGGTACCGCTACCTTTCATGCCTGCAGCGAACCAGTCGTCACGGATCTGATAGTCGCTGCGCGGCAGGACCGCGAAGCAGTAATCCTGAGTGCCTTGAGCATTTTTGCGGCGGAAACCGACAATCGCCCACTCGGCATGATCGCAACCGCTGCTCCAGCTCATTTCACCGCTGAACAGCACACCACCTTCGATTTCTTCGGTGCGACCAAAAGGCGCGATGCTGCTGCTCGCGGTGGCATTCGGATCATCGCCCCAGACTTCCTGCTGCAGTTCGGCCGAGAACAGCGCCAACTGATGACTGTGGGTGCAGAGCAGGCTCATGGCCCAGGCGGTACTGGCACAGGAACCCGCGAGCAAGGCGATGCAATCGGCAAACTGGGGCAGCGATAACTCCATGCCACCGAACGCTTTCGGCTGAAAGACACGGTGCATGCCGATGCTTTTGAGCAGTGCAATATTCTCGTCGGGGACCTTCCGGTCTTGCTCGGCCTGGAAGGCATTGGCAGCGATGGTCGGCAGGATGGACTTGAGGTCTTCGAGGAGCGGGTTTGGCTTTTTCATGGATGGCCCTGCTTATTATTGGATGTCCAGGCGACTCCCGAAATCGAGCAGTGGCGCTGGATGCAGGGCCAGTATGGAGCGAGCCATCAAGGTAGAAAATGCACCTTCCAGAGTGAAGATTGTACTTTTCAAAGACAACCAGCCAAACCTCCCGGGCAAACCTCGAAGGGCTCTGGCAGCCACAGACATAGAGCTCGGCAGCCACAGTCAAGCCGTATTCGACCCTATGGATTAACCTCGAGCTTTTCTTTGTTCGCGACCAGGAAAACCCCATGAGCGATATTCCACTGCTGCCTCAAGTTGAAGCCTTCCTCAGTCGAAACCATGCACTGTTTATCGACGGTGGCTACGTTAAGAGTCATTCCGGCCAGACGCTGGAAGTGATCAACCCTGCCACTGGCCGGGCCATTGCCCGAGTCGCCGACGCTGACACGGCGGATATCGATGCGGCAGTGGCGTCGGCGAACCGAGGCTTCAAGCATTGGTCCCAGGTCGCGCCGGCGACGCGCGGCAATGTGCTGCTGAAACTTGCAGAGCTGCTGGAGCAAAACCGCGAAGAACTGGCGCAGATCGAAACCTGCCAATCAGGCAAGATCATCCAGATTTCCCGAGCCTTCGAAGTCGACCAGGCCGCCCACTTTCTGCGGTATTACGCCGGCTGGGCGACCAAAATCAGCGGCCAGACCATCACCCCGTCACTGCCCTCCTACGCCGGCGAGCGCTATACCGCCTTCACCCTGCGCGAACCGGTCGGGGTGGTCGTCGGCATCGTGCCGTGGAATTTCTCGACCATGATCGCCATCTGGAAACTCGCCTCGGCACTGGTGACCGGCTGCAGCATCATCATCAAACCCAGTGAATTCACCCCGCTGACCATCCTGCGGATCGCCGAGCTGGCCATCGAAGCCGGCCTTCCTGCCGGTGCGCTGAACGTGTTGACCGGTGGTGGTCTGGTAGGCAAAGGCCTGATCGAACATCCAGGTACGGACAAGGTTTCGTTCACCGGATCGGTGCCGACCGGTATCGCCGTCGGCAAGAGTGCCATGGGCGCCGGGTTGACCCGTGCGACCCTGGAACTGGGCGGGAAAAACTCCGCGGGCTTCCTGCGCGATGTCGATCTGGACAAGGCCGTCAACGGCATTATCGAAGCCGGTTTCCTGCATTCCGGGCAAATCTGCGCCGCTGCCGAACGCTTCTTCGTCCATCGCTCGCAGATCGATCCGGTCATGGACAAACTGGCCCAACGCCTGAGCCAACTGAACATCGGCTCGCCGCTGGATGAGCGCACCGAATTCGGTCCGGTCACCAACCGCCAGCATCAGCTTAAACTCGGTGAGTTTTTCGCCAAGGCCCGTGCAGAAAACAACACCATCATTCACGGTGGCCACCTGATCGACCGCCCGGGCTGCTACGTCGAGCCAACGGTGATCCTCGCCAACACCATCAACGACACGCTGCTCAACGAGGAGACCTTCGGCCCGATCGCCACCTTCTTCCCTTACGACACCGAAGAAGAACTGCTGGAGTTGATGAACAACACACCTTATGGCTTGAGCGCCAGCCTATGGACCAACGACCTGAGCAAGGCCCTGCGCATGGTGCCCGCCATTGAGGCCGGTACTGTGTGGGTGAACATGCACACGATGCTCGATCCAGCAGTGCCCTTCGGCGGCAATAAGTCCTCGGGGGTGGGCCGCGAGTTTGGCGGGGCGTTTATCGATGACTACACCGAGCTGAAGTCTGTGATGATCCGCTACTGACGCGTGGTGAAGGACTAGGTTCAGCGGGCTCATCCTCTTCTACGACCGGAGGAATGCGCGCGCTGCCAACCCGTATGTTTCGATTGACAACTCTCCATCGGTACAGCAAAAAAACGCATGGATCTGAGTCCATGCGTTTTTTCTGGCACCTGAGTTCACGGCGTAGGAGCTGATAACGCCCTTGCTTTTCCACTGGCTGACAAAGGCTTCCTGGAACTTTATCGCCTTTCCCGCGCAGCCGAGCGAGACACTCGAGGTATGACAGAGTACAAAATTCACGGATAGATGAAACAACTCAGATTGACTGGAAATGCCGAGTTTGCAATACAAGTGCTTGCGGTGATTTTTCACCGTACCCTCGGCGATGCCAAGGTGCAGTGAGATCGATAAGCGGGAGTGTCCACGCAGGATCATGCTGACTATCAATTGTTCTCGGGGGGTTAGCTGATCAGCGGCGAAACGCGAAAAAGCGTTGTTCAAATGCTCTCTCAAAGCCAATCCACTGTCATCGACATGAGTGCACAAGCCCTGAAAGTGGCGCTGCAACAATACATCGACCATCGTCTGGCACATCTGAAAACCTTCAAACTGAACAGATGAAAACTTCGGAGAGGCATTCAGCCGCATCAATGAATAGGCCAGATGGCCAATGTCTGGCAAAGCACAGATGAATACGATTTCTTCGGCCTGGGTCGCGTACTGCGCGGAGATCGACGAGGTGCAAACAATGCTGCCCGCGCCGTTGGAAATCATTTGTGGAAGTACCGCTTGAGTCACCAGGTACATGCTCTTGACGTTGACCGCCATGAGCCAGTCCCACTCATGCTCCTGCACCTCCAGAAACGACTTCACGATCAAAGTGCCGGCGTGATTGAAAAGCGCATCCGCCGGGTCAAACTCAGCCAGCCCCCCTTGTGATAGCTTCGTGGACCTGAACAGCCTGCGAGACATCAGAGCTCAACCCCAGCGCTTGTCCACCTCGGCAATAATCTGCGCCGCGAGGTTGATTGCGGCATCGGCATTCAAATCGATAATGATCACCTTGACCCCTTCAGCCGCAAACAACCGGCTTGCGGCAGCACCACAACCACCAGCGCCTCCGGTGATGATGGCCACTTTACCGGCCAGACGGCCCTTACCTGCGGATTTTTTGACTTCACTCATTGCGGAAGTCCTTCACTGCCGCCACTCACGACGAACGCTTCTTCAGGTGACAGCAATCGGGGTATTGCGGGTCGGATGCGTCACCGACAGCCCGGGCGGCAGGTAGGCTCCCATGAAAAACATGTTGCCGGCTGGGGCCAAAATGAATTCAATGTTCTCTGCAATACCGGTGCTGAAGCCGCCACAGGGCCCCATGGTTGTACGCGCAAAGGAATACTCCCTCCCGGTGTGCGGCAGCGCAGCAGCCATTTCGACGATAGAAGAGCAGAGAAACAGGTACATGACGGCAATGATTAGCAACGCTAAAAATATGCCGCCGAAGCCTTGCGCCAAACCCAGGTTCCAACCGGAATACTGACCCGCCACCACAGCCCCGAAGCCGAGAATCAGCAGGGTAAAAAAACCTGCGTGACGTTGCAGGCAACGCTATTCAAAGTAACCGATTTCCACATGTTGATAGCTGATACCTGACGGGGCGACGGCCGCCGTCGGCACTGATGTTGTCGGTCTGTCCACGCAGTGATCCTCCAATGTCTCGTTCAGAGCAAATATCCCGAGTGTCATCTTCGAATGCACTGCGCAAGCTGCCAATGTCTCCAAAAGGAAATAGGCTGCGCGCCGATCAAGAACCCTCGAATCAAATCAAGGTTGCTGACGACGTTCCCAGCGTTTGATGCATTGCATCGCCTACGGTTATGGCATTGCGGCACGCACGCAGGTTCATCGTTACACAAGTGTTACCTATGTGCGCAAGATGACCTCACTCAATCCCGCACGCCTGATGAACATCTGACCGGGTCAATAATCGAGGTAATAGCATGAGGCTTCTGACGACGCACATCGGATCATTGACCCTAAAAAATCCGGTGATCTGTGGTGCTGGTGAACAAACCATGAACAGCGCGCCCATCAAAAAGGCGCTGGCGACAGGTGCTGGATCAGGAGTCGTGGCGACTGATGCTGGTCTGAGCGCGATGCATTTACTGTGATGTTGCCTTGCAGAATGAGCTGCATCAATGATCAAAACGCACGTTTCAGAGCAAAAAAGTTACTTTCACACCTAGCGGACCTTCCCCCCTCAACTCTACAGTGCGCCGATCATTCAACTATCGGCGTGCTTATGAATCTCTGGTTCCGACTGCTTCTCATGCTCTTGCAACGTCCGTGGCGAAAACCGGCAAAAGCCCTCCAGTCGACTGTCATCCGAATGCGCGTATGGCCACTGGATCTCGACTTCAACCGACATGTTACCAATGGCCGATATTTCACGTTGGCAGATGTAGGTCGGATGGACTTCGTCTTGCGCAGTGGTGCATACCGAGTCGCGTTTCGTAGAAAGGCGGTGCCTATCGTTGGGGATACGTGGGGCAAATTTCGCCGTGAGCTAAAACTATTCGAATCGTTCGAAATTCATACCAAAATGCTTGGCTGGGACGACAAGTGGAGTTTCATGGAGCATCAGTTTGTGAGGAAAGGAAGAGTAATTGGGGTCGTCGTAATGCGAGGACTATTTCGTTCAGCTAAAGGCACGGTGGCGCCCAGTGAATTCGTTCAGGAACTGGGGTTATCCGAGCAGTCACCCGAGATGCCGAAATGGCTGACATCCTGGTCCGAAAGTTGCGATGCCATGAGCCACCAACTTAGAGCCGAGGAAAGTATGTTCCTAAATGATCAGACAGGACGATAGCTCTATTAAAGTCAACTCTATCCGTTCAGAGAGTTGAGATAAATACTAATGGCGAGCGCCAAAATCCGATGCCGTTACTGACATCGGATTTTTTATGCGTTTCGTTCGGGCGCAGGTAGCACCCTGTACTGGTCAACTAATCCTGGACACGGCGTTAAGTTTTTCCTCGGCCTGAGCTGGTGCCAGCCCATCGTTGAATTGGTGTGGCCAGATCCAGTTGTACCGATGCATCAGATAATGACTGATGTCTCGGTGTGCTTCTTGAGCCGTCATGTAGCCCACGGTCGGTATCCATTCGGTTTTCAAGCTTCGAAAGACACGCTCCATCGGCGAGTTGTCATAGCAGTTGCCCCGGCGACTCATGCTCTCACGCATGCGGTACAGCCAAAGTCACTGGCGAAACTGGCGGCTGCCATATTGCGAAACCTGATCCGAATGGAACAGCAGCCCTTGATGTTTGCCGCGCTGCTCATGAGCCATGTCCAGGGACTTGATCACCAGATCTGCGTCCGGTTTCCCTGACAATGCCACCCCACAACTCGGCGCGCGAAGAGGTCCATAACGACTGCCAGGTAATGCCATTTCCCTTACGCCCAGATGTACGTGATGTCGCCGCACCAACCAGATTGGGCGCAGGAACATCGAACTCTCGATGCAAAACATTCGGAATATCGGGCCGCTCGGCTGTCGCTTTTTTGTAGGCATGCGAGCCCGGTTGTTTGCTGACTAAGGCCAGCTCCCGCATCAGACCACGCACCTTGAACCGACCTATTTGCTCACCCGCTTCCTGCATCATCGACACGATGCTGCGGCTGCAAGCAGCGCTTCGACTTTGCGTGAACAACTCGTTGACGCGACTGCGTAATCTGACCCATTCCACATTCTGAGTTCGGCGTCTGAGGCGATGGCTGTAGTAACACGAGCGAGGCGCATCAAAGTTCTCGCACAGCAACTCTACCGACTCATGAGCGCATAGCTGATCAATCAGCGCGTGCGCTCGTGTTCTTCCGAAATCAAGAGTCCGGTGGCTTTTTTAAATGGATTTCCCCGTTCAAGGCGAGCAATTCTAGGTCCAGCGTTCTGCTGGCAGATTACC
>Ga0105856_1000410_pt1 | contig 22975 bp, 14 predicted proteins | sample OrgsoiDNA_201060_FD_89681 | JGI IMG/M metagenome (GOLD analysis project Ga0105856, IMG submission 89681) | Permafrost soil microbial communities from the Arctic, to analyse light accelerated degradation of dissolved organic matter (DOM) -... | ecosystem: Environmental > Terrestrial > Soil >...
CAACAGCGGGATATCGGCAGGGGCTAGCGAGTAGTTGAAAGCCTCTTGCGGTGCAACCCAAACGATTTCAGAGTGACAACGTAACGTCATGCCTCCCCGAAACCCGCTGACTTGCCACGCATGAAGACGGATGATCCGTTCAGGTTGCTGAAAGTCATGAGTGGCAACCCAAGCTTCCACCCGCGTTTCTATCGCTAACTCTTCCTGCAATTCTCGCACCAAGGCAGCAGCTTGAGATTCCCCGGCTTCCACTTTCCCTCCGGGAAACTCCCACAAACCGGCTTGATCACCCGACGCGTCGCGGCGAGCGAGCAGAATTTTCCCCTCCTGCTCAATAATGGCTGCCACGACATCGATGATCGGCGGCGTGGCGTCAGGCATCATTTCAGGTCGAACTCCGCCCATACTGGCGCGTGATCTGACGGTTTTTCCATGGCGCGGATATCATAGTCGATACCGGTCGCCACACAACGGGAAGCCAGTGGCGTGCTGGCCAGCAGCAAGTCGATGCGCAGCCCACGGTTCTCATCAAAGCCCTTCGAGCGATAATCAAACCATGAGAACTTGTCATTTGATTCTGGATTGGCGTGACGGAAAGTGTCCACCAGACCCCAGCCTTTTAAGCGTTCCATCCACTCGCGTTCTTCCGGTAAGAATGAACATTTTCCGGTACGCAGCCAGCGTTTACGGCTGTCTTCACCAATGCCGATGTCCAAATCCGTTGGGCTGATATTCACATCACCCATCACCAACACCGGATTTTCAACCGACATCTGTTGTGTCAGGTAATCTTGAAGGTCTTGGTAAAAACGCTGTTTAGCCGGGAATTTGGTCGGATGGTCGCGGCTTTCGCCCTGCGGGAAGTAGCCGTTGATCACGGTTAACAAGCCCTGAGGTGTTTCGATATCGGCCATGATAATGCGACGCTGGGCGTCTTCTTCATCACCCGGGAAACCACGGCGTACGGCAACAGGTTGCTGCTTTGTTAACATCGCAACGCCGTAATGGCCTTTCTGACCGTGATAAAACACGTGATAGCCATACTGACTCACGTCTTCCAGCGGGAACATATCGTCATGAACTTTGGTTTCTTGTAAACCGATGACGTCAGGTTGATGCTGTTCGATGATTGCCGCAAGTTGATGCGGGCGAGCGCGCAATCCATTGATATTAAAGGAGACGAACTTCATAGTCGGGGACCGTTTGGCGATGAAATTAGCCGCTGATGTTAGCAGATAATTTGGGTGATTGGTACGTAGCGCACTGGCGTTTTGCGTGACAATCACCATGAAACGAGGGAGGGATTTCGGACAGCTACCTCAGGATTTTCTGCTATTTATGACATTTTTCTGTCAACATTTTGTGACAGTCTCTTCTTCCGCTGTACATGAAAGAGTATTATGCCACTCAGCGATTTCCGCACCGGCAGAAAAAGGTCAACACTGATGCGTCTGGAAGTTTTTTGCGAAGACCGCTTGGGTCTTGCCCGAGAGTTACTCGATTTATTGGTTCTGCGCAGCATTGATTTGCGCGGCATTGAAATTGCGGCCACTGGCCGTATCTATCTCAATTTTTCCCAACTGGATTTTGACACTTTTCGCGCCTTGATGGCCGAAATACGCCGCATCGATGGCGTGACTGACGTGCGCACCGTGGCCTTTATGCCCTCTGAGCGCGAGCATCGCGCACTGCGCGCTTTATTGGTTTCCCTGCCTGAACCGGTGTTTTCTATCGACATGAAAGGGCGGGTTGATTTGGCGAATCCGGCGGCACTGGCATTGTTTGAACTGGATGAAGATAAAATTCGCCAGCAAACGGCGGCCAGTTTAATCACCGGCTACAACATCTCTCGCTGGCTGGAAAATGACAGCAGCCGCCCGCATTCTGAACGCATCGTCATTCGCAGTCAGGATTTCCTGATGGATCTGACGCCGATTGACATCAATGATGAAAATCAGGCCAGCGAACGCGCGGGGGCGGTGGTGATGCTCAAATCCACGGTGAGAATGGGCCGCCAGCTTCAGGATTTAACCGTCAATGATGATAGCGAATTTGACCACATCGTGGCGGTCAGCAACAAAATGCGTCAGGTGTTGGATCAAGCCCGTAAACTGGCCATGCTTGATGCACCCTTGCTGATCGTCGGCGATACCGGCACTGGTAAAGACCTGTTGGCACATGCCTGTCATCTGCGCAGTGCGCGGGGTAAAAAGCCGTTTTTGGGTTTGAACTGTGCCTCGCTACCTGATGAAGTGGTCGAAAGCGAGCTGTTTGGCTACGCAGCGGGGGCTTACCCGAACGCCGTTGAAGGTAAAAAAGGGTTCTTTGAACAGGCTAATGGCGGTTCGGTTCTGCTCGATGAAATTGGTGAAATGTCGCCAAGAATGCAGATTAAACTGCTGCGTTTCCTCAACGATGGTACTTTCCGCCGCGTGGGTGAAGAGCACGAAGTCAAAGTCGATGTGCGCGTGATGTGCGCCACACAGAAAAATCTGGTGGAGTTGGTGCAGCGCGGTGAGTTCCGCGAAGACTTGTATTACCGTTTGAACGTATTGACCGTGACCTTGCCGCCGCTGCGGGAGCGTCAGGCCGACGTGATGCCGCTAACTGAACTGTTCGTGGCGCGTTTCTCTGATGAACAGGGGATGCCGCGTCCTAAACTGTCACCGCAGCTCGGCAATTACCTGACCCATTATGGCTGGCCGGGTAACGTCAGGCAGTTGAAAAATGCGATTTACCGCGCGCTGACCCAGCTAGAAGGCGGCGAACTGCGTCCGCAAGACGTAATATTGCCTGATTTCGACGCTGAAGTGACCTTGGGCGACGACGTGCTTACCGGCTCGCTGGATGACATCAGCAAAAGGTTTGAGCGTTCGGTGCTGACTCGTCTTTACCGTACTTATCCTAGCACCCGTAAATTGGCGAAACGTCTGGGGGTGTCTCATACGGCTATCGCCAACAAGTTGCGGGAATATGGTCTGAGCAGCCGGAAGCCGGAAGGTCACGACGAATGATCCTATTTTATCATTACCCCTGATTAGATCTGACTCTTAATCATCGAGCGATAAACCTAAGTAAGCCTTTTACTTAGGTTTTTTTTTGTCACTTATCAATCCGCCGAAGTTCAATCCGCCGAAGTACAGCGCGTTATTAATAAGAATTTTAACAGTATGTTGTGTGGTTGACAGACGATATCGAAAACATAGTGTTCATAACATCCTTCTATAAAGTAATCGATGACATATCAATTGTCTCAATCACTCTATTCAATAAAAGGAATTTATTATGGACACGTCAACAACGTCAGTCATGTCTGAGGAAAAAGAAATCAGTCATGCCCCTGCATCAAACAAACGCGTATTAAAAGATACCCATGGCGGGCAAGAATTTAGCCAGTCGGATGCTTTATCATTTTCCAGTTTCCGCCGGGGGAGTGTAGACCCGCGCACCGGAAGTTTTAATTACACGATACCTATCGCCAAGATCACCGGAAACCATCGAAGAGGACCATCGCTACAACTCGCATTAAAACATAATCATTTCTCCAGTAGAAATGAAGGGTTTGGTGCAGGATGGTCTCTGGGATTGAGTAAGTTTTTTAAAGATAATGATCGTATGAAACTGCTTTTAAGAGACGGAAGAATTATCGATCTGACTGAAAATAACGGCACTTATATTGTCGAGACGGTTGATCTTAAAAATTTCATACTGACAAAATTACCCAGTTCAGAAAAAGCGTACAAGATATCCTATAAGGATGGTTCGACAGAGATCTTAACGCCCGTTACATCAGATAATAAATTTGTTTATGTTACAGAAATAATCCAGGAGGATGGTTATAAATTACACATTGACTATGCTTTCAATGAAACTGTCTCTCTGGAGCCCTTTGTCAAAAGAATCTATGATGAACTTGGTGATGATTTATTATATATCTCTCGTGTCGGTACCGATGCAAAATATAATGTGACGATTGAACCTTTTAAAAATATCAGCGATCTGACCTGTAAACTTATTCTGACAATAAAAGAGTCAACCAATAATTCGATTGAGTCCTGTCTCGCCGTGTCCAATAATACCACCAATATATTAACCTTCACTTACCAGCAAGGTAGCTATTTCAGACTAATCAAAAAGATTGAGAGTAATTTCTTCGGGCCAGCGACTGAAACGATAAACTATGATATCCCACTTTCAGTGCCGAATGGCGGCCCGTTCGCCACATTGCCCGCCGTAAGCTCATACCAATTTAGTATGGTTTCCCCAGCGACGGGAAAAATCAGTACAGAGGAGTACAAGTACAGTTATGGTGAGAGTATTTGGTCGAATAATTTTCTGGGCTATAATGGTGTAACCGTTTGGGATAAAAATGCCATCGATAATATTTACGCTTGTAGTGCGGATTATACCTATTCTTCTCAAGAAACATTATGGGTCGACAATGTTGAAGAGTGTAAAAATAAAATCACCTATGATAAATATCATCGCATTATTGAAGAAAAAACCATCACGTCCCGCGTTGTTACTCCCGTGGTCGCTCAAAATATAACAACTAAATATAGTTATCCAGGGAACACTTCCACGACGTATTTATCACTTCCTGCCACCTATAAACTTCCCCTTTCAATTCGCAAGGATTATCTTGAGAAAGACAACGAAGATAGTCATATGAGAAGTGAAACCTTTTCATTTACCTATGATCAATACGGTAATGTTGAAACCACCACGGATAGTGGCGGGGTTTCAACGGATTATATCTATTATCCCGCCGCAGGCGTGGCAGATAAATGCCCAAAGGAGAAAAATGGGTTTGTCCGCTATCTGTCTTGCAGTAATAAATATCAGAATGATTTATCGGTGGATTCGATCGAAAACACCTATACCTATCACTCTTTGCAAGTAAAAGAGGGATATGACTATGCTGTGGAGAACAGTGAAACGGAAAGAAAAATAATTTCTCAGCACTGGAGTGATAACTATAAAAAAATCATTAAAACTTACTATGAGAGGGAGGAAAAGGATTCGTTCAGCCGGGGTAAGTTAAAAACTATAACGTTAATGTTAAATGGTCAGCAGGGTATGACCACCCATTATGGCTATTCACTGAGTGCTGACGGTAATCAATTCACGCTAACCACGACGCAAAAAGGAGCTGACAGAAAACAGTTAGTTTATTCAGAGACCGCCATGACCCGAACCGGGTGGCCAGTTGGCATGACGGATGCTTTAGGTGTAGCGACGACTCTGACTTACGATAATGTCGGCCGCATCGCATCGACTGTACGAGCCAAAGGAACCCGCTATGAAAGTACCATAAAGTATAATTATGCTTATGATCCCATAACGAATTTTTTCACCAAGACCACTCTGGCACCGAGTACGAGTGTAGTGACTGAGATCTATGACGCGTTAGGTAATGTGGTGAAACAGGTTATTGGCGATAAAGTGGTACGCATGGCTAATTTTAAAGCCAAGTCGCAGTTATTATCAGAAGTAACCTATGATTATGATGTTCCACTGTTAAACAGTACTCAAGGTGACCTGACGTTTACCGAGACTTATCTCTATGATGCATTAGGTAATATGCGTGAGGTGAGAAAAAATGATGATGTTATCAACTTTAGTCGATTTAATATCGGAGATGCCGTACTCACTGAATATATAAAAGTGCCGAAAAAGAGTGATTTTTACTGTTATGAAGAGAATGAATATGACCGTAGAAATGGGCTTCCTTTAAGTTCTATAGATTACCATCACGATGGGAAAACCAAGGTATCGCAGAAAAACTATTATTATGATGTTTTCCATCGAGTAAACAAGATTTCATCCAACGACGTTACTCAGGGGGCCACGTTCGTTGAAAATTATGAGTATGATTTTTTCGACCGACCAATATTAAGAGTGGAAAGTGGAGAGGAGGGCACGCGTCGTACACTGGGAATGAAATATTGGGGTTATGGTCAGGAAAGTAAGTTGACTGAGATTTCTGTCGATGATATCCCCATCGGTTATCAGGAATTTGACACCTTAGGTCGGCTAATTAAACAAGATCGCAATCCAGCGCGCAGAAGTGATTTCATCACTCGCTATAACTACAAAGATAATTACACCACGGCCTATGAGAAAATCACACCTAACGGAGATGTAATTAACTATGTCTATATCCCTGAACTCGATCTTCTTCCTGCTGAGATCACGATGCCGGAGAAGAAGGAAAGTTTTAGCTATGCCTATGACAAAAATACGGTCAAACTTGTCGAGGAAATCCATAAAGTGGGTTCTGATGAATCTATTCGCACGCTTGAGTATGACACTCAATTAAGACTTATCACTGAAAAATTTTCCGATGGTCTTGGGAAAGATAATGGCCATAATACTTTTACTTATACCTATTGTGGTCGGTTAAGTTCGACGACTAAATATTTAAGGGATCAACCGACCCAGACAACCTATTACCATTACGACGAGAAGGGGCGTTTGGCAACGCTTATAGCTGGGCATGATAATGAGGTCGATCTCGAAATAGACGTATTATACCTTGCAGGGAATTATCCTTCACTCCTCAAATATCGTCTGGTCCAACCTGATGGAAAAGTTGTAAAATACAGTATGGAATTGGTTTATGACCATAAATTCAGAATGTCGGGAAAACGTTACTATGATAATGCTGGAAATCTTATCTCGAAAAATGCTGAAATATTCAATGGTGCAGGGAAAGTAATAAGCAAAGAGGTTTTTGTTAATCCTGACAAAAAAACCAAGACAAACTTTAAGTTTGATTACCTTGGTCGTTTAATCAGTGCCGCAATAGAGGGATCATCGACCCATTATCCTTTGGATCTCAATGCTAAAGAGGTCAGTCAGTTCGATTATCAGTATGATAATTTTGATAATATGACATCTACCACGGCCAGAGAGAGACTGTCGGGGTATATAAGCCAAACCCGTTATTCCTACATGGGGAAAAATCCCTTTGAGCTGACTTCTGTGTTACTGAGTGGAAATCCACCTAACAGCCCGGTGCGACTCACCTATGATGCAGCCGGTAATGTTATTAAAAAGAAATTAGGCAATCTGAATGCAGAGGAATATCAATATGATGCATTCAATAAATTAAGAGAATCCACCTTATCCAGTAATATTATTTCCTTGGGTTATAATGGCAGCGGTAAATTGAAAAGCTCAACGTTAAGTATAGGAAGTGCCGAGGCGCAATCTCGCTCAAGTAATTATCACTACAGTAATGGTGTTTTTGATGTGTCAGACAGGAAACAATCACCTAAAGCTCGTGGCCAGGATATTGCTACCTATATTAAAAGTCCTATTGGCGTAGAGGCTATCAATATTTTAAGTGGCAGTTCTGGTGCCTACAAGAAAGAACAATCATTACTGCTTAGTGACCGTCTTGGCTCCGTCTATGCTGAATTAAAAGGTCAAAGTACGGATAACATTACGCCCTTAACCTATGCGCCTTATGGACATCTTTTAAACAGTGCATCAATACCTTCTTATGATCCCGTACGGTTTGCCGGAGAAAAATATGATGATCTTACTGAATTATATCATTTAGGGAATGGAACCCGAGCCTATGATCCTCTGCTCATGCGTTTCATGCAGTACGATTCTATGAGTCCTTTTGGCGAGGGTGGGATAAACCCTTATAGCTATTGCGCCGGTGACCCTATTACGTTCTCCGACCCTTCTGGACATGGTCGTGATGTTGCCATTATGTTCGCCTCAATAGGGCTGGTTTTTTCGGTGCTCTTCCTTGGGCTTGGCGTGTTGGCGCTATTAGGTGGAGCGGCACTCCTGCTGGGCGGAATGGCGATTGTTTCTGGAATACTGGGCACAACGGGCAGTGCGCTAGGCGTAGCGGCTGCCGCCGTTGAGGATGAGGAACTCATGCAAAAATTATCAATCGCCAGTGTGGCCTTTAGCGGGGCATCGCTTGCATTAGGTTTATTCCCGGCTCTGATGTTTGGTGGACATAAATTATCGTGGAGATTAATGCACGCCTTCTCGAAGGGCCGAGTATTTCATGCACGGGTGCAGAATGTTAAATTCTACTCTGGCGCCAGTTATCGTATATCTGCGCCGTTTAAATATAACAATCAGTCAGTCAGACTCATTAATTCCCATGGAGGAAAAGGGGTATTGGCTCACGCTGTCGAAAATAGTAGCCAGCCGGGTCAGTGGATCGACAAACCGGTTTCTGTCGAAGAGTTTGCACAATTTACCAAAAATATTTTGGTCAATAAATTGAAGGACAACGATAGCGCACTCTTTATTACCGCCTGTGGAGGTTCACGGGCAGGTGCCAACATGAATGCCCAAAGTTTGGCTAATTATACCAACCTTAATATTTATGCTTTTCCGTCCGGCGTGGTTTCTTCTAATCTGGAAGGATCGATGGCAGGAGCGAATGTGACATATTATGGCGTGCCGTGGTTTGTGAAACCTAAACTTTTCACTCCGGTTGCTGCGATGGGCAATCCTGTACCGATGTTACCGTCGGCGTGAATATCTTAAAAAAGCCAATTCGCTATTTTCCGACACTACAAGGTGATAATGGCGAGATAGTCTGAATAAAAACGCACCGACTAATAGGACGTCGGTGCGTTTTTTTACATCACTCTTATTTTTTCAGTACTGCCAGTGCCGCGTCGTAATTAGGCTCGGTGGTGATTTCATTCACCAGTTCGCTGTACAGCACGTTGTCCTGACCATCCAGAACCACTACCGCACGGGCGGTTAAACCGGCCAGAGCGCTGTCAGTGATCGCCACACCGTAATCATTTTTGAACTCGCCACCGCGCAGGGTGGAAAGGGTCACCACGTGCGACAAACCTTCTGCACCACAAAAACGCGATTGCGCAAACGGCAGGTCAGCAGAAATACACAGCACCACGGTGTTGTCGATTTCGCCAGCCAGTTGGTTGAATTTACGCACAGAGGCGGCACAAACGCCGGTATCAATGCTAGGGAAAATGTTCAGCACCTTGCGTTTACCTGCAAAACTGCTCAGGCTGACATCAGAGAGATCTTTTGCGACTAAAGTAAAAGGCTTAGCAACATCGCCTGGTTGGGGAATTTTGCCAGCAACGCTGACAGGGTTGCTCTGAAAATGTACTGTCTGGGTCATCATATTTTCCTTTGTACAGTTGAGACAAACGGCAGTCAGTTTAGGATAACAATGTTAAGTTGGGTATATAAAGTTTGCTAATTGATTGTTTCATTTGTGCGTTACCTTGTGAAATATATAGATCTTTACACCATAATTTGGACATTGTCCCTTTGCGCATACGCCGTAGGGGGGATCAGGATCACTCAGGAGCCGTTATGAGAAGTGTGCGCTTTTATCCCGAAGCCTGGCCGTTACATACGGCGTTTGTCATTTCACGCGGCAGCCGCACTGAGGCCCGGGTGGTAGTGGTCGAAATTGAAGAAAACGGCATACGGGGTATCGGTGAATGCACGCCGTACCCGCGTTATGGCGAAAGCGAAAGCAGCGTGATGGAGCAAATTTCCAGCGTATTGCCTGCGATTGAACAAGGTGCTAGCCGTGAAGAACTGCAACGTCTGTTGCCAGCAGGTGCCGCACGCAATGCGCTGGACAGCGCGTTGTGGAATCTCCAAGCGCAATCGAGTGGAAAAAGTCTGTGGGCGTTGACCGGTATTCCTCCCTTAGTGTCCATTAGCATGGCACAAACCCTGAGTGTCGATACGCCACAGGCCATGGCGGAGGCGGCGCTAACCCATCAAAAAAATGGCGCTACGTTGTTGAAAATCAAACTCGATGATCACTTGATTGCTGAGCGCATGGTGGCGATCCGCAGCGCGGTACCCCATGCGACGCTGATCGTGGATGCCAACGAGTCATGGCAAAGTGAAGGGCTGGCGTCGCGATGTCAGCTGCTGGCGGATTTGGGCGTGATGATGCTCGAACAACCTCTGCCTGCGGGGCAGGATTCTGCGCTGGAGAATTTTATTCATCCGTTACCCATTTGCGCGGATGAGAGTTGCCATACGGCAGAAGGATTGCCTGCGCTGAAAGGGCGCTACGAGATGGTGAATATCAAGTTGGATAAAACCGGCGGTTTGACTCAGGCCTTAGCGCTGGCCCAAGCAGCGCATCATCAGGGTTTTGAAATCATGCTCGGCTGTATGTTATGTACGTCGCGTGCGGTTCGCGCAGCATTACCGCTGGCTGCCGGGGCTAAATTTGTCGATCTCGACGGCCCAACGTGGCTGGCGCAGGACGTCGAACCGGCACTGGCCTTCCACTGTGGTGTGATTGACCTTGCCGGTTCAGCCCAATAACACCGTGAGCGTGGCGTAAACGCCGATCATGAATTATCGGCTTCGCCCGTCAATAAATCGACCAGAGCGTGCAAATAGACTTCGCTGGCATGGTCGGCAGAGACGGCTGGATATTCAGCGGTGATACAGTGCAGGCCGATATCCGCACACCAACTGCCAAAAGATCCCGGCGTGGCATAGCCCACGCTGGTGACTAACGGCAAACGAAAGGCGTGCGCCAGCCATTCACCGAGTGGCGTGCTTTGCGGATCTTCAATACAAGCCAGCGGCTCATGGAAGGTGACCACCCATTTCGGTGCCAGTTGGTGAATCAAATGACACAGCGCCTGCGTTTCCAGCTCTGAACCCGCTTTATCCCCCGTTGATAACACCACATCACGCTCTTCTGCAGCGCTATTCCAGCGATACACCGTGTCACCGTTTTTCCAGTTCGCGCTGGGGAAATTACGGTTGAGATCGACCCCGTTGGCATTAGCGCGTAAGCCCAACTGACAGCCATCAGGATTCACCGCTAACACCACGTGATGCTTGAGCTGCTGTGGCGCAATGCAACGCAGTGCGCAGGAGAGTGAGACCACCGCAGCGGTTTCATCGCCGTGCGTACCGGCAAGAATTAAGCCGGTGCTGTTGTCGGGTTGTGCGGCAGGAAAGTAGATCAGCGGCGCGCCCAACAAGGATTTGCCATACGGCGTACCCAGGTTGCTCAACCTGCCACGTTGGCTGCGGGGGAGAAAATCAGTCATAAGGCATCCATAAATTAAGGGAAACGGCATGACTTTTATGTACCGCAAATTGCTACCGGAATGTAGCTTTATTGTTCATAGCAGGGCGTCTATCACCTTTTCGGTCGATTCATCCTTAATAACCGCTGAAGTTTTGTGCGCGGCGACAAAGTTGTAACGAATTTTAATAGGGTATGAATTCAATGAATGATACAACTCATGAACATCGTCAAATCAATTGGTTGTCAGGAGTCGTCCATGCTTAAAGGAAAAACGTATCATCCATTTTCTTATACGCTTTGCGCGGGGCTAGTCGCGCTGTCACTGGGTACGGCGACTGCGGCACAGGTTCCTGCTGGAACCCAACTGGCTGATAAGCAAGAAATTGTGCGTCATATTAAAGATGAACCCGCGTCACTGGATCCGATAAAAGTCATTGGCTTACCGGAAGCACAGGTGGCGCGCGACTTGTTCGAAGGGCTGGTCAATCAGGATGCCCATGGCAAAAACGTGCCGGGCGTCGCCGAAAGCTGGCAGACTCAGGACAACCAGACGTTTATCTTCACGCTGCGCAAAGATGCCCGCTGGTCGAATGGCGATCCGGTGACGGCGAAAGATTTCGTCTACAGCTGGCGTCGATTGGTCGATCCGAAAGGATTATCCAGCGGCGCATGGTTTGCCGGTTTGGCCGGCATTCAAAATGCTGACGCGATTATTGCCGGTAAAATGCCGGTTGATAAACTGGGCGTTACTGCCGTCAGCGACACACAGCTTAAAGTGCAACTTGACCGTCCGGTGCCTTATTTCGTGAGCTTATTGGCGAACTTCAGCCTGTTCCCGGTGCATCAGGCGACGGTGGAAAAATACGGTGAAGACTGGACCAAACCCGGCAATTTGGTGGGCAACGGCGCGTTTGTGCTCAAAGAGCGCGTGGTCAATGAGAAGCTGGTGCTGGAACCTAACCCGCACTATTGGGATCACGCGCATACCGTGCTGACCAAAGTCACTTTTATCCCGATCAACAAAGAGTCAAATGCCACCAAACGCTATCTGGCTGATGATATCGACATCACCGAATCCTTCCCGAAAGACCAGTATCAGAAACTGCTGAAAGATATTCCGGGGCAGGTGTACACGCCGTTCCAGCTCGGGACTTATTATTACGCTTTCAACACCCAGCGTGCGCCGACTAACGATCCGCGCGTGCGTCAGGCGCTGTCCTACAGCATTGACCGTAAAATCATTGCCGAAAAAGTGCTGGGTACCGGTGAAATACCGGCATATCACTTCACGCCGGACGTGACCAACGGCTTCAAGCCGACCAAAACGGTGCTGGAACAGTACTCGCAAGACGAACTGGATGCCCAGGCGAAAAGCCTGCTGGCCGCGGCCGGCTATGGCCCGAATAAGCCTCTGCAATTAACCTTGCTGTACAACACGTCTGAGAGTCATCAGAAAATCGCCATTGCCGTGGCGTCGATGTGGAAAAAAACGCTGGGCGCTGACGTTAAGCTGGTGAATCAGGAGTGGAAAACCTACATCGATAGCCGTAACACCGGCAATTTCGACGTGATCCGCGCGTCATGGGTCGGTGACTACAACGAAGCCTCAACCTTCCTGTCGCTGCTGACCTCGACCCACAACAGCAATATCAGCAAATTCAGTAATGCGGATTATGACAAAGCGGTCAGTGATGCGAGCCGCGAAACCAACGACGTGCGCCGCAATGCCGATTACAACAAGGCTGAGCAAATCATCGCCGAACAGGCACCGATTGCGCCAATCTACCAGTACACCAACGGTCGACTGATAAAGCCTTGGGTGAAGGGATACCCGATCACCAATCCAGAAGACGTGGCCTACAGCCAGGAGATGTACATCCTGAAGCATTGATGTCGGACCTAGATTGACTCGCTAAACAAAAAGCGCCTGTGATGACGAACAGGCGCTTTTTTTATATTGCGTATTTCACCCGAGGCTTAGTCCTCGACGATCAATGAAGATGACGGCTCTTCATGCGCACCACTAAACTGGCTGCCGCCGCCAGTGTGGCCACCATCACCACCGCTGACCAACCGCCATTTTCCAACGAAAAGCTGCCGATGGCGGCACCCGCCGACATGCCGATGAACATAAAGGTGAACAGCAGGGCATTCAACCTTCCACGGGCCGCCGGTTCCAAACTGAAAACGATGCTTTGATGCGAAACCAACGTCGCCTGAACGCCCAGATCAAAACCAATCGCGCTCAGCACAATCAGCACCAGTTGCGCATGAGGAGAAAGCAGCGGCAGCAGGAACATTGCGGCAAACGAAACCATCACCAAGGCTGAACCGAGTTGTGTTACCCGAGACGGGCCGGTTTTATCGGCAATGGCACCGGCCAATGGCGCCGCTAACGCCCCCGCAGCCCCTGCCAAACCAAATGCCCCTGCCACGGCGCTGCCCAGATGATAAGTTTCATTAAGCATAATCGCCAATGTTGACCAAAAGGCGCTGAACGCCAGCGATAGCAGGCCTTGCGAAATGGCGGCGCGGCGCAGTGTCGGGTAGCGCTGCCACAGGTGGTACATCGATAACAGTAGCGTGCTGTAGCTCAGACGCGTGGCTGGCGTAAAGCGTGGTAATACCCGCCACAAGGCCAGACCAATTAATGCTGTACTGAAAGCCGCCAGTTGATACATCACTCGCCAACCGAAATATTCGGCGACAAAACCGCTGACCACCCGTGAAAGCAAAATGCCTATCAGGATGCCGGACATCACGGTGCCGACGGTTTTCCCGCGTTGCGATTCAGGTGCCAGTGCCGCAGTGGCGGGAACGATATCCTGCGCCATGGTGGCCGCAATACCGGTGACCAGACTGGCAAACAGCAGGCCGTGAATCGACGGTACAATGCTGCAAAGCAGCAGCGCGAGGGTCAGAAACAGGCTTTTGAGCAGGATGATGGCCCGGCGGTCAAAGCGGTCACCCAGCGGGATAAGCAGGAGAATACCCAGCGCATAGCCCGCTTGAGTGAGTGTCGGGATCATCCCGATACTGGCCGGTGTGGCTTGGATGCCATTGCCCATTAAACTCAACATGGGCTGGCTGTAATAAATTGAGGCCACGGCGAGCCCGCCAGCGGTGGCTAAGGTAAAAATCATTTTGGCAGAGAGCGGTTGCAGGCCTGCGCTCTCTGAAGCGGCGATAATAGCGGTGTCTGACATGGTTATTATTCTCATGCGTTGGTGTTGAGCGGCATTTTTAATGATCAGGGGGATAAGTGGTAGTGAGCTAAGAAGTAAAACTGTTATACACTTAACGTATGAACCTAATGAATTCAGGCGGGATAGATCGCATAGACTTAATGTGGACCTTCGTTCGCATTGTCGAAAGTGGCAGTCTGTCCGCCGCCGCGGCACAACTTAACACCAGCCAGCCAACCGTCAGCCGACGATTGCAGTCGCTGGAGCGCATGCTTGGGGTTACGCTCATCCTACGGACGACGCACGCCATGAAACTGACTGACGATGGCGAACGTTGTTATGAACATGCCAAACGTCTGATTGAGCGCTGGTATGCGCTAGAAGATGAGCTGCGGGTTGGTGACGATGAGCCGGTCGGCACGCTGCGGGTTCGTGCGCCGCATGCCTTCGGGCAAAATCAGCTTATTGGGCCCTTGACCCGCTACCTTCAGCGTTATCCGCACGTCAACATTGACTGGATACTTAACGATCATCGGCCTGACTTTATCTCCGAAGACGTCGATTGCGTCATTCAGGTGGGGCATGATGATGACCCCTCGACCGTGAAGATCTTGCTGGCGGAGATCCCGCGTATCGTGGTGGCCGCGCCGTCGTTATTAGAACAGCATCCGGTCAATCAACTCGAGGAGCTCTCTCATATTCCATGGGTAGCCTTGAGCACGTTTTACCGCAATGAAATTACGCTGCGCCATGATACTAACGACAGTACCGAGCAACTCATTATCAAGCCGAGAATGGCAACAGACAGCCTGAACGCCTTGCGTGCCGCGGCGATATCGGGTCTGGGGGCTGCCATGCTTTCTGCCTGGATCGTGGCGGAGGATTTGGCGTCCGGCGACTTGGTTCACGTCTTGCCGCATTGGCATGCGGTGCCGTTGCCGGTTTATCTGGTTTATCCGTATTCCAGCTATTATCCGGCGCGGTTACGCACCTTTCTGGCGATGATCCGCGAGGTGATGCCGCAACTGGCGGGAATAGCGATACCCATCAGCCAGCGCGAGTAATAGTCCGAGAAAAGTAAAAAAGTGAATAAATGCAACAGAGAGGAATGTCGTGGAAGTGATTAAGGGTAAAGAACTTCAGGTTTCTGATGCGGTGTACGCCTACCAGTTTGACGGCAAAGGGGGCGTGAATGAAATTAATACCCAGTGTGTGGCCAGTGATGAACAGCCCTGTTGGTTACATCTGGACTACACGCTGCCTGCCAGTGAGCAATGGATTAACACCACGCCCATCTTGCCGGATAATGTGCGTGAAGCGCTGGCGGGTGAGAGTATCCGACCAAAAGTGATGCGTATGGGCGAGGGCACGTTGATCACCTTGCGCAGCATCAACCTGAACGCCGACTCGCGTCCTGACCAACTGGTGACCATCCGCGTTTATCTGACAGATAAAATGATCGTTTCGACCCGCCATCGCAAAATTTTCTCGATGGATGAGTTGATCAACGACATGCAACACGGCACTGGCCCGACCGATACCGGCAGTTGGCTGGTCGAAATGTGCGATGCGCTGACCGATCACACCAGTGATTTCATCGAAGATTTGCACGATAAAATTATCGATATCGAAGATGATCTGATGGACCAACAGGTGCCCGAGCGCGGCCAGATGGCGTTGCTGCGTAAACAACTGATTGTCCTGCGCCGTTATATGTCACCGCAGCGCGATGTCTTTTCACGCCTGGCCAGCGAACGATTGCCGTGGATGAACGATGATGAACGTCGCCGCATGCAAGAAATCGCTGACCGACTCGGTCGTGGTCTGGATGACCTGGATGCGAATATCGCCCGTACCGCCGTGCTGGCCGATGAGATTGGTTCCCTGATGGCCGATGCGCTGAACCGCCGAACCTACACCATGTCGCTATTAGCGATGGTATTCCTGCCGACCACGTTCCTGACCGGGCTGTTTGGGGTTAACCTCGGCGGTATTCCGGGCAACACCTCGCCGTACGGTTTCACTATTTTCTGCTTATCGCTGTTGGCGCTGGTCGGTGGCGTGGCGTGGTGGCTGAAGAAAAGTAAGTGGCTATAAGTGAGGGGGGTTTGACGGGGCGAGGGGTGAAAATGCCCAAAAAAAAAGCCGGTCAATAAGACCGGCGTCGTTCGAATCAATGTGTATTTCGCATAATTCAAAAAAATGTAAATAAGACAATATGGAGCACAACGCCCATCGCTTGACGTTGCATTCACCTGCGAAAGAGATAGTGGACTTTTTGCGACAAAGGTTTGTTGATTTCGCGCAATCTTTTAGGGTTTTCTGATGTGTCTGACGCTTTGATGAACAGCTCAGCACCTTTAATTGACCAGGACGATGTTATGCAACTGAATGAAAGGCTTCATCGCGCTTATGATGAGGTGACTCAACACTCGCGGGAACAATGGGATCTCCATGCCGACGGCGGCAAACTGATCACCACGCCGTTTTATCATCCGACTCGCCGCGCCTTATCGAGCGGCAATAAGCCGCCATTAAGTGAGAATCTACTGTCGTTTATTGCGGCGTTAAATCAGGCTGTGCAAGGCGACCCTCTGGCTGATGTAACGCCAGAGCAGGGTGTACATTTTAGCTTTTTCCCCATCACTCGCGATTTGTATGAGCGTGCCGAAGATGCCGCAGAGCGCCATGACGTGCAGGCGATATTTACCCGCCACTGCGCTGATCACGTGATGCATATTCGGCAATTACGGCTGGTGGCGTTACCTAACCAAATCCTGCTGGCGGGAATTCCAGATGAACGCAGTTTGCAGGTGCGCCAAACCTTTGCTGAAGCCCTGCTGGCCTCGCCGTGGGAAGCGAAAATCCGAGCGCGCTATCCGGCGGGTGAGATCCCGCAATTGTTCTGGCACAGCACGCTAATGCGCTACAGCGCAGAGTTTGTTTCCCCGGCCATCCGTGAAGTGTTTGCTCGTTTTCAGCATTGTGATTTTGGCAACGTTTCATTACCGGTCAGATTAGTGCTGTGTAACTACAACTGGCAACAAGTGACTTATCTTGCCTGAAGGGCGGCAAAAAAAAGCCCGCTTCAAAGATGAGGCGGGCGAGTTTGTGTTACTGCTTTTGTTATTGCTTCGATTATTTAATTTCTAACACGTTAAGACGCTCAATGGGGGCGGCGTTCTCATCGTCTTCCGGCTGCCAGCCAACCGGTTGTGTAGGAATGTCTTCGCGATCAAAGGCCAGATCGCCGCCATCGACAACCGCATCACCGTGTTTAATGGCTTTAAAGTCAAACAGGTTCATATCATTGAGATGCGACGGCACCACGTTTTGCATCGCGCTGAACATGGTTTCAATACGGCCAGGATATTTTTTGTCCCAGTCCTTTAACATATCACCAATCACCTGACGTTGCAGGTTTGGCTGCGAACCGCACAGATTACAAGGAATAATTGGGTATTCGCGCGCAATAGCGAAACGCTCAATGTCTTTTTCACGGCAATACGCCAGCGGGCGAATCACAATGTGTTTACCGTCATCGCTCATCAGTTTAGGTGGCATGCCTTTAAGCTTGCCGCCGTAGAACATGTTGAGGAACAGGGTTTGCAAAATGTCATCACGATGGTGCCCCAACGCAATCTTGGTGCAGCCCAGCTCGGTGGCGGTGCGATACAAAATGCCGCGACGCAGACGTGAACACAGTGAGCAGGTGGTTTTGCCTTCAGGAATTTTATCTTTGACGATGGAGTAGGTGTCTTCATCGACAATCTTATATTCCACGCCCTGTTGCTCCAAATAGGCTGGCAGGATGTGGGCCGGGAACCCCGGTTGTTTCTGGTCCAAATTCACCGCGATAAGTTCGAAATTCACCGGTGCGCTCTGTTGCAGATTACGCAGAATTTCCAGCATGGTGTAACTGTCTTTACCGCCGGACAGGCAAACCATAATGCGGTCGCCTTCTTCAATCATGCCGAAATCAGCAATCGCTTTCCCGACATCACGACGCAGGCGCTTTTGCAGTTTATTCAGGTTGTATTGTTCTTTTTGAATTGGACTGGTCACAAAAATCTCTTTCACATTGGGGATCGCGGTTCAGGCCCGCTTCGGTCTATGCGCAGTAGGGTACGGATTTTGTCGCTTAAAGCCAGTCGGATTTTAGCAAAACCCGCAATTTTGTGCCCTAAACTGCTCCTTCCCCCACAATGATGAGGAAGGAACCTAGACTGTTTTTCTCCCTCAGCGCTGCGAAGTGACGATCCGCCGTTTACTCTCTTGCGCTTCTTTCATTCCGCGTTCAGCGCTGCGATGCAATATCCAGCCGAAAAGCAGAATCGACAGGGCACAGAGCAGGAATAAACCGCGGCCCCAGAGCGGATTAGGTACCAGTACCATCAGCAGCAAACCCGCCCCCATATACATCGAAATTTTACCGATCTTGTCACGTTGCAGGCGGTCGAACTCATCCTGCTCGTTATCGGCATACACCGGACGCTCCATATCCACGAAGAACTTATCGCGAATGGCGCTGCGTTCGGTGAGGTGCTCTTTATAAAATAGGGTGGTCAGGCAAAAGAAACCGCCGGTGAACACCATATGCGAGAAGATATTCCACATGATGGCAATATCGAGCATTTCGCGGGCGGTAAAACGCAGCCCCAACAGTTTGACCAGATCCGGTGCCGTAAACAGATTAGCGACAACGTAAGACACCATCAGGCCAAACAAGACGGTGGCCCATCCCGCCCAGTCCGGGGTTTTACGGATAAAGACGCCAAGGAACAGCGGAACCACGATCGGTGCCTGCATCAAAGTACCGACTTTCATCATCAGGTCGAACAGGCTGACGGTTTGCATGGTGTGCATATATTGCGCGACAAAAATCACCAGCACGCCGTTGACTACGCAAGCGGCCTGACCGACCCGTAGCTGATAATTATCGCTGCGCTGTCTGTTGCGGTTAACGATAGGCGTCCAGAAACTGCGGACAAAAATGCCGGAATTGCGGTTCAGCGCGCAGTCCATTGACGACATGGTGGCGGCAAACAGGCCCGCCATTAATAGCCCGACGGTACCCAGCGGCATGGCGCGTTCGGCGAAAATCAAATACACCGCGTCGGTGGCATTTTTACCCAATTCCGGGTGCGCACTCGCCGCGTCAGGGTAGAGAATGGCCACCGCCCAGGGAGGGATAAACCAAATCAATGTCCCGACGAACATTAAAATCAGGGCAAACAGCGCGGCCTTTTTGGCATTAAAACTGTCTTTGGCATTCAGAAAACGGTAGGAGTCCTGCAAGTTATTGATGCTTTGTACGTTCTTAATGAAGAAGAACAGGAAGCAGGCGACTAACAACGAAATGTAGTGCGGCCCGACGTCAGGGCCGGTAATGAACCCAGACGGAAATTCAGTCACTAAATTGACCGGCCCGCCAACTTTCACCAGCGCGACCACCGCACAGGCAATGGAAATAATGGCGACCACCAGCGTTTGCACAAAGTCGCTGGCGACCACGCCCCATGCGCCGCTGAGCAAGGAGATCACCAGCACCACTAGTCCCGTCACCCACAATGTCAGTGTCACATCATGTTTGAATACGGCGCTGGCAAACACCGCCAGACTGTTGAGCCAAACGCCCGCGCTCAGAATACTCAGCGGGATGATCATCCAGGTGAAAAACTGTTCGTTGGCTTTACCAAAACGATGATTAATGGCTTCGGTTGCGGTATCCACACGCAACTGGCGAAAGCGTTTTGCAAACCACCACCAGGCCACCAAATAACCAAAAACGTTACCGGCAAAGACGCTGACCACGTTAAAACCGTAGCGATAGGCCTGTCCGGCGGCACCGGTAAAGGTCCAGGCACTGAACTGGATCATGAAAGCAGTCGCGCCCACCATCCACCACAGCATTCGCCCGCCGCCGCGAAAATAGTGGCTGGAGGAGCCGGAGGCCATTTTCTTAAATGCATAGCTGATCGCAATCATTAACACGAAGTAACCGATCATCACTAGAACGTTAATATCCATCGTCGTTAATCTCTTCAGTGTAGGGTGAGGTCTTTCTGGTTATCTTTTGCGCATGCTCAGTGAGCAATAGTAGGAGAGGGATTTGAAATTAAAAGTCAGACAAATAAGAAAGTCTGATTTTGTTATCAGGATGTGACAAGTGTCACTTGATGAGGTTTTTTTTGCGGAAAATGCCGAAATAATGCCCTTGAAACGTGGCGGGGGTGAATATGTTCTGCTTTATTAGTATGACTAAAGGCGCGGGGAGCCAGCCGCTAACGAGGAAAATACATGCAAGTTTTTCGTCTTACCTTCGGCGCGTCAGCACTGACTGGCGCGTTATTGAGCTTAGGGTTCAGTGCCTCTTTGATGGCTGCCGAACCGGCGTTTTTACATACCGCACAACTGGCGGTGATTAAGCAACAACTCAACGATCATCAGGCCGCGCCGCAAACGAACGCCGCCTATAAGCAACTGTTAGCCACCGCAGATAAGGCGTTAACGAAACCGAATCTCAGCGTAACCGATAAAGGCATGACGCCGCCGAGCGGCTCAAAGCATGATTATCTCAGCCTCAGCGCCTACTGGTGGGCGGATAACAGCAAGCCAGACGGTTTACCGTGGATACGCAAAGACGGCAAGGTCAATCCGGCCAGCAAAAACGAACAAAGCGATGGGGTGCGTCTGGCCGATTTCACCGCGCGGGTGCAGAACCTGACGCTGGCGTGGTATTTCTCCGGCGAGCAGAAATATGCCGATAAAGCCGCCAGCTTGATGCGCACCTGGTTTATCGACCCCGACACCCGCATGAATCCTAACCTTAATTTTGCGCAGGGCGTGCCGGGTATTGCGGCTGGGCGTAATGCCGGCGTTTTAGACGGACGATACTTCTCGACGCGTATTGTCGATTCTATTGTGCTCTTGCATGGCAATCCGGCATGGAAAGAGTCCGATGATAAGGCAATGCAGCAATGGATGAGCGACTATCTCAATTGGTTGCAAACCAACAAGCTGGCGCTAAAAGAGAGCCGCGCCGAGAACAACCACGGCAACTGGTATGCCACACAGGTGGCGGGTATTGCGTGGTATCTCGACCAGCCAGCGGTGATCAAAAAGATGGTCACGCTGATGAAAAGCAAACTCGATGTGCAACTGAAACCTGACGGCACTCAGCCTGCCGAACTGGCGCGTACCCGTTCATTCCACTACAGCTATTTTGATTTACAGGCCATTAGCCTGATGGCGGTTCTGGCGCAAAAAGATGGCATCGACTTATGGCATTACCAGACGCCGCAGGGCGGTGGCATCCTGAAGTCGCTGGATTTTATGGCGAAATATACCGACGACAGCCAGCCATGGCCGTACAAATCCTTGGATCGCATCAGCGTTCGCCCGGTGACATTGCTGTCATGGGCGGATAATGCCACCGGCCAGACGCGGTATCAGCAGCAGATCCGCAGCACCAGCTTCACTTTGCCTGCCGCCCCCAAACAGCAGGAAGCGGGCTATCACGAAGACGTGACGCGTGGGGCGATTATTGAAGCCGAACGCGAGATCTGGCTGTTGTCCTTGCCATCATGGGCCAAAGGTTTTGTGGCGCCCAAACCGCTATTCACCTCGGGAGAGACGTCATCATGACCGACTGGCAGCCGCTGTTCATCACCCCCGACGACGCGCAAAAGCTCCGTGCACAATGCGACCAGGACTCGCTGATGGGCCGCGTGCTGCGGCGGCAAATCGCCGCGCTTGACGACGTTATGGCGCAGCCCGTCGTCGTCCCCGGACAGGGCGAAGCGGGCGGACCGGAACATGCGCGGCATAAACAAAACGCTTTGCATATCCATCTGGCGGGTCGTCTGTTCATGATTTTTCAGCGGCAGGAATACCGCGATTTCGCCTTAACATTGCTGAAGGGCTATGCGCAGATTTACCCGCGGTTGGGCAGTGCGGTAAGTAAAGACAGCAATGCGCCAGGCCGGCTTTTCCACCAGACGTTGAATGAAAATATGTGGTTGCTGTACGCCGTGGAGGGGTATCACTGCATCCAACCCACGCTGACAGCGGAGGAATGCGAACACATTGAAAGCCAGTTATTCCGCGTGATGGTGGACGACGCGCTAACCCGCCACGCCAAAGATTTCGATATCGTGCATAACCACGGTATCTGGTCGGTCGCCGCCGCTGCGATCTGTGGTTACGTGCTGGGCGACCCAAAACTCGTGGACAGTGCGCTGTACGGAGTAAAGGGAGACAGTGAAAGCGGGGGATTTTTCGCCCAGCTTACCCAGCTTTTCTCTCCAGACGGCTACTACATCGAAGGGCCGTATTATCAGCGTTTTTCCCTGCGTCCTTTACTGTTGCTGGCTGAAGCCATCCATCGTCGCCAGCCCGAATTACAAATCTATCAATTTCGCGATGAAATCATCCGCAAGACCTGCGCCGCGCTGATGTACGTCGCCTTTCCCGACGGTACGCTGCCTGCACTGAACGACGCTTCTAAAACCATCAACCTACGGGATGACGGTGCGGTCATGGCGGCCAGCGTCTGTTTTTATCGCTACGGCCAGAATGTGCAATGGCTGGCGGTCAGCCAGTTTCAGGACAATCTGTGGGTCAGCGCCGCCGGTCTGGCCTTGTCGCAGGCGGCACAGAACGCACCACCGCAACCGATCAACGGGGGCAGCCTCACGCTCTCAGACGGCCCGCAGGGTGAGCAGGGTGAAGTCGCGATCCTCCG
>Ga0105856_1000411_pt1 | contig 22882 bp, 20 predicted proteins | sample OrgsoiDNA_201060_FD_89681 | JGI IMG/M metagenome (GOLD analysis project Ga0105856, IMG submission 89681) | Permafrost soil microbial communities from the Arctic, to analyse light accelerated degradation of dissolved organic matter (DOM) -... | ecosystem: Environmental > Terrestrial > Soil >...
TGAGAATGGGCCAGCAGCTGACGATGACACCTCAGCTGCAACAGGCCATCCGCCTGCTCCAATTGTCGACCCTGGACCTGCAACAGGAAATCCAGGAGGCCCTGGAGTCCAATCCGATGCTCGAACGCCAGGAAGAAGGCGACGACTTCGATAACGCCGACCCATTGGCCGACAAAGCCGAACAACCACCCAACGCCGACATTCAGGAACCCTCCTACCAGGAAACCGCCCCGACGGTGGATAACCTCGAGGAAGGGGACTGGAACGAGCGCATTCCCAACGAACTGCCCGTCGATACAGCCTGGGAGGACGTTTACCAGACCAGCGCCAGCAGCCTGCCGAGCAACGATGACGACGAGTGGGATTTCACCACCCGTACATCCGCCGGCGAAAGCCTGCAAAGCCACCTGCTCTGGCAACTGAACCTGGCGCCGATGTCCGACACCGATCGCCTGATCGCCGTGACCTTGATCGATTGCATCAACAATCAGGGCTACCTGGACGAAACCCTCGAGGAAATCCTCGAAGCCTTCGATCCGGAACTGGACATCGAGCTGGACGAAATCGAAGCCGTCCTGCATCGCATCCAGCAATTCGAACCGGCCGGCATCGGCGCCCGCAACCTGGGCGAGTGCCTGTTGCTGCAATTGCGTCAACTGCCCGCCAAAACACCTTGGCTGGCTGAGGCCAAGCGCCTGGTCACCGATTACATCGACCTGCTCGGCAGCCGCGACTACAGCCAACTGATGCGCCGCATGAAGCTCAAGGAAGATGAACTGCGCCAGGTGATCGAGCTGGTCCAGAGCCTGAACCCGCGTCCAGGCTCGCAGATCGAGTCCAGCGAAGCCGAATACGTCGTGCCCGACGTCATCGTGCGCAAGGATAATGAGCGCTGGCTGGTGGAGTTGAATCAAGAGTCAGTGCCAAAGCTGCGGGTCAACGCCCAGTACGCCGGCTTCGTGCGCCGCGCCGACACCAGTGCCGACAACACCTTCATGCGTAATCAGTTGCAGGAAGCCCGCTGGTTCATCAAGAGCCTGCAAAGCCGTAACGAAACCCTGATGAAAGTCGCCACCCAGATCGTCGAGCACCAGCGCGGTTTCCTGGAGTACGGCGACGAAGCCATGAAGCCGCTGGTCCTGCATGACATCGCCGAAGCGGTGGGCATGCACGAATCGACGATTTCACGGGTGACCACCCAAAAGTTCATGCATACCCCACGGGGCATTTATGAACTGAAATACTTTTTCTCCAGCCATGTCAGCACCTCTGAAGGCGGCGAATGCTCGTCCACAGCGATCCGCGCGATCATCAAAAAACTGGTTGCCGCGGAAAATCAGAAAAAGCCGTTGAGTGACAGCAAGATCGCTGGTTTACTGGAGGCACAAGGCATTCAGGTGGCTCGCCGCACCGTCGCCAAGTACCGCGAGTCCTTAGGGATCGCGCCTTCGAGCGAACGCAAGCGGTTGATGTAAGCCACGCCACAGCGTTCCAGTGGCAGGTACCTTTACCTGCCGCTTTATGCACTGGCAACGAAGGAGAAGCTGTATGCAAGTCAACATCAGTGGACACCAACTGGAAGTGACCGAACCCCTGCGCACCTACATCGGCGAAAAACTCGACCGATTAGAGAGGCATTTCGACAAGATCACCAACGTGCAAGTCACGATGACCGTCGAGAAACTGCTGCAGAAAATCGAAGCCACGCTGCATATCCCCGGCGGAGAAGTGGTCGCCAATGCCGAGCATAACGACATGTATGCCGCTATTGACCTACTGACCGACAAGCTGGATCGCCAACTTAAAAAGCATAAGGAAAAGACCCAGAGCCTCCTTCAGGGCGCAACCGGTCGTTAACACTCCCAACCCATGATCCGACTTGAAAGTATCCTGACCCCCGGCCGTTCCCTCGTGAACGTGCCGGGCGGCAGTAAAAAGAAAGCCCTCGAACAAATTGCCAACCTGATCGCCCGGGAAGTCCCGGATCTGGAGATGCAAGATGTCTTCGAGGCTCTGATTGCCCGTGAAAAACTCGGTTCCACCGGTTTTGGCAACGGCATTGCTATCCCCCACTGTCGCCTGAAGGGCTGCACCTCGCCCATCAGTGCCTTGATGCACCTTGACGCACCTATCGATTTCGACGCCATCGACGGCGCTCCGGTTGACCTGCTGTTCGTGCTGCTGGTCCCGCAAGCCGCCACCGATGCGCACCTGGAATTACTGCGCCAGATCGCCAGCATGCTTGATCGCAAGGAAGTACGCGAAAAACTGCGCAGTGCCCCGAGCAACGAAGCCTTGTATCAGGTTGTCCTGAGCGAGCAAAACGGTCACTAATCATGCGTTTGATCATTGTCAGTGGCCGCTCCGGCTCAGGTAAAAGTACTGCACTCGATGTCCTTGAGGACAACGGCTACTACTGCATCGACAACCTGCCGGCCGGCCTGCTGCCGGAGTTGGCCGAACGCGCGCTGATTCATACAGAGCTGGCTCAGCCGCTGGTCGCCGTTTCCATCGACGCCCGCAACCTGCCCAGTCACCTGACGCGATTCCCCGAATTACTTGAAGAAGTTCGCGGTCGGCATATCCAGTGCGATGTGCTGTATCTGGACGCCGATGAAGAAACCCTGCTCAAGCGTTTCTCGGAAACCCGCCGCCGTCACCCGCTGAGCACCGCCAACCGCTCATTGGCCGAGGCGATAGAAGACGAAACTCAACTGCTGGGGCCGATTGCAGACCTGGCCGACCTCAAGGTCAACACCACCAACCTGAACCTGTACCAACTGCGCGACACCATCAAGCTGCGCCTGTTGAATCAGCCTGAGCCCGGCACGGCGTTCCTGGTGGAGTCTTTCGGGTTCAAGCGTGGCATGCCAGTAGATGCCGACGTGGTGTTCGATGTGCGCTGCCTGCCCAATCCTTATTGGAAACCGGAGCTGCGCGCACAGTCCGGGCTCGATCAACCGGTAGCCGAATACCTGGCAGCACAGCCGGACGTCGAAGAAATGTTCCAGGACATTTATGGTTATCTGTTCAAGTGGCTTCCGCGTTTTGCTGCCAGCAATCGCGCTTACGTCACCATCGCCATTGGCTGTACCGGCGGTCATCACCGCTCCGTCTACCTGACCGAACGTCTGGGCCAGGCCCTGCAACAATCCCTGAAGAACGTCCAGGTTCGCCACCGCGACCTCAGCTAAAGGATTCACAACGCGATGCCTGCTCTGGAAATTGAAATCATCAACAAACTGGGCCTGCATGCCCGTGCTTCAGCGAAATTCGTTGGGGTTGCCGGTCAGTTTCCCTGCCAGATCAGAGCGGGACGCACCCCGCAAGCCATGGTCGATGGCAAAAGCATCATGGCCATGATGATGCTCGCCGCCGGCAAGGGCAGCAAAATCCATCTGAGTACTGAAGGTGAGCAAGAGCAAGAAGCGCTGGATGCACTGGTGGCGCTGATCAATAACTTCTTCGACGAAGGCGAATAAATCAAAAAATCGCAGCCCTCGGCAGCCCCGCTCACTATCTCGTAGGAGCTGCCGAAGGCTGCGATCTTTTTCAAGCCAGTGCCGTATCCATCACCATCATCAAACAAAACCCCAGCAGCAACCCCAGACTCGCCAGTTTGTCGTGACCATTACGCCGCGACTCTGGGATGATTTCATGGGTCACCACCAGCAGCATCGCCCCGGCCGCCAGCGCCAAACCTAATGGCAATAACAATTCAGCCAGGCTAACCAGCCACGCACATAACAGTGCGAAGACCGGCTCTACCAGCCCTGACGCAGCACCGATCAGGAACGCCTTGGCCCGCGACATCCCGGCCCCGGCCAATATCAACGCGATCACCAGCCCTTCGGGTACGTCTTGCAAGGCGATACCCATGGCCAGGCTGTCGGCGTCGGGCATACCGCCGCCGGCCGAAACCCCGACCGCCATGCCCTCGGGAATGTTGTGGGCGATGATGGCGAACACAAACAGCCAGATTCGCGGTGGAATCACCGGTCGCTGCAAGGTGCCGACGAGCATTTCCGGGCTGGCCCCGGAAACCTTGCGATCCACCAGAAACAGCCCGATTGCGCCGAACATGATACCGAAGCTGATTAGTCCACTGGCCGCCCAAGGCGTCAGCCCCAGGCTTTCGGCCGCAGAAATGCCCGGGACGATTAGCGAGAACGCGGTCGCCGCGAGCATCACCCCGGCACCGAAACCGAGCAGGGTATCGCTGAGCGTCCGCGGCATGCGCCGAATCACCAGCACCGGCACCGCCCCCAGCGCAGTACCCAAGGCGCAGATCGCCCCTCCTTGCAGGGCACGCGACAGCTTCGGTTCCAGGTCTAGCCATGCCAACCCTTGGGCTGCCAACAACGTCATACCCGCCAGCAGTAACAACGATCCCAGTGCGTAACGAAACATTCGTCCACTTCCGATCGCCAATGTTTCAGTGCCCATAGTCGGCCTTGGATTCTTGTTATCGATGACTTAAACCAGTGCAGCCTGATAGCGCGCCGCGACTTCAGGCCAATTAATCACGTTGTAGAACGCGTTGATGTATTCCGGTCGACGGTTCTGATAGCGCAGGTAATAAGCGTGCTCCCAGACGTCGAGGCCGAGGATGGGCGTGTTGCCATTCATCAACGGGCTGTCCTGATTGCCGCTACTCTCCACGATCAGGGTCTTTTGCGGCGTGACGCTCAACCACGCCCAGCCACTGCCGACACGCGTCAACGCTGCTTTGGTGAACGCCTCTTTAAAACGATCCAGGCCACCCAGTTGCTCATCAATAGCCTCGGCCAGCGCACCGTCAGGCTTGCCTCCAGCATTGGGCGCCATGACTTCCCAGAACAGCGAATGGTTGGCGTGGCCGCCGCCCTGATTAATCACCGCTGCGCGAAGCTTTTCCGGGAGTTGCTGGACGCTGGCCACCAGTTTTTCCACCGACCATTCGGCAAACTCGGTGCCTTCGACGGCCGCGTTGAGGTTGTTGATATAGGTCTGGTGGTGCTTGGTGTAGTGGATTTCCATGGTCTGCGCATCGATATGCGGTTCCAGGGCGTCGTAGGCGTAGGGCAAGGCAGGCAAGGTAAAAGCCATGTTCAATGGACTCCATGTTGATGAGAGGCGGGCTGATGCCGGGGCGATGCAGCATCCATGTGCAACAGCCGATGGGTGCGTGGGTATTCGCCGTACTCACTGATGAAATTCAGCAGTTCGACGTAGGTCTTGCTGCTCTGGCGCAACGCCGCCTCGCGCAGCGCCGGAGCCAGTCGCGCGTCCTGCATCGTCTGCAACAACCGTTGATGGATGGCGCACAGGTACTCGGCGCTCTCCTCCGGCTGGTTCAGACGCAAGTGCAGATCCGCGAGGTTGTGGTGAGAAATCACGCAAGCAGCCACCGCTTCATCGGCATCCGCCCAACGCTCAAACAACACCTGGGCCAGCGCCAGTGCTTGCAAGTAAGCCTCGCGGGCATCGACGAATTCGCCCAGCATGAAACAGCGATTAGCCCTTTCGATCGTGCGTTTCCAGTGCTCCATGGTGAGCCTCCAAAGCGGTAGCGGTGATTACACGCCGCCTGCGGTGAGCTTTTCTGGATTGAGCAACTCTTCCAGCTGGCTGCGCGACAGGTCGGTGTGTTCCAGAGCGATATCAATCACCGGACGGCCCTGCTGATACGCCTTCTTGGCGATCTCAGCGGCTTTTTGGTAACCAATGATCTGGTTGAGTGCGGTAACCAGAATCGGGTTGCGCGACAGCGCTTCCTTGAGCCGGGCCTCGTTGACCTTGAAGCTGGCGATGGCCTTGTCACCCAGCAGACGGCTGGCGTTGGCCAGCAATTCGATGCTGCTCAGCAGGTTTTGGGCGATGATCGGCAGCATCACGTTCAATTCGAAGTTGCCCGACTGGCCGGCGATGGTGATCACCGTGTCGTTGCCGATCACTTGAGCGGCGACCATCGCGGTGGCTTCCGGGATCACCGGGTTGACCTTGCCTGGCATAATCGAGGAGCCAGGCTGTAAGGCTTCGAGTTCGATTTCGCCGAGGCCGGCCAACGGGCCGGAGTTCATCCAGCGCAGGTCGTTGGCGATTTTCATCAGCGACACGGCGGTGGCCTTGAGCTGTCCGGAGACCGCGACCGCCGTGTCCTGCGAGCCGATCAGCGCGAACAGGTCCTTGCCAGGCTTGAATTGCACCTGAGTCAGTTTGCTCAACTGCTGACTGAATCGCGCCGCGAACTCCGGATGCGCGTTGATCCCGGTGCCCACTGCTGTGCCGCCCTGCGCCAGGGATTGCAGGCTCGGTAGCAAATCTTGCAGGTGGCCGATATTGGCCTTGAGCTGTTGCGCCCAACCGTTGAGCACCTGACTCATGCGCACCGGCATGGCATCCATCAGGTGAGTGCGGCCGGTTTTGACGTGATGATGAACCTGCTCGGCCTTGTGCTCGATCACCTGCACCAGATGCACCAGCGTCGGCAGCAATTGCTCGTGCAGCGCCAGTGCGGCACTGACGTGGATGGTGGTCGGAATGATGTCGTTGCTGCTCTGGCCGCAGTTGACGTGATCGTTGGGGTTCACCGGCTCGCCGAGCAGTCGGCTGGCCAGGGTGGCGATCACTTCGTTGGCGTTCATGTTGGAGCTGGTGCCAGAGCCAGTCTGGAAGATATCCACCGGGAAGTGCTGCATAAAGTTGCCTTCGAGCAGCCCTTGCGCCGCGTCGACGATGGCTTTGCCCTGGGACTCGCTGATTTGCTTGAGCTCGACGTTGGCCCCGGCGGCGGCAGCCTTTGCCAGGATCAACGCGCGGATGAACTGCACCGGCATAGGTTTGCCGCTGATCGGGAAGTTATCCACCGCGCGCTGGGTTTGCGCGCCATAGAGGGCGTCTTCGGGGACTTGAAGCTCGCCCATGCTGTCACGTTCGATACGCGTGTTATTCATCGGGAAATCCTTGCACCAGTTCTATGAGAGGAATCGAAGGCTGCAACTCGCAGGTCGCCAGTTGCCAGGTGTAGCTTTGCCAGCGCTTGAGGCGGCACTTACACAGGGAGAGGCGTTCCAGTTCGCGCAATGGGCGCCAGGCCTGGTCGAGGCAGAAGGTGCGCCAGTGCCACGGCAGCGCGACATCGGCGGCGGTGTCGAGCAACAAACGGAAGGAAGTTTCGGCGATGGTCCAGGGAGACGTTGCCGTGCAACAGGCCAGATACCGACCTTCGGCCAGGTAATGGTCGATCAGGCGAGGCTCATCGGGGTCCATCGCGCAACGGATCTGGCGACTCATCCAGCGCCAGCTTTCGAGGTAAGGCTGCTCGTGCAAGGCAGAACTCATGATCCGGGCTCATTCGGTAATGAGATTTATTATTAGATGATAATGAGAACCAAAACAACCCCGAGAAATTAGATGAGATCCATTGTGGGAGCGAGCTTGCTCGCGATGACGGTCGACCATTCAACATATGTGTCGTCTGACACACTGCTATCGTGAGCAAGCTCGCTCCCACAGGGGACGGTGTGAACGCCATAAAAAAAGGCGCGCCATCCGTTTGGATGACGCGCCTTTTTGTGTAACGGTGTGGGTCAGCTACCCGCCACCGTCATCCGCTCGATCAACACCGAACCGGTGCGAATGTTGCTGCGCAGTTCCAGGTCATTCCCCACGGCAACGATCTGTTTGAACATGTCGCGCATGTTGCCGGCGATCGTGACTTCCTGGACCGCGAACTGGATTTCACCGTTCTCGACCCAGAAACCCGCCGCGCCACGGGAGTAATCGCCGGTGACCATGTTCAAGCCGTGGCCCATCAACTCGGTGACCAGCAGACCACGCCCCATGCGACGCAACAGGGCAGCCTGATCTTCATCGCCATGGGTCACGAACAGGTTGTGCACGCCGCCCGCGTTGGCGGTGCTCGGCATTCCCAGCTTGCGTCCGGAATAGGTACCGAGGATGTACGACACCAATACGCCGTTCTCGACGAACGGTTTGGCATAGGTCGCCAAGCCATCGCCATCGAACGCCGAACTGCCCATCGCCTGCATCAGGTGCGGACGCTCATCAAGGGTCAGCCATTCCGGGAACAACTTCTGACCCAGCGTGCCTTCAAGGAACGATGACTTGCGATACAGACTGCCGCCAGACACTGCCGACAGGAAGCTGCCGAACAACCCACCGGCCAACTCGGCCGAAAACAGCACCGGCACTTCGCAAGTTGGCACCGGACGCGCGCCCAAACGGCTCGCTGCCCGTTGCGCGGCACGCTGGCCAATGCTCACCGGGTCAGCCAGCAAAGTGCCCTGACGGCTCACGTCGTACCAATAATCGCGCTGCATCTGGCCTTCGGCCTCGGCGATCATCACGCAGCTCAGGCTGTGGCGGGTCGACGCATAACCGCCGATAAACCCGTGGCTGTTGCCGTAAACGCGGCAGCCCTGGTGGGTGCTGAGGGTAGTGCCGTCGGCGTTCTTGATCCGGCTATCGGTGGCAAATGCCGCCGCTTCACAGGTCAGGGCCATCTCGATGGCTTGCTCGGGGGTGATGTCCCATTGGTGGAACAGGTCGAAATCGTGCAGATCCTTGGCCATCAGCGCGGCGTCGGCCAGGCCTGAGGCTTCGTCTTCAGAGGTGTGCTTGGCGATGGCCAGTGCGGCAGCAACGGTTTCGCGAATCGCTTCCGGACCGCTGGCCGAAGTGCTGGCCGAGCCTTTGCGCTGGCCAACGTACAAGGTGATGCCAAAGCCCTGATCGCGATTGAATTCGACGGTTTCGACTTCTCGCTGACGAACCGATGTCGACAGGCCTTGTTCCAGCGAGACCGCGACTTCACAGGCGCTGGCGCCTTGGCGCTTGGCTTCAGCAATGATCTGCTCGACTTGCTCTTGCAGTGCCGGCAACGCTTGTGGGCCGACGCTTTCAACTGCACTCATGCTGTTCTCCACTCAAATTCTGCTTTCGGCTAGGGCCTTCGAGCGACCGGGCCGGACAAGCGGCCCCCGACTGGTTATCATGGCGGCGTTTCTTTGCGGACGGCCACCATGGTTGATTCTTACGACGACTCCCTCGATACGGGAGAAAAAAGCAAATCCCAGGTTAAACGCGAGCTGCATGCTCTGGTTGACCTTGGCGAGCGCCTTACAACACTCAAGCCTGACTTGCTGGCAAAACTGCCGTTGACCGACGCTATGCGCCGGGCCCTGGCCGATGCGCCCAAGCACACCGCGAATATCGCGCGTAAACGGCACCTTATGTTCATCGGCAAACTGATGCGCGACCAGGACACTGACGCCATTCTGACCTTGCTCGATCAACTCGATGCCTCCACCCGGCAGTACAACGAACGTTTCCACGGCCTGGAACGCTGGCGCGATCGCTTGATCGCAGGCGACGACGCGGTCCTGGAGAAATTCGTTGTCGATTACCCGGAGGCTGATCGTCAACAGTTGCGCTCCCTGATCCGTCAGGCCCAGCACGAACTGGCGACCAACAAGCCACCGGCATCGAGCCGTAAAATGTTCAAGTACATCCGTGAGCTGGACGAGACTCAACGCGGTCTGCGTTAAGTTATCGCGGCCCCTGTAGGAGCTGCCGCAGGCTGCGATCTTTTGACGTTGGTTTTGCAAAATCAAAATCAGGATCAAAAGATCGCAGCCTTCGGCAGCTCCTACATCTCCTTACGACCCTGTGCCACCCACAGTGATCGCATCGATTTTCAGCGTTGGCTGGCCGACACCCACCGGCACCGACTGCCCATCCTTCCCGCACGTTCCCACGCCACTGTCCAGCGCCAGATCGTTACCGACCATCGACACTTTGCTCATGGCTTCCGGCCCGTTGCCGATCAACGTCGCGCCTTTGACCGGGGCGGTAATCTTGCCGTCTTCGATCAGGTACGCCTCGCTGGTGGAGAACACGAACTTGCCGCTGGTGATGTCCACCTGACCGCCGCCGAGGTTGGCGCAGTAGATGCCGCGTTTCACCGAGGCGATGATTTCTGCCGGGGCGCTTTCGCCCGCCAGCATGTAGGTGTTGGTCATCCGAGGCATCGGCAGGTGCGCGTAGGATTCACGACGACCGTTACCGGTGCGGGCCACGCCCATCAGGCGCGCGTTGAGCTTGTCCTGCATGTAGCCTTTGAGCACGCCGTTTTCGATCAGCGTGGTGCACTCGGTCGGGGTGCCTTCGTCATCGACGCTCAACGAGCCACGACGACCCGCCAGGGTGCCGTCATCGACGATGGTGCAGAGCTTGGACGCAACCATCTCGCCCATGCGCCCGCTGTAGGCCGAACTGCCCTTGCGGTTGAAGTCGCCTTCCAGGCCGTGGCCGACCGCTTCGTGCAACAGCACACCGGACCAACCCGAACCCAACACCACCGGCAACGTACCAGCCGGCGCCGGAATCGCTTCCAGGTTCACCAGCGCCTGACGCAACGCTTCACGGGCGTAGCCCATGGCACGGTCGTCGCTGAGAAAATAACGATAATCGGTACGACCGCCGCCGCCATGACCACCGCGCTCGCGGCGGCCGTTTTGTTCAACGATCACGCTGACGTTGAAGCGCACCAATGGCCGCACATCCGCCGCCAGGCTGCCGTCGGTGGAAGCCACGAGAATGCGCTCCCAAACCCCGGCCATGCTCACGGTGACTTGCTGGATACGCGGGTCGAGGGCACGGGTCGCGACGTCGATACGCTTGAGCAGTTCGACTTTTTCGGCGCGGGTCATCACTTCCAGCGGGTTGTCCGGACCGTACAACTGGGCGACATCCTGGGTGGTGAACGCTTGCACCGTGCCGTTCTGCCCGGCTCGGGAGATCGAACGCGCGGCACGAGCCGCCGCGCCGAGCGCTTCGAGGGTGATGGCGTTGCTATAGGCAAAACCGGTTTTCTCACCCGATTGCGCCCGCACGCCGACGCCCTGGTCGAGGTTGAAGCTGCCTTCCTTGACGATGCCGTCTTCCAGCGCCCAGGACTCGGAAATCTGGCCCTGGAAATACAGATCGGCAGCATCGATGCCCGGGCCGGCCAGATCGCCGAGCACACTTTGCAGGCTCTCGATGGTCACGCCGCCGGGCGCTAACAGGTGGTCACTGACTGAGGACAACAACTCGCTCATATGCTTTACGCCTTAAATTCATCGTTCTGAGGCAGGTCGCTGCGCGCCCTGCGAGAAAAAGCGCCGGTGACTGGACACCGGCATCCGCGCCCTGATGGACGCCTGTTCGCTGCTATCGCGTTCGGCCAGCAACACGGCCTCGCCTTGATCCTGTTGCGCCAGCACGCGCCCCCATGGGTCGACGATGGCGGCATGTCCATAAGTCTCTCGCGGTCCCGGATGGGTGCCACCCTGGGCGGCCGCGAGTATGTAGCATTGGGTCTCGATGGCCCGTGCGCGGATCAGTACATCCCAATGGGCCGCGCCAGTCACGGCGGTGAAGGCCGATGGCGCGGTGATCAACTCTGCACCGGCAGCCCGCAATTCGCTGTACAGCTCCGGGAAACGCAGGTCATAACACACTGTCAGGCCGACTCGACCGACGGGTGTGTCTGCCACAACCACCCCACTGACATAAGCATAGTCATCGGATTCGCGATAACGCCCGCGATCGTCCGCCACATCGACGTCGAACAAGTGCAACTTGTCATACCGTGCAACGGTTTCGCCCTGATCATCCACCAGCAGCGAGCAGGCATGCACTTTCGCCATCGGCTGGTCAGCCGGCGGTAACGGCAAGGTGCCGGCTACTATCCATAACTTGAGGGCGCGGGCGGTCTGTTTCAACCACGGCAGGATCGGACCTTCGCCCAAGGCTTCGGCGCGACCGATATCGGCGATGTCGCGACGCCCCATGGCGGCGAAGTTTTCCGGCAGCACTGCCAGCCGAGCGCCAGCGTTCGCCGCTTGCTCCAGCAAGCGACGGGCCTGGGCCAGATTGGCCAGCACATCGCTCTGGCTGACCATTTGAATCACCGCTACAGACATGGCCATTTCCTTATCTGGAATCAACACATACCTGTAGGAGCTGCCGCAGGCTGCGATCTTTTGATTTTCACAAGATCAAAAGATCGCAGCCTGCGGCAGCTCCTACAAGGGGCTTACGGCCATGCTACTCCATCGGTTTGGAGAGTGGCTTTTGAAAAAGAACATCAAAAAGGTTTATCCAGAGTGATCTTCGGCTCTTTCCATGGGCCTTTGACGGTGTATTTGACGCTGGCGAATCGCGCCACGCGGTCGCCGATCAGTTTGTCGATCAGGAACAGCGCACCACCAATGGCTGGCGCGCCGACAATCAGCGCAGCAATCGGCAGGTTGTTCGTCAGCGGCAGCGTCACCAGCAACTTGGCGTCGACATTATCGCCCACCAGATCCAGCGTGCCGTTGATCTCCAGATTGCTCGACGGACCGGTCAGCACAATCGGCTCGCGAGTGACATAAACCCCGCTGCTCGCCACCAACAGGCCTTTGACCCGGTCGTAGCTCAGACCTTTGCCAAACAGGTCGGAGAAGTCCAGGCGCAAGCGCCGACCAATCGAGTTGAAGTTAAGCAGACCAAATACCCGCAATGCCTGGGCACCGCCCTCGACTTCGACAAACTGACCTTTGTTCAACGATGCATCGAGGCTGCCGGAGAACCGCTTGGTGGCCAACCAGGCCGGGGAGCCCGGCCATCGGCCATCGACATCCATGTGAAAGTCCTGACTGGTGACGCTCGGGGCAAAGCCCCAGCCCTTGAGCGAGTCGGCCAGGTTCTTGCCACTGATTCGGCCCTTGTACCAACTGCTGGTGGCACCCGGCGTTCCTTCCCAGCCCCCGTTGCCCTGCAACAGGATGCCCTTGAGACCCATGTCCAGCGTATTGAGCGCAATGCCTTTGGCTGTCGGGCGGACTTTCAGCGACCAGGCGCCGACCAGGTCATCGCCCTGGAACAGCTGATTGATGAGGATATCCAGCGCGGGAATCTTCGTCGGGTCCACGGAAACCAGCGGGTCCGGCGAGTTTTCATCGGCCAGCACGGTCGGGTCGGGAGCCGGCAATTTCACGTATTGCAGATTGATGCCAATCGGCGTGGCTTTCGCGTCCGGGATAGTCACGCTGCCCTTGGCCTGTTGACTGTCGAGCTGCAAGGCCCAGACAGAAGGTTTGCGGGTCAACTGCACTGATGCTTGATCCAGTGTCGTACCGAAACCACTGAGCTTGCCGACTTTGAAGTCCGCGCCGCTGAGCAACTGCTTGGCGCTACCGCCCGGGTCCTGACCGGCGTACTTGTCCACCAGGTCTTTCCATGGGCCGACGTCCAGTTCCGACAGCACCCCACTGACGCGCAAGCCCTTGGTGGCCGGCAGCACGGCATTGCCGCCACCGAGGAACAACTCACCGCGACCGTCGCCGAAATTACCCGGCGGCGCCGCGAAAGTGAAATTCGCCAGGTCACCATAGCTGACCCAATAGCGCCGCTCCGGCCCTTGCAGGGTCATGCGGAACACCGTGTCACGCCCCACATCAGTGGCCATGCCGAACGGCGCCGGCAAATCGACGGCCACGCCTTTAAGGTTGGAGCTGACCATCAATTGGCTGTCCGGCCCATTGAGGTTCAGTTGCAGTTGGTAAGGGACCACGCCGGAAACCGGCAACGGCTGGGTCACGTTGAGCCAGTCCGTGAGTTTCTTGACCTCGACCTGACCGGATGCGCTGACCCGGGTATTGAGTTTGCCCGGGCTGCCATCGGCAAAAATCTGCGCGGTCACCGGTTTGTCGAAGGCTCTCGCGGTGATGTTCTGACCGCTCAAACCCTTGCTGCTGTCGAAACGGAAATCACCTTTGAGCTGAGTCAGTTCCAGCGTCGGCTCAGCCAGTTTCAGCCGGGCCCTGGCGGTCTTGAAGTCGACGATAATCTTCGGCAGATCACCTTTGGCCAGCGGGATGTCCAGTTTCAGCTTGCCCTGCAGGTCGCCATCGCCTTCCCAACCGGCAAAGGTGTCGGCGGTGCCGATCGGTGCTTGCTGAAGAATTTTCAGGCCATCGCCCAAGCCTCCGGCAAACACACCGTCGAGGAACAGATGGACGTTTTGCCCGGCTGGGACATGCGGGATATTGACGTAGACATCGCTGACCTGAGTGTCGAGCAACTGGCCCTTGCTGGCCAGAATCCGCACACCGCTGTCTTCGATAAACACATCGCCACTGACCTTGCTGACGTGCGGCCAACCCGGCTGGAATGCCAGTTCGGCGTCGTGAACCTTGAAGAACAGGCTGATGCTGCGAGCGTTTTCGGGGGCGCCATGGTTCAGCGAACCCTGGTACTGGAAGAAACCCTGGTCCACGGCACCTTTGAGAATCGCCGTGCGCAGCCATTCGTCCAGCGCCGGGCTGAGGACTTGCGGCAAGTACTTGGCGGTGTATTTGCCATCGCCGTCCACCAGGCCGACCCGCAGGTCCATGTAGTCTTCCTGGGTGTGATCGAAATGCAGGCGGATCAGGAAGTCGCCGGCGATCTTGCCCTCTTCGCCCAACACCTTCAGGTATGGCGCGATCAGCGTGAAGCCTTCTTTATCGAGTTTCCAGGTCAGCCGGGCATTGGCCTGGATGTACTGCCATGGCTTGGCGAAAATCGGGTCCAGGTGCAGGACGAAATCCTTGCTGTCCATGCGCAATTCACCGTGACCGAGGTCACCGCTGATGCTGCCGCTGACATTCCGCGCTGCCGGGGCGCCGTGATAAGCGTCGAAACCGACCCGCTCCAGATTGGCGGCGAAACTGAATTTGCTGTCGTCCGTGGCATTGGGCCGCAGGTCGATCAACACGTTGCGCAATGCACCCGTGACCTTGAGCTTCTCGACAGCGGTGGCCACACCTTCAGGCAGTGGCCCCAGGGCATTGAGCAGCGGCGTGAGCGGCGCCAGGTCCAGACGGTCGGCTTGCAGATGCCAAAGCTCTTCGGTCTTGTCGGTGGCTTCGCTTTGTTTGAGTTGCAGGTGGCTTTCCCAGCGTGTGTCGCCCAGGTTCATGGCCAGGGAATCGAGGGTTACCACGGCGCCTTCGCTGCTACGCTGGAAGTAACCGTTCAGCGCCAGATTGTTGATCTGGATTGGCTTGCGCTCGGCGTAGGCGCCTTTGAGTTGCGGGGCGTTGAGGCGAATCGCCGCGCTTTGCACCGCGCCCTCACCCCAGCTCAGCCAAAGCTCGCCGCCGGCCTTGATCTCGGAAAAACCCCATTGCCGGGTCAGGCGTCCGGGCAACCATTTCGACCAGTCACTTTGCGGCAGACTCAGGTAAGCCTCGGCTTCACCGTCCTTCCACGCACTGGCACGCACGCGAGTACGCAGGCTCATGGCCACTGGCTGACCATCGGGCAAGGTCAGGCGCACGTCGAGGCGCTGGCGGGAGGCGCCGGTTTTCAGGTTCAGGCCGACGTAGGTCAACGTCAACGGTTCATGGTCCACGGGCTGCAAGGTGATCTGGCTATCGAGTACCGACAGCTGTTCGATCATTTGGAGGCTATTGAGCAGTTGTTCCGGGTCGAGCGGCTGGTCCTGCCGCACCGGCAAACCTTCCAGCGCCCATTGACCGTCCTCGCCTTCCTTGAGGCTGATCTTCAGACCATTGAGTTCCAGGTGAGCAATGCGTACTTGCCGGGCCATCAGGCTGGCCCAGAGATCCGGCACGGCGCGCACGTTATCCAGGTGCAGGGCATTGCTGCCCTCGCCGACCGTCACGTCGTGAGCCAGCAGAATCGGCGCAAAACCGCTCCAGCTACCTTCCAGCCTGCCGATTTGCAGGGGCATGCCCAACGCGTCACTGGCCTTGGTCTCGATGTCGGCGCGGTATTCGGCCACCAGCGGCGTCAGTTCCCGACCGAGGCTGACGTACAACGCCATCAGCACCAGAACCAACGCACACAGGCCCAGCCCCCAGCGGGTCATTGCAGCCAAAATGCGTGTCAGACGGTCCATGTCAGTTGGCTCCCATGGCATAAATACTGCAAAAAGCTGAGGCCAGCCGTTCTAGTCGCGGTGAAACCTGGAGATTCAGAGCAGCACCACGTCGTATTGTTCCTGGGAATACATGGTTTCTACCTGAAATCGTATGGTGCGACCGATAAAGCCTTCCAGCTCGGCGACGTTGCCTGACTCTTCATCGAGCAAACGGTCCACCACTTTCTGGTTCGCCAATACACGATAGCCTTCAGCCTGATAGGCGCGGGCTTCGCGGAGGATTTCGCGGAAAATTTCGTAGCAGACCGTTTCCGGGGTCTTGAGCTTGCCGCGACCCTGGCAACTGCTGCACGGTTCGCACAGCACCTGTTCGAGACTTTCGCGGGTGCGCTTGCGGGTCATCTGCACCAGGCCCAACTCGGTGATGCCGATGATGTTGGTCTTGGCGTGATCGCGTTCCAGTTGCTTCTCAAGCGTGCGCAGCACCTGGCGCTGGTGCTCTTCGTCTTCCATGTCGATGAAGTCGATGATGATGATCCCGCCCAGGTTGCGCAGGCGCAGCTGACGGGCAATAGCGGTGGCGGCTTCGAGGTTGGTCTTGAAGATGGTTTCTTCGAGGTTGCGATGGCCGACAAACGCACCGGTATTGACGTCGATGGTGCTCATGGCTTCCGCCGGGTCCACCACCAGATAACCACCGGACTTGAGCGGCACCTTGCGCTCGAGGGCTTTCTGGATTTCATCTTCGACACCGTACAGGTCGAAAATCGGCCGCTCGCCAGGGTAATGCTCAAGGCGATCGGCGATTTCCGGCATCAGCTCGGCGACGAATTGTGTAGTTTTCTGGAAGGTTTCCCGGGAGTCGATCCGGATCTTCTCGATCTTCGGGCTCACCAGGTCACGCAAGGTCCGCAGGGCCAGGCCGAGGTCTTCGTAGATCACGCTCGGGGCGCCGATGGTTTGGATCTGGGCGTTGATCTGGTCCCACAGACGGCGCAGGTAGCGGATGTCCATGAGGATTTCATCGGCCCCGGCGCCTTCGGCGGCGGTACGCAGGATGAAGCCGCCGGCTTCCTTGATGCCTTCTGTGGCCACGCAGTCGGTGACCACTTGCTTGAGGCGTTCGCGCTCGGCTTCGTCTTCAATCTTCAGGGAAATGCCGACATGGGCCGTGCGCGGCATGTACACCAGATAACGCGATGGAATCGACAGTTGCGTGGTCAGGCGCGCGCCCTTTGAGCCGATCGGGTCCTTGGTGACTTGCACCACCAGGCTCTGGCCTTCGTGCACCAGACTGCTGATGCTTTCTACCGCAGGGCCTTCACGCAGGGAAATTTCCGAGGCATGAATGAACGCTGCACGGTCCAGGCCGATGTCGACGAAGGCCGCCTGCATGCCCGGCAAAACACGTACGACTTTGCCTTTATAGATGTTGCCGACGATCCCGCGCTTTTGCGTGCGTTCGACATGAACCTCTTGCAGAACACCGTTTTCGACCACCGCCACGCGCGATTCCATCGGCGTGATGTTGATCAGAATCTCTTCACTCATGGCAGGGTCTCGTTCAGGCATGTTCACGATAATGGCCGCATCTTGTCAGTACGACGCTTAGCGCGCGTTAAGGGTTTGCCAACAGGGTATGCCGAAACGGCCGAGTAGTTCTGCGGTTTCGCACAGCGGCAGTCCGACCACCGCTGAATAGCTGCCATCGAGCCCAGCGACAAACACCGCGCCCAGTCCTTGAATACCATAGCCGCCGGCCTTGTCCCGGGGTTCGCCGCTGGCCCAGTAGGCCGCCGCTTCCTGAGCGCTGATCGGGCGAAAACGCACCAGACTGCGCACCACCAAAGACTCGCAACGCTCGTCGTCGAGCACCGCGATGGCCGTCAGGACTTCATGCTCATGACCGGACAATATTTTAAGCATGGCGCACGCATCGGCTTCGTCCACCGGTTTGCCGAGAATTTTTCCATCCAGCACCACCGCCGTGTCGGCGCCCAACACGCAAAACGACGCATCGGACACGACTGTGCCGCGCCCGGCCTCGGCCTTGCCGCGCGCCAGACGCTCGACATAAGCCGACGGGGTTTCGTCGTTTAAAGGGGTTTCATCGATGTCTGCACTGATGACGGAAAACGCCACGCCGATCTGCGTGAGCAGTTCACGCCGACGCGGCGAGCCTGAGGCGAGGTACAGCGGCTTACTCATCAAGACATCTCCCTGTCCAGTACGGGCTAATGCCTGACCGTTTAATTGATTTTGTAACGTCGACGCAAACCACGCAAACCGAAGCTGATCCACGGCCAGAGCAACGCACTCACCAAGGCTGGAAGTACCAACGCCAGGGTGGGTTGGCGGTTGCCGGTCAGGGCGCTGAGCCACAGTTGAACCAGTTGGGCCAGGCCGAAAATCACCAGAAGCACCAGGCACTGCTGCCACATCGGGAACATCCGCAGACGCTGTTGCAGCGACAGCACCAGGAAGGTGATGAGGGTTAGGATCAACGCATTCTGGCCAAGCAATGTGCCGTAGAGCACGTCTTCAGCCAGCCCCAGGCAAAAAGCGGTCACCATGCCGACTTTTTGCGGCATGGCCAGTGCCCAGAATGCCAGTAGCAACGCCAGCCAGAGCGGGCGCAGGATTTCCATGAATTGTGGCAACGGCGAAACGCTGAGCAACAGACCGATGGCGAAGGTCAGCCAGACGATCCAGCCGTTTCGGGATGCAGTCGCACCGGCCATTATTCTCTTCCCCCAGTGGTGGCCGGTGCAGAGACAGGCGGTTTGGCAGCAGGTTTCACAGCAGGCGGCTTGGCGACAGGCTTGGCCGGACGGGTGGTTGCCGCAGGCTTGGCAGGCGTTGTGGCAACTGGCGCTGTGGCCGGCGCAGCAACGGCTGGAGTCGGCACGACCGCAGGAATCGGCTTCTGCACGGTTGCCGGGATGATCGGCCCGCCGCCGTGTTGATCCAGAGCCTCCTGGGCCTGGGCTGCGTCGTTGGCGCGCTCTTCTGCGGTGCGACCATCGCTGAACACCAGCAGCAGATAACGGCTACGGTTCAAGGCTGCGGTCGGCACGGCGCGCACAATGGCAAACGGCTGGCCGGAATCGTGGATCACTTCCTTGACCGTTGCTACCGGGTAACCCGCCGGGAAACGCTGACCGAGGCCGGAGCTAACCAACAAGTCGCCTTCTTTAATGTCGGCAGTGTCGGCGACATGACGCAGTTCCAGGCGTTCCGGATTACCCGTGCCGCTGGCAATCGCCCGCAGGCCGTTACGGTTCACTTGCACAGGGATGCTGTGGGTCGTGTCCGTCAGCAACAATACGCGGGAGGTGTACGGCATCAACTCCACCACTTGGCCCATCAGGCCGCGGGCATCGAGCACCGGCTGACCGAGGACCACACCGTCGCGCTCACCTTTATTGATGATGATGCGATGGGTGAAGGGGTTGGGGTCCATGCCGATCAACTCGGCCACTTCGACCTTCTCGTTGACCAGCGCGGAGGAATTGAGCAACTCGCGCAGCCGAACGTTCTGCTCCGTGAGGGCGGCAAGCTTTTGCATGCGACCCTGCAGCAGCAGGTTTTCAGTCTTGAGTTTTTCGTTCTCGGCAACCAGTTCGGTACGGCTGCCAAATTGGCTGGCCACACCTTGCCATAGCCGCTGCGGCAGGTCGGTGATCCAGTAAGACTGCATCAGCACCAGCGACATCTGACTACGCACTGGCTTGAGCAGTGTGAAGCGGGCATCGACCACCATCAGCGCGACCGATAGCACGACCAGCACCAATAAGCGCACGCCCAGTGAGGGGCCTTTGGCGAAAAGCGGTTTAATAAGCCGCTCCTCCCAGGCAAATGTTCTCTTTATTCATACGGCATCAAACCGGCCTGGATGCAGACTGACAGAAGATAAACGCCAACAGGCAGCACTGCAAAGTGCTGCCTGCGCGCTCACAGCATAGATGCAACCCAACGACTTATTCGCTGGAGAGCAGGTCCATGGTGTGTTTATCCATCATTTCCAATGCACGGCCACCGCCGCGAGCAACACAGGTCAGCGGATCTTCGGCAACGATTACCGGCAGACCGGTTTCCTGGGCCAGCAACTTGTCGAGGTCGCGCAGCAAGGCGCCACCACCGGTCAGTACCAGGCCACGCTCGGCGATATCGGAAGCCAGTTCCGGAGGCGATTGCTCCAACGCGCTTTTGACAGCCTGAACGATGGTGGCCAGGGACTCTTGCAGAGCTTCCAGCACTTCATTGGAGTTCAGGGTGAATGCGCGTGGAACGCCTTCAGCCAGGTTACGGCCGCGAACGTCGACTTCACGCACTTCGCCGCCCGGGTAGGCAGTACCGATTTCCTGCTTGATGCGCTCGGCGGTGGATTCGCCGATCAGGCTGCCGTAGTTGCGACGTACATAGGTGATGATCGCTTCGTCGAAACGGTCGCCGCCAACCCGTACGGATTCGGCGTAAACCACACCGTTCAGGGAGATCAACGCGATTTCAGTGGTACCACCACCGATATCGACAACCATCGAACCGCGTGCTTCTTCAACTGGCAGGCCGGCACCGATCGCAGCAGCCATTGGCTCTTCGATCAGGAACACTTCACGTGCACCGGCACCAAGGGCCGATTCACGGATGGCACGACGCTCCACCTGGGTGGATTTGCACGGAACGCAGATCAGCACACGAGGGCTAGGCTGCAGGAAGCTGTTTTCGTGAACCTTGTTGATAAAGTACTGCAGCATCTTTTCGCAGACGCTGAAGTCGGCAATGACGCCGTCTTTCATCGGACGAATGGCAGCAATGTTGCCCGGCGTACGACCAAGCATGCGCTTCGCTTCGGTGCCGACAGCAACGACACTTTTCTGGTTACCGTGTGTCCGAATAGCCACAACGGAGGGCTCATTCAGGACGATTCCGCGCTCGCGCACGTAAATAAGGGTGTTGGCAGTGCCCAGGTCAATGGAAAGATCGCTGGAAAACATGCCACGCAGTTTCTTGAACATGGGAAAGGGACCCTAGGCAACGCGTGGGTAAAAAAGTGCGGCAAACTCTAACAACGACAGGGATTTTGGGCAAGGCGCCAATATGTTAAATTGGCCGCTTTTCTGTGCACCAACCCCCACAATCGCGGCCTTATGACCGTAGAAATGCGGTAGTGTTCCGACAATCTAACACACGGACGCCGTCCGTTCTGTTTTCCACTGGAGAATCGCAATGGCGCTTGAACGCTCCGACGTGGAAAAAATCGCACATCTGGCCTGCCTTGGCCTGAATGATGCCGATCTTCCACACATCACTTCGGCCCTGAACAGCATTCTCGGGCTGGTCGACGAAATGCAGGCAGTCAATACCGATGGTATCGAGCCGCTGGCCCACCCACTGGAAGCCAGCCAGCGCCTGCGTGCAGACGTCGTGACCGAGACCAATCATCGCGAGGCCTATCAGTCCATCGCACCAGCGGTCGAAAACGGCCTGTACCTGGTTCCGAAAGTCATCGACTAAAGGGAAAGAGCCTGCAATGCATCAAATGACTCTGGCCGAGATCGCCCGCGGACTCGCCGATAAAAAGTTTTCTTCCGAAGAGCTGACCAAAGTCCTGCTGGCGCGTATCGCCCAGCTCGATCCACAGCTCAACAGTTTCATCAGCCTCACCGAAGACCTGGCGCTCCAGCAGGCGAAAGCCGCTGACGCACGCCGCGCCAATGGTGAGAGCGGCGCCCTGCTCGGCGCGCCGATTGCCCACAAAGACCTGTTCTGCACGCAAGGCATCCGCACCAGCTGTGGCTCGAAGATGCTCGACAACTTTAAAGCACCGTACGACGCCACCGTGGTCGCCAAACTGGCCGCTGCCGGCGCCGTGACGCTGGGCAAGACCAACATGGACGAATTCGCCATGGGGTCGGCCAACGAGTCGAGTTACTACGGCGCGGTGAAAAACCCGTGGAACCTGGAACACGTGCCGGGCGGTTCGTCCGGTGGTTCGGCTGCCGCGGTTGCCGCTCGTCTGTTGCCAGCCGCGACGGCTACCGACACCGGTGGCTCGATCCGCCAACCGGCGGCGTTCACCAACCTCACTGGCCTGAAACCGACCTACGGTCGTGTTTCGCGTTGGGGCATGATCGCTTATGCCTCTAGCCTCGACCAAGGCGGCCCGTTGGCGCGCACGGCTGAAGACTGCGCGATCCTGCTGCAAGGCATGGCCGGTTTCGATACCAAGGACTCCACCAGCATCGACGAGCCTGTGCCGGATTACAGCGCCAGCCTCAATACGTCGCTCAAAGGCCTGCGCATCGGCGTGCCGAAGGAATACTTCAGCGCCGGTCTCGACCCTCGCATCGCCGAGCTGATCCACAACAGCGTCAAGGAGCTGGAAAAGCTCGGTGCCGTGATCAAGGAAATCAGCCTGCCGAACATGCAGCACGCGATTCCTGCGTACTACGTGATCGCTCCGGCAGAAGCCTCCTCCAACCTGTCGCGTTTCGACGGTGTGCGTTTCGGCCACCGCTGCGCCGATCCGAAGAACCTGGAAGACCTGTACAAGCGTTCCCGTGGCGAAGGTTTTGGCCCGGAAGTGCAGCGCCGGATCATGGTCGGTGCCTACGCGCTGTCGGCTGGTTACTACGACGCCTACTACCTGAAGGCGCAGAAGATCCGTCGTTTGGTGAAGAACGACTTCATGGCCGCTTTCACTGAAGTCGACATCATCCTCGGCCCAACCACGCCGAACCCGGCCTGGAAGATTGGTGCCAACAAAAACGATCCGATCGCCGAGTACCTGGAAGATATCTACACCATCACCGCCAACCTCGCGGGTCTGCCGGGCTTGTCCATGCCAGCCGGTTTTGTCGACGGTCTGCCGGTCGGCGTGCAATTGCTCGCCCCGTATTTCCAGGAAGGTCGCCTGTTGAACGTTGCCCACCAGTATCAGTTACACACTGACTGGCA
>Ga0105856_1000412_pt1 | contig 22813 bp, 17 predicted proteins | sample OrgsoiDNA_201060_FD_89681 | JGI IMG/M metagenome (GOLD analysis project Ga0105856, IMG submission 89681) | Permafrost soil microbial communities from the Arctic, to analyse light accelerated degradation of dissolved organic matter (DOM) -... | ecosystem: Environmental > Terrestrial > Soil >...
ACGATGACAATATTTTTGAGTAAGTTTCCCGCCTGCCGTTATGGCAAGCCATGCCGTGTGTGCGTGAAAAACAGCTCAGCATCGTCCCCGGCGTCTGGTACTACGGCGCGACCTACAGCGCCATGCGCTTTTGCCGCATCCTAAATAGCACGCTGGGGAAAGCACAATGAACCGTCGCTCACTTAGCCTGGTCTTTACGCTATTGCTGGCGCTGACGGCGGTCAGTGCCGCACTCAGTGTTTATAACTTGCGTCAGTTATTGCCTTTCGATTTATGGTTTAGCGCACTGCGCCAGCCCAATATCAACGACGTCAACCAGATGATGTTCCATTACAGCACCTTGCCGCGTGTCGCGGTGGCGCTGCTGGCGGGTGCGTCACTCGGTCTGGTGGGCCTGCTGTTTCAGCAAGTGCTGCGTAATCCGCTGGCGGAACCGGCGACGCTCGGCGTGTCTGCCGGGGCGCAACTCGGCCTGACGGTTTCGATTCTGTGGGCGCTGCCCGGCGGTGAACTCACGCAACAATTCGCCGCGATGTTTGGTGCGGTGGTGGTGGGGCTGGTGGTGTTCGGGATTGCGTGGGGCAAACGCATGTCGCCGGTCACGCTGATCCTCGCCGGTTTAGTGGTGGGGTTGTATTGCGGGGCCGTTAACGGGCTATTCGGCCTGTTTAATTATCAGAGCCTGCAAAGTCTCTACATGTGGAATACCGGTTCGCTGAATCAGCAAGACTGGAGCGTGGCGAGTTTCCTGCTGCCGCGCCTGATCATTGTGTGGATTTTGGCCTTTATGTTGCAACGCCCGCTGACCCTGCTGGGCCTCGACGACGGCGTGGCGAAGAATTTAGGCCTCGGCCTGACGCTCGCCCGCCTGAGCGTGCTGACGCTGGCGATTTTGATGAGTGCCCAGGTGGTCAACGCCGTCGGCATTATTGGTTTTATCGGCCTGTTTGCGCCGCTGATGGCTAAGATGCTGGGTGCGCGTCGGCTGACGTCGCGGCTGGTTCTCGCGCCGCTGATCGGCGCGTTATTGCTGTGGCTGACCGACCAGATCATGCAGTACCTGACCCAAGTCTGGATGGAAATTCCGACCGGTGCCGCGACGGCGCTGGTGGGTGCACCGCTGCTCTTGTGGCTTTTGCCGCGTCTGCGTAACAGCATGACGCCGCCACGTTTGGATCAGGGCGATCACGTGCCCGCCGAGCGCCAGCATCTGGTGCGCTGGGTGGGACTGGCGCTGTTGCTGTTGGCGGTGGGGATTGCGGTGGCGTTGATGGTCGGGCGCGATGCGACAAGCTGGACGTTCTCCACCGGCGCATCGCTTGAGTCGCTATTGCCGTGGCGCACGCCGCGGGTGATTGCCGCTCTGGCGGCGGGCGTGATGCTGGCGTCGGCGGGGGTATTGATTCAAAAACTGACCGGCAATGCGATGGCCAGCCCTGAAGTGCTGGGTATCAGTTCCGGTGCGGCTTTTGGGGTGATCCTGATGCTGTTTATTGTGCCGGGCGACGCCTTTGTCTGGCTGCTTCCGGCGGGCAGCGCCGGGGCCGCGGTAACGCTGCTGGTGATTCTGGTTTCTGCCGGGCTGAAAAACTTCTCCGCCGAACGGATGCTGCTGACCGGTATCGCCTTAAGTACCGCCTTCACCACGCTGATGTCGTTGCTGCTGGCGAGCGGGGATCCGCGCATGGGTGGGCTACTGACCTGGATCTCCGGCTCGACCTATTCGGTGACGATGCCGCAAGCGTGGCGCACCGCGCTGATTGCGCTGGTGTTAGTCGGGCTGGTGCCATTTTGTCGGCGTTGGGTCAACGTGTTACCGCTCGGTAGCGTGACGGCAAAATCGGTGGGCATCGCGTTAACGCCTTCGCGCACCGCGATTTTACTGTTGGCGTCGATAATGACCGCCGCCGCGACGCTCACCGTGGGGCCGATGAGCTTTGTCGGCCTGATGGCACCGCACATGGCGCGCATGTTAGGTTTCCGCCGCGCCATTCCACAGTGGATGGTCGCCAGTATTATGGGGGGATTATTGATGGTGTTTGCTGACTGGTGCGGACGAATGGTGATCTTCCCCGACCAAATCCCGGCAGGGCTGCTCGCCACCTTTATCGGTGCGCCGTACTTTATCTATTTGCTGAGAAAACAGGGCCAATCAAAGTAGGGCTATTTTATTTGCCACTTTGGGCTCAGGCAGTGTTCGAAATCCTCACGTACTACGTGTACGCTCCGGTTTCTCCGCGCTGTCTGAGCCCCGATTGGCTGCAACAATAACGCCCTACTTAGATCGGTGAGACACCCGTTAGTTATTTATTCAAAGCTTGGCGAAACAGCGGCGCGCCGCATCGATGGTGCGCTGAATGTCCTCTGGCGTATGTGCCAATGACATAAAGCCCGCTTCGAAGGCTGACGGGGCCAGGTACACGCCTTCTTCTAACATCAGATGGAAGAATTTCTTAAAGCGCTCGACGTTACACTGCATCACGTCTTTATAGCAGGTGACCGTTTCGGCGTCGGTGAAGAACAGGCCAAACATGCCGCCGACATGGTTTACCACAAACGGGATGTTCTCTTGCTGCGCGGCATGCAGCAGACCTTGCGCCAGACGGGTGGTCAGATCGGTCAACGTCTGGTGTACGCCGGTTTGCGCTACCTGCGTCAAACAGGCAATACCCGCCGCCATGGCAATCGGGTTACCCGACAGAGTCCCTGCCTGATACACCGGGCCGGTCGGTGCCAGCGCTTCCATCACTTCACGACGTCCACCGAATGCGCCCACCGGCATACCGCCACCGATGATTTTGCCCAAACAGGTCAGGTCGGGAACCACGTCGTAATGCTCTTGCGCACCGCCCAGGGCGACGCGGAAACCGGTCATCACTTCGTCGATAATAAACAGCGCACCGAACTCATCACACAGCGCACGCAGGCCCGGCAGGAATTCAGGCAGCGGTGGCACGCAGTTCATGTTGCCCGCGACCGGCTCAACGATGATACAGGCGATGTCGTCAGGATATTGCTCGAAGGCCGCGCGAACCGAGGCTAAATCGTTATAGGTACAGGTCAGGGTGTGTTTGGCGAAATCCGCCGGCACGCCCGGAGAGTTGGGCTGGCCGAGCGTCAGTGCGCCCGAACCGGCTTTCACCAGCAGGCAGTCGGCGTGGCCGTGATAGCAGCCTTCGAACTTGATGATTTTGTCGCGATGGGTGAAACCACGGGCCAGACGAATGGCGCTCATGGTGGCTTCGGTGCCGGAGTTCACCATGCGTACCATGTCCATGCTTGGCACTAACGTGGTGACCAGTTCGGCCATTTTGACTTCCATTTCGGTCGGCGCGCCAAAGCTCAAGCCGCGCTGCGCCGCTTCAATCACCGCGTTGCGGATCTCAGGATTGTTGTGGCCCAGCACCATTGGGCCCCAGGAACCGACATAGTCGATATAGGCTTTGCCATCGGCATCGAACAAGAATGCGCCATCGGCACGCTCAATGAATAAAGGGACGCCGCCCACGCCGGAGAAGGCGCGTACCGGTGAGTTCACTCCGCCCGGGATCAACGCTTGCGCCTGCGAAAACAGACTTTCTGACTTACTCATATACGGCTCCTGGATTGTACTGCTCGAAAGAAAAAGAGAAATAATCCGCCTATTCTAAAGAAGTGGGGCGCGTTATGAAACGCTACGCGTGCGGGTGGGCGCATTCCTTTTTCCGAATATTTCCGATGTATGATTAAATTAACGCACTTTCCCCAGTCTCCTTTTCTATAAAAGCCAATGAGCAACGATAATCAGAACGACGCTTTCCATGAGGCAGCCCTGCGCGGGCCGCGTAAACGCAGCGATATTTTGCGCCAATTTTTACGCCGCGATAAAACGCCGGTCGCCATTTTAATGGTCGCCGCGCTGGTCGGCATCGTCGCCGGTTTACTGGGGGTGGCGTTTGAAAAAGCGGTCGACTGGGTGCAGCACATGCGGCTGTCGGGACTCGGTTTTTTCAGTGATTATTGGCTATTACTCTGGCCGCTGACCTTCGTGGTCTCGGCATTATTGGCGATGCTCGGCTATTTTCTGGTGCATCGTTTTGCGCCAGAAGCCAGCGGCTCTGGCATTCCTGAAATTGAAGGCGCGCTGGAAGAATTGCGGCCGGTGCGCTGGTGGCGGGTGATCCCGGTGAAATTTGTCGGTGGCATGGGCACCCTCGGCGCGGGCATGGTGCTCGGGCGCGAAGGGCCGACGGTACAGATGGGGGCAAATATCGGCAAAATGCTGGTGGATATCTTCCGTCTGCGCAGCGCCGAAGCGCGCCACTCTTTGCTGGCGACCGGTGCAGCGGCGGGATTGTCAGCGGCGTTTAATGCGCCACTGGCCGGTATTTTATTTATCATCGAAGAGATGCGGTTGCAGTTTCGCTACAGCCTGATTTCGATTAAAGCAGTGTTTATCGGCGTGATCATGTCGAGCATTGTGTTTCGTATTTTCAATGGCGAAGGCGCGGTGATTGAAGTCGGCAAGCTGGCGAATGCCCCGCTCAATACCCTGTGGTTGTATCTGGTGTTAGGAATGGTGTTTGGCGTCGTCGGCGTCGGTTTTAACGCGCTGATTTTCCGCACTCAGGATATGTTTGCCCGCATCCACGGCGGCAACTTACGCAAGGTGTTGATCATCGGCGGGGTGCTCGGTGGTTTCTGCGGCATTCTTGGTTTGATACAACCGGAAGCGGCGGGGGGCGGTTTTGCTCTGATCCCGCTGGCGGCGGCAGGAAAATATACCCTCGGCATGCTGCTGTTTATTTTCGTGGTGCGGGTTGCCACTACGCTGTTGTGTTTTGCCTCCGGTGCGCCCGGCGGGATTTTCGCCCCGATGCTGGCGCTGGGCACGCTGCTCGGTACCGCGTTTGGCAGCGTCAGTCTGGCGATGTTCCCGCAATATGGCATTGAGCCCGCGACTTTTGCCATTGCCGGAATGGGCGCGCTGTTTGCCGCCAGCGTCCGTGCGCCTTTGACCGGTATCGTGCTGGTGCTGGAAATGACCGACAATTATCAGCTTATTTTACCGATGATCATTACCTGCCTCGGCGCGACCCTGCTGGCGCAGTTTCTCGGCGGTAAGCCCTTGTATTCCGCCATTCTGACCCGCACCTTACAACGTCAGGAACGTGAAAATGCCCGTCAGTCAGACGCCGAAAAATCGCCAGACAGCATAAATAGGCAGGACGACGGCGCAAAAACCGCTCATACTTGAACCATTGGTCTTGGTATTAGATAATCAGTGCATTATTCAGGCAACTAATCTGGTGGCCTGAACTGAAAACGGGTTGGGAGTAAAAAAATGAGTGAAGCAACAATGAGTGATCCAACCGAAGTGGAAACCAGCGCATTGCCTCTGCAATTTACCGAAGCGGCGGCCCGCAAGGTGAAAAATCTGATCTCTGATGAAGAGAACCCAGAATTGAAACTGCGTGTGTATATCACCGGCGGCGGTTGCAGCGGGTTCCAGTACGGTTTTACCTTCGATGATAAAATCAACGATGGCGACATGACCATTGAGAAATCCGGCGTTGCGCTGGTGGTTGACCCCATGAGTCTGCAATATCTGGTCGGTGGTGCGGTAGATTATACCGAAGGTTTGGAAGGTTCACGTTTCATCGTGACTAACCCGAATGCCAAAACAACCTGCGGCTGTGGTTCCTCTTTCAGTATCTGATGAGGTACTGATATCCCTCGTGGATATCGCTGGCAATAAAAGCAGCAAGAACAAAAAAAAGCTCGTTTACCTCCGCGGTAAACGGGCTTTTTCTTTGGGTGCTCACCACTCGATGGTCACCAGCTTCGAGCCAATCGCAATGCCGGGGACGGCGGCCAGCAGACTTTCGCTGATGCGTGGCTGACCGACACTGTGTCGTGCGCAGCTCACCGAAGGTTGTGCATTTGCCACGCTCACTTGGCAAGTGGGAAGAATAGTGATGCTGATGTTGATTTCCCCGCTGCTCATGCCAGCCATCGCGGTTAACGGACTCAGAATAATCAAAGTACTGAGTAACAGTTGTTTCATCGTGTGTGTTTCCAGATGTGTCGTCAGGGATATTCCAAATCATTCAAAGGCTGAAAACAGTTATCGGTCACTTACTGCGGCATCTTTAATTTATTAAATAAATACAAAGTATTGGCATGAGGTGGGAAAGTGTTATCCAACGGCGTGTAATGATGGGTTTCTTAGCTTAATGTTATGAAAAATATCATCTTATTGTGATTTTTATTGGTTTTTTTAAGATGATGACCTAAGGGCAGTATCATAACAAATAGCGGGCCAAAGAAAATTGACATTGTGCAATAAAGCAACAATTCGGAAAGGGACTACAAGAACGGGGGAGGTAGGGCGGCAAGTAAGTAAGTAGACACTCACTCTGTTTTCAGCGGCTGTAGCGCAGTGCAAAGTTGTTGAGCGGCAAGAATAATCCGCGGTCCGGCACGACTAAACCAGTCCGGTTCGACATTAACGATAGGGACATTGAGGGCCGGTTGCCAAAAATCACTAATCGTTTGTTTTTGTTGTTTTTCGCCGCTTATCACAATGGCTTGCGGCTGGCGCGATAAAACCTGCTCCCGACTGACTTGAGGCCACGGCGCACGGCTATCGGCGAAAATATTTCTCGCACCACACAGCGAAATAACTTCACTTTGCAAGGTGGCAGCGGAGGCGGTGAATAACGGCTGCGTCCCAAATTGAATAAATACGGGAAGGGGATGTGTTCGGAAATAGCGCTTGAGCAGCGCATCGCGTTGCAGACGAAGGTCGGCTGCGGCGTCTAATGCTTTTTGCGGCTCACGGCTGTAGGTGCCGAGTTTTTCGAGGGTTTGCGCGATCTGCTCAATATTTTCTGGGTCCAGATACAGCACCCTAATGCCCAGCGACGCGAGTTGTTCGAGCGGACGTTGAGGATTACCGCCGCGCCATGCCAGCACTAAATCCGGTTTGAGCGCCAGAATGCGTTCGACATTGACGCCCTGCCAACTGGCGACCTGCTCGAGATTTTTGGCCTGCGGCGGATAATCAGAATAGGCACTGACGCCGACCAGCTTGTCGCCAAGTCCGGCGGCATAGGCCAGTTCGGTCAAATTCGGGGCTAAACTCACCACCCGTTGGGCTGGCTGTGCAATGGCTGCCAGCGGCAGCCATAAACACAACCACAGAGTTAACGCGCCTGACCTCACGCGTTTTCGCTGTTCGCGAGAGATTGCAGCATGGCGTCGACCATCAGCGTAGATTGCTCTGCGGCAACCACCAGGAACTCTTCGAAGCTCAGGTGTGATTCAGTATCGGCGACATCAGAGATTGCGCGGACGACCACAAACGGCGTGCCGTACAGGTGGCAAACGTGGCCGACGGCTGCGGCTTCCATTTCCACGGCGGCAACGCTTGGGAAGTTGGCACGAATGCGCGCCAAAGGTGCGGCACCGTTAATGAAAGCATCACCGCTGCACACCAGACCGCGAACCGCGTTGAGATTTAACTGACGGATACAGGTTTCAGCCAGTTCGATCAGCGCCGGATCGGCAACGAAGGCCGCTGGACAGCCTGCCATTTGGCCCGGCTCGTAACCGAACGCCGTGACGTCGGCATCGTGATAACGCACTTCTTCCGACACCACGATATCGCCGACCTTCAGCGTAGTGGCTAAGCCACCCGCCGAACCGGTGTTGATCACCACGTCTGGCTGGCAATGTTCCAGCAACAAAGTGGTACCCATGGCGGCTGATACTTTGCCGATGCCTGATTTCAACAGCGCGACGTCAACTCCGTGCAACTGGCCGGTATAGATTTCGCAGCCTGCACGTTCGATGGTTTTACGGTTAGTGATTTTTTCGCGCAGCAGGGTGACTTCCTGCTCCATTGCGCCAATGATGCCAACTTTCATAGTAATACTCGCAGATGAGGTGAAATGAACCGCTTTACCCGGCAATTTGAAGGATTTTGGGGTTATCTATGCGGATTTGAAGGTTTTCTAACAAGCCTAATTGACGATAGTCTATCATGGCTAATGACAAGAGATAATGCGTTTGGGATGCTGGCGACACGTCAGATGGGCCCGTGAGTGGCTGAAAAGGGTAGGGAACATGTCCGGGATCGATTTCAAAAGTAAATTCAATTTCCAGCGTCCTTTCAGCCCGCCGATTGAGGCGCGTGATGAATACGACGTCGTTCGCCACTTTGAAAGCGATCGTGGCAGGATCATCAATTCGGCCGCGATCCGCCGCTTACAGCAAAAAACGCAGGTTTTCCCGCTGGAGAAAAATGCGGCGGTGCGCAGTCGCCTGACGCACTCCCTTGAAGTTCAGCAGGTTGGACGCCATATCGCCAAAGAGATCCTGCATCGCCTGCGCCGACAGGGGAAACTCGACGTACTGGGGCTGGCCGATTTCACCGATCCTTTCGAAAGCGTGGTGGAGATGTCGTGCCTGATGCATGACATCGGTAATCCGCCCTTTGGTCATTTTGGCGAATCGGCGATCAATAACTGGTTTGCGAAACGCATGGATATCGCCAGTTGCGGCGCGGTGCCGCTGACCAGCGAACGCTGCACTTTCGACTTTTTGCGACTGCATGAGGGTCAGGAAGAGAGCAACATTCTGCGCAGTAAAATTCGCCACGACCTGTGTCATTTCGACGGCAATGCGCAGGCGATTCGGCTGGTTTTCACCTTGCTTAAGCTGAACCTGACCTTCGCCCAAACCGCCTGTATTTTGAAATATACCCGGCCAGCGTATTGGGCCGCGCCGATCCCTGACCATCACGCCTATTTAATGAAGAAGCCCGGCTTTTATCTGGCTGAAGAACCTTTTATTCAACGGTTGCGTGAAGAGTTAAATATGGGCGAATTTTGTCGCTTTCCGCTGACCTATATTATGGAAGCGGCGGATGATATCTCGTACTGCATCGCCGATTTAGAAGACGCCGTGGAGAAGAATATTTTTACCGTTGATCAACTGTTCGAGCATCTTGAGCGCGAATGGGGCGACAGCACCAAAGGCGACTGGTTTGAAAAAGTGGTGCGCACGGCGTACCAGAAAATGGACAAGGCTAAAACCTTCCGCAATCCCGTGGACTATTTCTTTATGGAGTTGCGGGTGCAAACGGTGAAACATCTGGTGCCTCACGCCGCCCTGCGTTTTATCGATAATTTACCGGCGATATTTGCCGGTGATTTCAATCAGGCTTTATTAGAAGACGTCAGTCAGGCCAACCGTTTGTTAAAAACCTATAAAAGCGTGGCATTTAAACAGGTATTTAATCATCACGAAGTGGAGGAGTTGGAATTACAAGGCTACCGCGTGATTAGCGGCTTATTAGATATTTATAGCCCAATTCTGGATATGCCTTTAGAGGAATTCCGTCAGTTAGTGCGTGATGATACACACCGGAAATTTCCCATTGAAACGCGCCTGTTCCATAAACTGTCTGCCAAGCACCGTCTGGCCTATAATGAGGCGGTAGCGCGAGTGGCAAAACAGCCTGCGGATCAGCAGGAATTCAGTGAGTTCTATTTTCGCGCCCGCATGATCCAAGACTATATCAGCGGCATGACAGATCTTTACGCTTATGATGAATATAGACGCTTGATGGCTGCCGAATAAAATATCCGTCATCTTTCGTGCTGTCACTGAGTTGACGACGTTCCCAGCGTTTATTCGGTTGCCCATGTGACAGCGCGAAATTTTTTGGATATTTGGGTTATGTTTAGTTTTGAAAGAAAATTCTATATTTATGTCAATATGGTTAAAAAATGAGCTTTTGTAAATAAAGACAATATTTTTTTACCATTGTGATTTCGACGAAAGTGAACTTCATGTTTTTAATTATATCTCAGTAACACGACTACCGAGCAAGGCGACTTATCCGAGTCGCCACTAATAATTTTAAGCACTTTAAAGAGAATTCGACTGATGAAAAAACCTACTCTATTCCTGAGCGCTTTGGCGTTAAGTGTTGGACTGGCTGTGGCCCCTGTTTCATCGGCATTTGCCGCAGAAACGGCGTCTTCCAGCACGACCCAAGTTCCTAGTTTGGCACCTATGTTAGAAAAAGTGATGCCGTCTGTGGTGAGCGTGAACGTTGAAGGCAGCGCACCGACCAAGACGCCACGTATGGGCCAGCAGTTCCAGCAGTTCTTTGGTCAAAATTCACCGCTGTGTCAGGACGGCTCGCCGTTCCAGGGCTCGCCAGTCTGTCAGGGCGGCGGTCAGGGGGATGATAATGGTCAGCAACAAGCTCCTGAACCCCAGAAACAAGAGTTCCGCGCCTTGGGCTCGGGTGTGGTGATTGATGCTGATAAAGGCTATGTGGTGACCAACAACCACGTGGTCGAAAACGCCACCAAAATCAGCGTACAGCTCAACGATGGCCGTAAATTTGATGCCAAAGTGATCGGCACCGATCCACGTTCTGACATCGCGGTTATCCAGTTAATTGACGCCAAAAACCTGACGGCGATTAAAATTGCTGACTCCGAACAGCTGCGCGTCGGTGATTACACCGTGGCCATCGGTAACCCGTATGGTCTGGGCGAAACGGCGACCTCAGGGATTGTTTCCGCGCTGGGCCGTAGTGGCTTGAACATCGAAAACTACGAAAACTTCATCCAGACGGATGCCGCAATCAACCGCGGTAACTCGGGTGGTGCGCTGGTGAACCTCAACGGTGAGCTGATCGGCCTGAATACCGCGATCCTTGCGCCAGATGGTGGCAACATCGGTATCGGCTTTGCTATCCCAAGTAATATGGTGAAAAACCTGACCAAGCAGATGATCGAATTCGGTCAGGTAAAACGCGGCGAGCTTGGCATTATGGGCACTGAGCTGAACTCCGAGCTGGCGAAAGCCATGAAGGTGGACGCCCAACGCGGAGCGTTCATCAGTCAGGTGATGCCGAAGTCGGCGGCCGAAAAAGCCGGGATTAAAGCCGGTGACGTGATCCTCAGCATGAACGGTAAGCCGATCAGCAGCTTCGCGTCATTCCGTGCAGATATCGGTACCTTGCCAATCGGCACCAAAGTGACCCTCGGCCTGCTGCGTGACGGCAAACCGGTCAACGTTGAGGTCACCATTGAGCAAAGCACGCAAACCGCAAAAGTGGATTCTGGCAACATCTTCACCGGTATTGAAGGGGCGGAATTAAGTAACGGTCAGGCGGGTGATCAAAAAGGCGTGAAAGTGGACGCGGTGAAACCGGGTACCAAAGCCGCCCGTATTGGTCTGAAAAAGGATGACGTGATCCTCGGCGTGAACCAGCAGAAAGTCAGCAATTTGGGCGACCTGCGTAAAATCCTCGACAGCAAGCCTTCCGTGCTGGCGCTGGATGTACAACGCGGCGACGCCTCGATCTACCTGTTAGCGCAATAACGCTTAACGGCATAACGTTTTAAGGCACGCTTCGGCGTGCCTTTTTTATTGGTGCTAAACTGCTGAATAACTTCCCTTACAGGACGCTTTTCTAAAGCGGCGCGTGCCTTTGATGAAAATAGTGATCGCCCCAGATTCCTTCAAAGAAAGTTTGTCGGCATTGGCGGTGGCAAAGGCCATCGAAAGTGGTTTTCGCGAAATTTTTCCTGACGCTGAGTACGTTACATTGCCAGTTGCCGATGGCGGCGAAGGCACCGTTGAAGCCATGGTCGCGGCCACCGGCGGGCGCGTGGTCAAGATCAAGGTGACCGGCCCGCTCGGCAAACCGCTGGAGGCATTCTTTGGGTTGTCCGCTGACGACAGCGTCGCCTTTATCGAAATGGCGGCGGCCAGCGGGCTGGAAAGCGTGCCCAACGACCAGCGTGATCCGCTAAAAACCACCTCGTATGGCACCGGTGAACTGATCCGCAGTGCGTTAGATCATGGCGTAAAGCACTGCATTATTGGCATCGGTGGCAGTGCCACCAATGACGGGGGCGCAGGCATGGTGCAGGCTCTGGGTGCCAGACTGTTAACCAAAGAGGGCGAGCAGATAGGCCAAGGCGGTGGTGCGCTGGAAAAACTGGACCGCATTGATATCAGTGAACTTGACTCGCGTATTAAAGAGTGTCGCTTTGAGGTGGCCTGTGATGTGACCAATCCGCTCACCGGCGAAAACGGCGCGTCGGCGATTTTTGGGCCGCAAAAAGGCGCCACGCCGGAGATGGTTAAACAACTCGACGGTTATCTGGCGCAGTATGCCAGGATTATCCAACGCGATTTGGATATTGACGTCGATAAGCTACCCGGCGCCGGTGCGGCGGGCGGCATGGGAGCAGGACTCCATGCATTTTGTGGTGCCGAGTTGCGCCAGGGGATCGAGATTGTCACCGATGCCTTAGGGCTGGATGCCTTAGTGAAAGACGCCACGCTGGTGATCACCGGCGAAGGGCGGATCGACAGCCAAAGTATTCAAGGTAAAGTGCCGATTGGCGTAGCGCGCGTCGCCAAACGCTATGGCAAACCGGTGATTGGTATTGGCGGAAGCCTGACGAAAGATGTCGACGTGGTATTTGACCACGGTCTTGACGCGGTATTTAGCGTGCTTTCTTCGGTCTGTACGCTGGAGGAGGCGTTGAAAAATGCCGCCGAGAATTTACATAATACGGCGCGTAATATTGCGGCAACCATCAAGCTCGCGCAGAAAATGTAGCGCAGCCCCTAATAACGAGAGCCCATCATGTCCGAGTCTGATTTTTCCGAGCCGTATGAATTCTCTGAACTCTATGATTTATCATCGCTTTATGATTTTTCCTCTCAGCCGGTCAATACCCAAACTAAAGGTCTGGGCCAGATTGATAACGACGCGTGCATGGCCGATATCGGCGGTCAGGGCTGGAACATTTTGCGCGAAGAGGTCAGCCTGCCGGTGGCGGTATTACTGGATGAGCGTATTGAGCATAACCTGTCGTGGATGCGGGAATTCATCAGCCGTTATCAGCTAAAACTGGCTCCGCACGGCAAAACCACCATGAGCCCGGAACTGTACCAACTTCAACTTGATTATGGCGCATGGGGCATTACGCTGGCGACCGCGCCACAGGTGAATGCCGCTTTTCAGCACGGCGTGCGACGGATCATCATGGCTAACCAACTGATCGGCAAAGCCAATATGGCGGTGATTGCGGGTTTGCTGGCGCAAGATACGGCGTTTGATTTCACCTGCATTGTTGATTCCGCTGACAACGTGGATGCTCTCGGTGAGTACTTCGCCGCACGTCAGCAAAAGCTGCGCGTGTTGCTGGAATATGGCATCACCGGTGGGCGTACCGGCGTGCGCAATGCCGAGCAAGAGCAGCAGGTTTTGGAGGCAGTGAAACGCTGGCCACACTCGATTTCATTGGTGGGCGTTGAGATTTACGAAGGGGTGATTGACGAAGAAGCGCCGATCCGCGCCTTCTTACAGCACGTGATGAAACGTACTGAAGCCCTGGCGCTGGACGGTCATTTTGCCGAGCCGACGGTTATCTTAACCGGTGCCGGTTCGGCCTGGTTTGACGTGGTGGCGGAAGAGTTCCACCGTGAAAATTACGCTCTGGACGCGGCACAGCGCTATCACCTTGAGGTTATTCTGCGTTCTGGCTGTTATCTGACCCATGACGCGGGCATCTACGAAAAAGCCAATCAGCGTATTTTGGCCCACAATCCGGTGGCCCGCCAAATGAACAGCAGCCTGCAACCGGCATTACAGGTCTGGGCCTACGTGCAGTCCCTGCCGGAACCGGGCCGGGTGATTATCGGTTTGGGTAAACGTGACGCGGGAGCTGACGCCGGTTTCCCCGTTGCTGCCGGACATTTCCGTCCAGCCCGCTCGGGCTCAGTGGGTTACACCACGGTAGTGCCGGTACCGCAGGAGTGGAAAATCATCAAAATGATGGATCAGCACGCCTTTATGGAACTGCCGCAAGGCGCGGATATTCAGGTTGGCGATATGCTGCTGTTTGATATTTCCCACCCTTGTCTGACCTTCGATAAATGGCGGCAACTGCTGCGGGTGAATGAACAGTGGGACGTGACCGGTGCGGTGACCACCTGGTTTTAACGTGCTGATTCTCTCGCGCTTAAAAACGAAAAGCCCGGCAAGGAGTGATCTCCTGCCGGGCTTTTTGTGGCGATGAAGCGTAACGGGCTGCCCGTTATGCCGTTGCGGTTTGCGCTTTAGCCGCTTCCATCTGCGCGGCCTGATGCTCTTCTTTAAATTTCAGTTTGTCCCATGCGCGGAAGAACGGATAGTAAATCACCAGCGAAATCGCCAGATTGACCACCTGAATCACCGTGCCAGAAATGTGCCCGCCGGTCGCCAGATATCCGCTGATAAAGATCGGCGTGGTAAACGGCAGGGCAATGCCGACCGGTGGCGTCACCAGACCGGTTGCCATGGCGGTATAGGTGACGATAACCAAGATCACCGGCGTCAGGATAAACGGAATGGCGAAGTACGGGTTCATCACCAGCGGAATACCGAACACCATCGGCTCACTGATATTAAACAGGCAACCCGGCGCGGCGATTTTCCCCAGCTGTTTCATCTGAGCACTGCGTGCACGGATCAGCATGAAAATCACTAATCCCAGCAAGGCCCCGGTACCGCCGGGCGCAATCCACAGGTCATAGAATTGTTGGGTGATAATATGCGGTACGGGCTGTCCAGCCTGAAACGCGGTCAAGTTTTCCGACATATTCGACAGCCATACCGGCTGAATGAAGACCAGCACAATCGCATCGCCATGCAGACCGACCATCCACAGCAGGCCTATTAAGATCACCGAGAAAATCATCCCCGGCAAGGTGCCGCCGATGTGATGCATCGGAATGCCGATAATGGTCGAGATCATGGTGTTGATGTTGCCAAACGGCGTGGCTTCAACCCCCAGACGCAGCGCCAGTACTACGGCCATAACGGCAAACCCTGGGATCAGCGCTAAAAACGACTTAGCCACCGCCGGAGGGACGCCCGCAGGCATATTAATGACGAAATTACGGTCGTGAACAAAACGGTAGATTTCAGTCGACAGGATGGCGATAACGATTGCCACAAACAGACCCTGACTGCCGATGAAGTTCATCGGCAACACGCCTTTGACGATTTGTTCCGTTGCGCCATTGAGTGGCTGGAACAGGGTGTTTTGCGGAATGGTCAGAATGAATGCCACTAATGACACGGCACCGGTGGTGAGCGGGTCCAGCGTTTTATATTTCTCTGCCAGACGGTAGGCGATACCGAAGCTGGAGATGATCGCCATGATGTCGTAAGTCGCTTTCACCGGATACAGCAGCTTTTCACGCCATACGGGCCCAAAGATATCGCCCATCATATTGGCGTAGCTTGGGATCGGCAGGTAGGCGAAAATCAGGAAGAACGAGCCGATCAGCATGAACGGCATATTCAAAATAATACCGTCGCGAACCGACAGTACGTGTTTTTGTGAGGCTATCTTCAGAGCAAAAGGCAAAACAAAACGTTCGAGCAGGACATTGGCTTTAGACACTACACACCCCCGTGCGGATGATTTCCGCATTATTATTTGTTAATGGCTTTTTTGTCAGTGCTTGGTTAGTGGATCGATAAATCGCGTGGGTTGAGGCATTGCGTGATGGCAGGCTTAGAAATGGCTGGCCTGTAAACTGTCTTCCTTCCGCGCAGGCACGGGAGGTAAACGGCGGTAAAGCTCTATCATATCGATGGCTAAATCTTGAATAACCATGGCATTCATCAGATGATCCTGAGCATGAACGGTGATCAAATTCACGGGGATCTTGCCGCAGCCTTCATCCAAACCGATCAATTCCGTTTGCATGCCATGCGCGAGAGAAACGGCCTCGCGGGAGTCGATCATCGCTTGTTCAGCCGCCGGAAAATCACCACGACGCGCATGTTGCAGCGCCATCATGGCATGGCTGCGCGCGCTTCCTGCGTGTATCAGCAATTCCATAATTGTGTTTTCCAGATCCATGCGTATTTCCTCGTCTTCAATCAGGGACAGCCATCTGTTGGGAAGGTCTGGTTTTATGTCATGTCATGCGGATGACAGACTACGATGCGCGCCCAGAAAATAAAAAGAGAGCGCTCTCATTTTTGCATCTAAAAAAATCAGTTCACGCAAAAAACCGGCTCCGGCCCAGAAATGGAATGTCGGAAAACTGCGCAACTGATGGATAGAGTTAAACCAAAGTGGTCGGGCGTTGTAAATACCTCCCGACCATAGGATTTTTATATGGAGAAAAAATAACCTTAAAATTCATTTGGTTAACATTGTGGCGAGAGGGAACTATTTTCCGTAAGTGAGATCTCAAGCAAATGTCAGAAAAAGAATTTTCAGCGTTTTAGATGGAATTGCGCCTCGCGAGAGACATTGTCGATCTCATCTAACAATTCAAACCATTCCGGTTCTAGATCATTGGCCGCGACGTCTTGGCGCAGTTGCTGTTCGATATAAAAACAGAGCTGTTTCAAACGCGGCACGCCGCTGTAGCTGCAACTGCCGTGCAGTTTGTGGATCAACGCCAGAATATCGTCGTCGGGTTCGCCCTGCGCCACGGCATTGACTCGTTCACTGACCTGCGGCAGGAAATCCACCAGCATCTGTAACAGGTCGCGAGCCAGGTCCTCTTTGTTGGCAGATTGGCGCAACGCCAGTTGCCAGTCGAGGGTGCTGGCAGGGGCATGGCCCTTTTCCTGATTGAGCGGCGATTCCAGCGGTGTCTGGTGAGAATAATGCCGCGCCAGCACGCGCTTAAGCATGCTTTCGTCGATGGGTTTCGCCAGATAATCATCCATGCCGACTTTTAATAATTGCTCGCGTTCACCGCTGAGCGAGTGGGCGGTGACGGCGATAATCGGTGTTTCCACGTGGCGCGGGAGCTGGTGGATGATTTCGCTGGCGCGGATCCCGTCGATGTTGGGCATCTGGATATCCATCAAAATGATGTCCAAATCGTTATTGCGCGCCATATCAATCGCCTCTTCGCCGCTGTGGCAAAGCAGGGTGGTTTCCACCAACTCTTCCAGCAGCGTGCCGATCAATTTCAGATTAGCGGGGTTGTCATCGACCGCCATGGCGGTCAGCGGCAGGCGCGCGGCTTTCGAATCTTGCGGGTTTAACACCACGCTGGACGCAGGATCAGCCAGCAGCAAAGGCAGCAGGCGAATACTGGAAATCGGTTTAATCAGGCAGGCCTGCACACCGCGACTTTTCAGGGATTCGGCATCGACCTGAAACTCACTCGGCAGCGCCAGCAGCAGGCGATCGGTCATGCTCAGCACTTTTTGCAGACGCACGTCGTAGTCGGATAATTGATGGTCAAGTTTGACCGGAATACTGCACAGCATCAGGTCGTAGTAGGGGTCAGGTAATGCTTGAATCGTCGTACGATGAACCACGTCGAGCGGCGTCGCTTGCAGGATCTCCAGCGTCGCTTTGGCTGCCGCCGGATTGGCTTCAACATAGGCCAGACGTTTGCCTTCGAGGCACGACATCGATAACGGCGTGATGTGGCGGTTATCGTTCAGCTCCAGCGTAATGTGGAACCAGAAGGTCGAACCACGGTTGATTTGGCTATAGAAACTGATGTCGCCGCCCATCTCTTTCACCAGCCGCTGGGTGATGACCAAGCCCAATCCGGTGCCACCGTGGCGACGCGAGATACTGGCATCAGCCTGACGGAATGCCTGGAATAATTGCGACTGTTGGCGTTCAGAAATTCCGATGCCGGTGTCATGAATTTGCACTTCCAATTCCACTTGCAAATTGTTTTGCGAGCGCAATTCCACATTGATATCAATGTTGCCATTTTCGGTGAATTTAATGGCATTTCCCAGTAAGTTAGTCACCACTTGCTGCAAGCGCATCGGATCGCCAAGGACGCTTTCCGGTACGTTATTATGAACATTCAGCGTCAATTCCAGCCCTTTGTCGTGGGCGGTATGCGCCAGCAAAATGACCACTTCGTCGAGCATTTCACGCAGCGAGAACGGAATGTGTTCCAGCACTAATTTACCCGCTTCAAGTTTGGAGAAGTCGAGTACGTCATTAATGATGGTCAGCAGGTTATTGGCCGAACGTTCGATGGTTTGCAGATAATCCGCCTGGGTCGGCGACAGCGGCGTTTTCAGGGTCTGGCGGGTAAATCCGATCACCCCATTGAGCGGGGTGCGTAATTCATGGGACATGTTGGCCAGGAATTCAGACTTAATACGTGCAGCTTCCTGCGCACGCTTTTTGGCGATATCCAGCTCAACGTTCTGGATCTCCATCTGTTCCAGCGTTTCGCGTAAATCGGACGTTGCCTGATCGATATTTTGCTGCACTTCTTCATGATAAGCGGTCAGCGACATGGCCATCGAGTTGATGCCATTTTTCAGCATACTCAGCTCACCGAGCATATTGCCCTCGACGCGGCTGTCGAGCTGGCCCCGGCGAATACGGTCAACGGTGTTAACCATGTTGCGGATTGGCCCCGTGACGTCGCGCATTAGCCGATAAGAGAACAGCGTGGCGATACCGAGGCAGAGTAAAAGCAGCATGGTGGAAACAAAGGCTTCCTGATATTGCTGCAACCGCACGGAACTGAGATCCAGTTCGATTGCGATATAACCAAGGTTGCGGGCGGGCGAGGTATGGAAGGCGTCATCATCCGCCGCCGTATGGTTTTCTGCCAAAATCGGCGTGCGCAAAATCAGAGAATCACCCATGCGCTTTTGGGTCAGATCGCGGGGAATGTCCGCCACGGTCGGCACCTGCAACTTGTTGCCTTCACGCAAAGAATTGGAGGTGGCAAACAGCTTGTTCTCGCCATCAAAAACGCTGATGGCGCGAACAATCTCGGAGTGATTTCGGTGTAACCGACTGATTAAACGGGTGACCGGCTCACGCTCACGGAAGGTCATGCCATATTCGCTGGCGACCGCCAGAGGCTCAATGATGCTGGAACCGGCGTCGATCAGTTGCTTTTGCAGCTCGTTATAACGATGCACGACAAAGAAGGTGCTGAGCAGCAAACCGATCATTAATGTCGGTGCCAGAATTAAAATCATCATCCGTGCGCGAAGGCTATATTTGGTCATGAGGTTCCAATGTGGGAGAATCGGTCGCTGCTTAAGCTTAATGAATCCGTGTTCGATCGACAATAATGGCGCGATTCTACGTTGGGAAACGCCGCCTGACGACTCGGTAAATCCTAGCCGTTGAACGCCATCAACGGCGATACGTCGACGCAGGGCGTGGTTTGGGCAAAATAAAATGGCGTCTTCGCCATCTTCTTCTACGCTGGTGATGGGTTTTCACCAGTATAGAAGGTGTTGCCACGCTGAGAGTGAATGGGCAAGATAATGCCTTAAGACGGCAGCAGAAACGTAGGGAGAGGGTATGGTTGCGGTAAGAAGTGCACATTTGAACACAGCAGGCGAGTTTGCGCTCGACGACTGGATCACCAGTTTAGGCCTCTCTAGCCCGCAGTCATGTGAGCGTTTAGCCGAAACCTGGCGCTACTGCGAACAACAAACTCAAGGCCATCCTGATGCTTCGCTGCTGTTATGGCGTGGCCTGGAGATGGTTGAGATCCTCTCTACGCTGAGCATGGATAACGACAGTATGCGCGCCGCGCTGCTGTTCCCGCTGGTCGATATGGGTGTTATCGACGAAGAGACGCTGACCAAACAGTTTGGTAAAGGCATTACCGATTTGGTGCACGGCGTGCGCGATATGGACGCTATTCGCCAGCTTAAAGCCACGCACAATGATTCGATGGCCTCTGAGCAAGTCGACAACGTGCGTCGTATGTTGCTGGCGATGGTGGAAGATTTCCGCTGCGTAGTACTCAAACTCGCCGAACGTATTGCCCATCTTCGAGAAGTGAAAGACGCGCCGGAAGAAGAGCGCGTGCTGGCGGCCAAAGAATGTACCAATATCTATGCGCCACTGGCTAACCGTCTGGGGATTGGTCAACTGAAATGGGAGTTGGAAGATTTCTGCTTCCGCTACCTGCACCCTGATGAATACAAACGCATTGCCAAACTGCTGCATGAGCGTCGTATTGACCGTGAGCAGTACATTGACGATTTCGTCTCGACCGTGCGCGGGGCAATGTTGGAAGAAGGCATCAAAGTCGATGTCTACGGCCGTCCAAAACATATCTACAGCATCTGGCGTAAGATGCAGAAAAAAGCGCTGTCGTTTGACGAATTATTTGATGTGCGCGCCGTGCGCATCGTGGTCGAACGTTTGCAAGATTGCTACGCGGCGCTGGGCATTGTGCATACCCATTTCCGCCATCTGCCGGACGAGTTCGACGACTACGTGGCGAACCCGAAACCGAACGGCTATCAGTCGATTCATACCGTGGTTCTCGGCCCGCGCGGCAAAACCCTCGAAGTGCAAATTCGTACCCGTCAGATGCATGAAGATGCTGAGCTGGGCGTGGCGGCGCACTGGAAATACAAAGAGGGTACGGCGGTAGCGGGCGGTCGCAGTGGCGGTTATGAAGGCCGTATCGCCTGGCTGCGTAAACTGATCGCGTGGCAGGAAGAGATGGCCGATTCGGGCGAAATGCTCGATGAAGTGCGCAGTCAGGTATTCGACGATCGGGTGTATGTCTTTACCCCGAAAGGCGATGTTATCGACCTGCCGATGGGCTCAACGCCGCTGGACTTCGCCTACCACATTCACAGCGATGTCGGTCACCGCTGTATTGGTGCCAAAATCGGTGGGCGCATCGTGCCGTTCACTTATCAACTGCAAATGGGCGATCAGATTGAGATCATCACCCAGAAGCATCCGAACCCAAGCCGCGACTGGCTGAACCCGAACCTTGGCTATGTCACCACCAGCCGTGGGCGCTCGAAGATCCATAACTGGTTCCGCAAGCAAGATCGCGACAAAAACATTATTGCCGGTAAGCAGATCCTCGACGAAGAGCTTGATCGTCTGGATATCAGCATTAAAGATGCCGAAAAACTGCTGTTGCCGCGTTACAACGTTAACTCGCTCGACGAAGTGCTGGCGGCCATCGGCAATGGTGATATTCGTATCAATCAGATGGTCAACTTCCTGCAATCTCAGTTGAAAAAACCGAGTGCGGAAGAGTTGGATCGCGAAGCGCTGCGCCAGTTAACGCAGAAAACCACCCCGGCACCGCAGCGTAACGGCAGCAAAGACAATGGCCGCGTGGTCGTTGAAGGCGTCGGTAATCTGATGCATCACATTGCGCGCTGCTGCCAGCCAATACCGGGTGATGAGATCGTCGGTTACATCACCCAGGGCCGGGGGATTTCGATTCACCGCGCTGATTGTGATCAGCTTGAAGACTTACGTCTGAATGCGCCGGAACGCGTTGTGGATGCCGTATGGGGCGAAAGCTATTCCAGCGGTTATTCACTGGTGGTTCGCGTGGTGGCTAACGACCGCAGCGGCTTGCTGCGCGACATCACCACCATTTTAGCGAATGAAAAGGTCAACGTGCTCGGCGTTGCCAGCCGCAGCGACACCAAACAGCAACTGGCGACCATCGATATGGACATTGAAATCTACAACCCCCAGGTGCTGGGACGTGTGATTGCCAAACTGAACCAATTGCCGGATGTGATCGACGCCAAGCGTCTGCACGGCAGCTAAGTTATCTGATATTTCAGGCCCGCCTGGCGGGCCTTTATTTTTTCGACTTTCGCCATGGCGAGAATCGGCTTCTTTTTGATACGGACTGCCTCATGAACCCATCCGCACTTCAACGTTTACTCACTATCATGAAAACTTTGCGCGACCCGATTGCCGGTTGCCCATGGGACAAAGAGCAAACTTTCGAGACTATCGCGCCTTACACGCTGGAAGAAGCCTACGAGGTGCTCGATGCCATCGCCCGCAAAGACTATGACGATGTGCGCGATGAACTGGGCGACTTGCTGTTTCAAGTGGTGTTTTATGCCCAGATGGGCAGCGAACAAGGGTTGTTTGAATTTGATGATATTTGTCATGCGATTTCGGACAAATTAGAGCGCCGCCATCCTCAAATTTTTGGCGATGAGGCTGCATGGTCGAAAGAGGCCAGCAGCCAAGATGTTCTGGTGAAATGGGAAGCTCGTAAGGCGCAGGAAAGGGCAGATAAATCACTGCACTCGGCGCTCGATGACATCCCTTCGACCCTGCCCGCGCTGATGAAAGCGCACAAAATTCAGAAACGCTGTGCGAACGTCGGTTTTGACTGGACCACGCTCGGCCCGGTGCTGGACAAGGTGTACGAAGAGATCGACGAAGTGATGCATGAAGCTCAGCAAGCGGTCGTCGATGAAGAGAAGTTAGGTGAGGAGATCGGCGATCTGCTGTTCGCGACGGTGAATCTCTCTCGCCATCTCGGTCATAAAGCGGAAGACGCTCTGCAGGCGGCGAACCGCAAGTTTGAACGGCGTTTCCGTCAGGTCGAAAATATCATCCGCGATCGGGGTTTGACCATGGAAGAGGCAACGCTCGACCAAATGGAAGAGGCCTGGCAACAGGTGAAGAAGGGTGAAAAGAGCGCCGACGTGCTTTAAGTGCGCTCTGACTTTGATCGGCGACAATATCCGCGCAAGCTGAAACGGTTAAGCTCAGAGTCAGTTGTCGGGCGCTGAGCCTGATTGAGAGAGTGGGGAAACGACGATGAGCAGCAAAACCTTTATTTGTGGCGCGCACAAGGTTCCGGTATACTGTTTTCCCGTCTTGGTTACTCCATCGTCTTTAAACCTAACCTCTCAGGTTCAGCATGACAACTAATTATATTTTTGTGACCGGCGGGGTCGTATCCTCTCTGGGTAAAGGCATTGCCGCAGCCTCACTGGCGGCTATTCTCGAAGCCC
>Ga0105856_1000414_pt1 | contig 22785 bp, 21 predicted proteins | sample OrgsoiDNA_201060_FD_89681 | JGI IMG/M metagenome (GOLD analysis project Ga0105856, IMG submission 89681) | Permafrost soil microbial communities from the Arctic, to analyse light accelerated degradation of dissolved organic matter (DOM) -... | ecosystem: Environmental > Terrestrial > Soil >...
AAAAAACCCGCCACCCCATTCAGGGCTGGCGGGTTTTTTGTCGTTCAAGGCTTTATCAATCAGCTAGCCGTCTGCGGCTGCGCAACCCGATCAGCCTGCTCATGCCGTTGCAGCACCGGCTGCTCCAGCCGCGCTCGCCCGTAGAACGCCAGTGCCGTCAGCAAACACGCCAGCCACACGAAGATCCCGGCCCAGAAGGTGTGGGACATGTAGTGCCAGCCCTGCAGGACCCGTGTGGTGCCGTAGATGAAGCCAAGCAACAACGAACCCCACATCAGCGCTTTCGAGAAGCGCCAGCGGTAACGACGGGCCACGAAATACAACGCGAGCATGGTGAAGCCGCCCGAGGCATGTCCGCCAGGCCAGCAGCGTCCGTCGCCAGCTTCCTTGAACAGCTGGAAGTTGTTGTACCACTCCATGTGGGCGATTTTGCCGCCATAGAGGGTCGTTTCAATCGGGCAGTAGACGCTGGTGTGGGCCTTGAGGAAGTGGATCACGCCGGTGCAAATGGCAAACGCAAACACCACAAACAGGAAATCCCGACGATGCCCGCTGGCAAACCGCAGTACCGGTGCGACTTTGCTGCGTTCCAGAAAACCAGCCAGTCGCGGGTACTTTTGCGTGTTGATCAGCGGCCAGACAAACGAGAGGATCGCGCCGATCAAGGCGATTTCAGCCGTCCAGTTCGGAATGATGCGCGCCCACTTGTGGGTGAGCTGTTCGAAGAAATGAACCTTGTCCAGCGGGAAGCTCTGGGTGACAGGATCAAACAGAAGGTTGCTGAAAGCGATGTCGATTTTCGTCATGTCGAACATCAGAAAAACCACGGCCGCACAGAACAGTGGAATACCAAAGTTCACCCAGTAAAAGCGGTAAGGAGAAGAAGTGAGCATGAACGTCCTGATTCAGAAAAATGAAGGGCAACTTACTGGGTCGTCACCGACCGCCAGTCAGAGGCCTCGATGAAGCCAAGCATACGCGGCGCTTGAGGGGTTTCGGCGGAGATGAACAGCGAGGCGCCATAACCGGGGGTGGAAAGCGACAGGTTGAGCGCTTTCGCCAGATCTGCCATGCATTCGCTATGGGTCACCAGAATCAGGTTCCTGCCTGGCACTTTGTGCGCCAGCGCGTCGCGCAACATGGTGCCCTTGCAACTGATCAACCAGTCTTCGCCCACACCCACCGAGTTGAACATATAGCCGGCGGTCTGCGCCGTGCGCAGCATCGGGCTGTTGTAAATGTCGGCTCTGGTCAGGCCCAGACGTTCGAAGTGCGAACCAACAGCAACGGCGACGCCGCGGGAACGGTCAGTGATGCCATCGTTACCACTCAGGCAAACGGCCGTGGAGTGATCGCAACGTTCGACGTGGCGTACCAGAACGATCATGTCGCCCTTGGCCCAGCCGGACACCAACGCCTTGGCGCCGGCCACGTTGCCATGGGCCAGGTCCGGTACCGAGGCGGGCCGCAACAGCCAGATCGTCAGTGGAATAACCAATAGCGAAGCGGCCAGGATGACGGCGGTGTTTCGATAACGGGCCAAACGGCTCACGTTAATCGAGCGTTTTACCCCGAACAGACTCAGTCTCAATTCCACATCAAGCCGCCTCGCCGGCATGCCGCACCTGTCGTTTAAGGCGACGAGGGTAGAGAGGCGTGCGTCGGCGACAAGTGAAACAATTGTGAAAAAAAGCTTAAGCCTCTAAAAATCTTGTTACAGGATCCGTCCTACAAAAACCTTTCAGCTCTCGGGATTACTGCCGATACAGGTTGGCAACACACCTTGCTGGCACCCTAAAAACAACAATCTTCCAGCCAAATGACGATAAAGAAATACAACGTTCCTGGAGGAATTGTGATGAATAGCTGGTTCGCAAATATCAGCGTAAACCTGAAACTGGGCCTGGGATTCGGTCTGGTTCTGGCATTGACCTGCGTCCTGGCCCTCACCGGCTGGACAAGCCTGGGCGGGTTGATTGACCGCAGCAACTGGATGAGTGACATCACCCAGCTCAACGCCGGCCTGACCAAATTGCGCGTGGTTCGCCTGCAATACATGCTGACCAACGGCGACGAAACCGCCGCGCAGAATGTACAGACCACCCTCGACAGTTTTGCGGCTCAACAAACCGCACTGCTGGGCAGTTTCAAAAATGCTGACAACCTGAAAACGCTCAAAGAGCAGGCCGCGGTCATCGCCGCGTATCAGGCATCGTTGAAAGAAATGCGCAGCGCTTACCGCACCGGTAACAACGCCCGCGACGCCATGGGCGCCAATGCCGAGTCAGCCAACACGCTGATCAACACGATCAGCAAGCAAGTTCAGGAGATGCCCCTGAGCGATCAACGCTTCGAACAGTTCCAGGCTGTTACGGCGGCCAAGGAAGCGTTCATGCTGGCGCGCTACGAAGTGCGCGGTTACACCGCCAACTCTAATGCCGAGACCGAACAGAAGGCTGTCGCCCAACTGGATGCGGCCATCGCCAGCCTTAAACAACTGAACGTGCATTTTGCCGACACCCAGCCAGACAACCTGCGTCAGCTGGAAACAGCGCTGACTAATTACCGCAGCGCCTTGCAGGCGTTCAAGGTCGCCACCGCCGACGCTGTGCGAGTGCGCAAGGACATGACCGACCAAGGCAATGCCATCGTCGACCTGAGCGACAAGCTCTATCAATTCCAGCTCGACCGTCGTGACGTCGAAAGCGCCCAGGCCCGCACCCTTCAGCTGATCAGCACCTTGCTGGCGTTGCTGGTGGGCGTGATTGCCGCGGTGGTCATCACCCGTCAGATCACCGGCCCGCTGCGCGAAACCATGACCGTGGTTGACCGTATCGCCAGCGGCGACCTGTCCCAGGACGTCAAAGTCACCCGCCGCGACGAACTCGGCGTGTTGCAGCAAGGCATTGGTCGCATGGGCGTGACCCTGCGGGACCTGATCAGCGGCATCCGCGACGGTGTCACCCAGATCGCCAGCGCGGCCGAAGAGTTGTCGGCCGTGACCGAGCAAACCAGCGCCGGGGTCAACAGCCAGAAGATCGAAACCGATCAGGTCGCCACCGCGATGCACGAGATGACTGCCACTGTGCAGGAAGTCGCGCGCAACGCCGAAGAAGCCTCCCAGGCAGCCGCCGCGGCGGATGGCGAAGCTCGTGAAGGCGACAAAGTGGTCAACGAAGCCATCGCCCAGATCGAACGCCTGGCCACCGAAGTGGCGCGTTCCACGCAAGCCATGAACGTGCTGCAACAGGAAAGCGACAAGATCGGCAGCGTCATGGACGTGATCAAGGCCGTGGCCGAACAGACCAACCTGCTGGCCCTCAACGCCGCGATTGAAGCCGCCCGTGCCGGTGAAGCCGGTCGTGGTTTTGCCGTGGTGGCCGACGAAGTCCGTGGCCTGGCCCAGCGCACGCAGAAATCCACCGAAGAAATCGAAGGCCTGGTGGCCGGTCTGCAGAACGGCACCCAACAAGTGTCGGCGGTGATGAACAACAGCCGCGCCCTGACCGACAGTAGCGTCGCGCTGACTCGCAAGGCTGGCGTATCACTGGAAAACATCACCCGCACGGTGTCCAACATCCAGTCGATGAACCAGCAAATCGCCGCCGCTGCCGAACAGCAAAGCGCCGTGGCCGAAGAGATCAGCCGCAGCATCATCAACGTGCGCGACGTGTCCGAACAGACCGCCGCCGCCAGCGACGAAACGGCTAAATCCAGTGTTGAACTGGCACGGTTGGGTGGTCAGTTGCAGCAGATGGTCAGCCACTTCAGGGTCTGATATTCACCGCTGATCGTTCCCACGCTCCCACGTGGGAACGATCAACCTCAAACCTGTAGGAGCGAGCGATGCGGCGGTCCGACTTGCCCGCGAAAGCGATCTACCAGTCACCGAAGATACTCAGGCCTCCCACGGGTTAATGATCTCAACCCCGGAAAACTCAAAATCCCGAACATTGCGAGTAGCAATCGGCGCTCCATGTCGTCGGCAAATCGCGGCAATCTGTGCATCGGCCATCGACACCGCTCGACCACTTGCTTCACAGCCCGCCACCAGCGTCGCGTAATCGACGGCGGCATGGGCATCAAAAGGCAATATCCTTCCTGCAAAGTCTTCCTCGAACATTGCCATCGCATGCGCCTCAAGTTTCTGTTTGCGCTTGCCAAACGGCAGCCGAGCGATTCCATGAAGAATTTCTGCCACGGTAATTGCGCTAATCGCCAGGTCCATCGCCGGTTGCGCATCGACCCAAGCCAGGACGTGTGAATCGGGCTCGACTCGCATGAACTCGGAAAGAACATTGGTATCGAGCACTATCATTCGGAGAAATCCACCGCGCTCGCTTTTTCCTGCCGCGAAGGCAGATCGAGTTCTATCCCGCCACTCGTAGAGAATCGCTGGCGAATCCGACTGCCCAGACCACCCGCGCGATCAACCGTCGCCAACGCTCGCCCCAGAATCAGGCGAGCCTCTTCTTCCATGGAATGTCCATTATGGGCCGCTGCAATACGCAGCTGTTCCTTGATCTGATCGTCGAGGTTTCGAATAGTGATGCTGGCCATGATGCCTCCTGCAATCAATGAAATCATTGATTGAGGCTAACACAACCTGTTTTACCAAAACCTGCCAAACTGCCGAACGGCCAAGAGCGCCGCTGGCGATTCGCCCCTGGAGCTGCCGAAGGCTGCGATCTTTTGATCCTGGCGGTCCCGAAGATCAAAAGATCGCAGCCTTCGGCAGCTCCTACAGGGATTGCATCGTGCGCGAAGTAGACGTCAGGCCGGGTAACCAGTGATCTTGCGAATGCTTTGGTACAGCGGCTTAAGCTGTCGGTACATGCGCAGATAGACCTCTTTGTACAGTCGCTGATAGATCTGCTGCGCCTCAGGCTGAGGCATGAATACCGCGCCGACGCGGGTCATGGCCGTCATCGCCGTGGGAAAATCCGCGTGCAATCCAAGCCCGACCGCGCAGCAAATGGCCGCTCCCAAACCGGACGCTTCGTAGACATGCGGACGCTCGGCCGGCAGGCCAAAAATGTCCGCCGTGAGCTGCATCGCCGCATCACTCTGGGAGCCACCACCGGCGACTCGCAAGCGCTTGATGGAGACCTTCGAACGCTTCTCGATGCTCTCCATACCCTGACGCAAGGCATACGCTAAACCTTCGAGGATCGCCCGATAGATATGCGCGCGCGTATGCACGTCGCCGAAGCCGATCATCGCGCCCTTGGCTTCCACACCCGGTTCGCGAATGCCGGGCGACCAGTAGGGTTGCAGCATCAGGCCCATGGAGCCTGGCGGCACGGCGTTGACCAACGCGTCGAAGAGTTGCTCAGGCTCCACGCCTTGCGCTTTGGCCTGCTGCATTTCCCGCAGGCCGAACTCGTTCTTGAACCAGCTGACCATCCAGTAGCCGCGATAAATCATCACCTCGCAGTTGTATTGATCCGGCACCGCAGAGGGGTAAGGCGGAATCAACGGGACGATTTCCAGATAGCGCGAACGGGTGCTGGTGATCGTCGCCGTGGTGCCGTAGGACAGGCACACCGTGTCCGCGTCGACCACTCCGGAACCCACGACTTCGCAGGCCTTGTCAGCACCGGCGGCGATCAGGGGCAAGCCCTCGGGAATGCCGGTATGGCGGCTGGCCTCGGCGCTAATGTGGCCCAGGGTTTCACCGGGTTTGTGCAGCGTGGGCAATTGCCCGGGACGCACCGCCAGCGCCTGCCATTTCCAGTCGGCGGGAGCGGCCCAGCGCAGGCGTTTGAAGTCGAAGGGCAGGTAGCCGACGCAACAGCCCACCGAGTCGACAAAGCGCCCGCACAGACGATGGGTGAGAAACCCCGAGAGCAGCAAAAACTTGTCAGTCGCCGCCCACACTTCAGGCTGATGGCGCGCGATCCAGTTGGCCTCGGCCTGAGCGCGAAAATAATCCACGGTGGCTTGCGCGCCGACCAGTTTGAACAGCCAGCCCCACGGTCCCTTGATCCCGCCTTCGACTTCGGTCGGGCGTTGATCGAGCCACAGAATCGCCGGGCGCAGCGGCTTGCCTTGGGCATCGACGTTGATCACTGTGCCGCGCTGGGTGGTCAGGGAGACGCCGGCAATCTGTGAACGGTCGATGCCGGTTTGCTGCCATAACTGCTGGCAGGCCTCCCCCAGTTTCGCCCAGTAATATTCCGGGTCCTGCTCGGCCCAGCCAGGTTGCGTCGAGTAATACGCCTGCAATTCAACCTTGCCTTTGCCCAGCAGATTGCCCTGCAAGTCGAAGAGCAGCGCGCGCACGCTCTGGGTCCCATTGTCGATCGCCAGCAGGTAACGCTTGTTCGGGGGGTTATCCATGGAGCTCTCTTCAATGGGCATTTTGCGAGGCTTCCGGCAAACCGTGGTGGCGTTGCCACAACGCTCGGTAACGCTGCAGCTCCTGTTGCCAATGCTCATCGTCCCAGCCCAGTCGCGGCTGACAGAGGTGACGAATGGCCGCAAAGTAATCCTCGCCGCCACGAGGCAGCAACAGACCCAAACGGGTGCGACGCAACAACAGGTCATCCAGGTGCAGGACCATTTCCGTGTCGCAGGCAAAGGCCAGTTCCGCCCACAAGGTGTCAGTGGCGCCAACGCTGTCATGGCCCAACTCGGCGATCAGTTGCGCCAGCCTCGGCAGGTCACGGCCATGCCGTCCGGCCAGGCGCCGCCATTGACTGCCACTGAGCCCCGCAATCGCCAGCGGTGGCACGACGGCAAACACCGGCGCGCCGTCATCACTGAGGGCGCGCCCGAGCATGGTCGCGCAGGCCTTGAGCACTTCGATGGCCTGCGGGCGAAAGGTCGTCAGCTTGCCGCCAGCCAGGGTCACGCAACCGGGTTCCAGCCACAGCACATGCTCGCGGGTTTCACTGGACGGTTTGCCCTGATGCTCACCCGCAGCGCTGCCAACTACCGGGCGCACGCCCGACCAGGTCGACAACACATCGGCGGCGACCACTTCAGCCTGGGGGAACTGCTGGGCACAGGCGGCCAGCATGTAGTCGAGTTCCTCGGCGCTGATGCTCGCGCTCTGGTCCAGATCCTCTTGATGATCGAGGTCCGTGGTGCCGACCACCGTGGCACCTTCCCAAGGGAAAACAAACACCGGTCGACGGTCGCGCTCGTGCAGGAAGGTAAAGGCCTGCGCCACGGGTAGCCGCCAGCCCGGCAGCAACAAATGACTGCCACGCAACGGGCGCAACTGATGCGGGGCATCGGACGGCCGCAAGCGTTCAGCCCAGGCGCCAGTGGCCACGGCCAACACAGCACAACGCAATTGCAGCGACGAACCGCCCTCGCAGTCCTCGACCTGAACCCCGCACACCCACCCCTCTTCACGCAGCAACTGCTGCACACGCATCCCGTTGAGCACCATGGCGCCGTCGGCTCGCGCCTCGCCCAAAACGCGCATCACCAAACGGGCGTCATCGGTCAGTGCATCAACAAAACAGGTGCCGCCCAGCAGGTCATGTTGCTTCACCCCTGGAGCGAGATAACCCAGCTGCTGCGCGTCATGGAAGCGATGACTACGCCGCCCGGCCAACGCGTCATAGACGCTCAACAAACCACCCAGCACCCGCGGGCCGGGAAAGCCGCCACGGTAATGCGGCATCAAGAAACTCATCGGCTCCACCAGCCCCGGCGCTTCGTCGAGCAGGCGCTGGCGTTCGCGAACCGAATCGCGGGTCAGGCGCCACTGGCCCTTGGCAATGTAACGCAAGCCGCCATGGACCATTTTCGAGGAACGGCTGGAAGTGCCCCAGGCGAAATCGCGCTGTTCCAGCAGCAGGCAACGCCAGCCACGGCGCGCGGCTTCGCGCAAAATGCCGGCGCCGCTGATGCCGCCGCCAATGACAATCAGGTCCCAGGTTTCATCCGCCAGCGTCGGCAGCACGTGCTGCCTCCACGCCGCGTTCCAGTCGAGGCTCATGCTCGTCACTCCTGCAACAGCGTGCCAGGGTTCAGTCGCCCGGCCGGATCGAAATGCCGGCTCAGCGCCTGCAGGGTGTCCATCGCCAGCGCGCCCTTCTCCCGCAGCAAGTACGGCGCGTGGTCTTTGCCCACGCCATGCTGGTGACTGATGGTGCCGTGGTTGTCGACGATGGTCTGACTGGCGGCCTGTTTGAGCGCCTGCCAGCGAGCCAGGGTGGCAGCGTAGTCCGCTGCCGGGCGAAACACATAAGTGGTGTAGATGCTCGAGCCTTCGCCATAGACATGGGACAGGTGAGTGAACACATGCACCCGCTCGCCTTCAGCGGCCAAGGCGTCGCGCAGGCTGTTTTCGACCAGGCTCAGCAGGTTGTCGACATTGCTCCAGTCGGTGGCGGTTTCCAGGGTGTCGACCACATAACCGGCGTTCCACAGGTTCTCGCGCAGGTAAGGGAAACGGAAGCGGTTCTGCGCCCACTTCTTGCCGAGCAAGGTGCCGGTGAAGACGCCGCCGAAGGCCTTCAAGTGCTGCCGGGCCTGACTCAGGGACAGCGCATTTTGCCGCCGATTGCCGGTCACGCCGAACGTCAGCAGGCATTTGCCCGCACCGGCGCCACGCAGGGTGAGGTACTTTTCCAGCCAGGCAATTTGCTGCGGATGACCGGCCAGCGCCAGCTGGGTCTCGGTTTCCACCGCGTTGGACAAGCGCAGCATCGACAGCGGTACGCGCGCTTGGGCCAACTGGCGGATGGCTTGCAGCGCCTGCGGCCAATCGGGCAAAAACACCCCATAGAAACGCTCATCGGCCGGTAGTGCGCTGACCCGCACTTTGACCTCGGAAATAATCCCGAAACGGCCTTCACAGCCCAGCACCACCTCGCGCAGATCGGGACCGGCGGCCGAGGCCGGGAAAGTAGCGATTTCCAAAGGACCGGCAAAGGTTTCCAGGGTGCCACCGGCGAACAATTGCTCGATTCGCCCGTAGCGCAGCGACTGTTGGCCACTGGATCGACTGGCGACCCAACCGCCAAGGGTCGACAGTTCCCACGACTGCGGAAAATGCCCCAGGGTGTAACCACGGGCGCGCAGCTGACTTTCCACCTGCGGCCCCGTCGCACCGGGGCCGAAAGTAGCCAGCAGGCTCTGTTCGTCGAGGTCCAGCAGGCGATTCATGCGGGCCAGGGAAACCGTCACCACGGGCCGTGCGGAACTCGGCGGATTGATGTGCCCGGCCACCGAGGTGCCGCCGCCATAAGGAATCAGACACAGGTCCTGCGACTGGGCGAGCGCCAGTAACTGGCGAATCTGTTCGGCGCTCTCGGGGAAGGCCACGGCGTCCGGATAAATCCCCGGAGCCCCTTCGCGCAACGCCAGCCAGTCCGGCAGGCTCTGCCCCCGCGCGTGCAGCAAACGATCATGCGCAGTCACGCTGTACGAGGGATGTTCCGACAACCGCGAGGCCGGCACGCGGGCCAATGCCGTCTCGAGCGTTGCATCGGGCAGCGCTCGGCCGGCACCTAGCCGTTCAGCGAGAAATCCCGCGCCCTGAGCCGGCAGCTCGACCACCGTGGTTGCATCTCCCCAGCCGTTCCAGCGTCGCATGCGTGTGTCCTTTTGCGGTTCTGATCAGTGATATTTCAGAGCTCCATACTAGTCAGCTGCCGAAAAGTGTCACGGTCGCATCCGGCCAGTTCGAGTAGCCAATTGAGTCAAACGTCGCGCAAACGTCAGCCATTTACTTTAGCGGTGGTTTCAACTTACCTTTCAGGGCAATCACCCGCGCACGCGGGCTTTGATCAAAGGACTACGATCATGCAATCCCTGGGCTTCACCTCGGTCCCTCCGCTGCTCAAATACTTGCGCCATGCCGAACAACTGGGCATGGCCATCGAGCCTGCGTTGGCGGCGGCCGGGTTGCAGGCGCAGCAGTTGAGCGACAACAGCCTGCGATTGCCGGGCGAAGCTCATGAACGGTTGCTCGATTATTTCTGCGAACATTCGGGCGATCCGTTGTTCGGTCTCAACGCCGCGCGTTTTGTGTTGCCCAACTCCTGGAGTGTGCTGGGTTACATCACCATGAACTGCGCAACGCTGGGCGATGCCATGAGCCGCATCATGCCGTTCGAAAAGCTGGTGGGAGACATGGGGGTCAGCCGCGCCGAGGTGCAGGACAGTCACGTGCACCTGATCTGGACGTGCCGTCATCAACGGCCGCGAATCCGCCGGCACCTGGTGGAAAACGTGCTCGGTTCCTGGCTGCAATACGCGCGCTGGATCGCCGATACCCAGCTGTCGCCGGCCGCCGTCTGGCTCGAACATGCACGTCCGGCCGACACGACGCTGGCGCAGTACGAACGGTTCTTCGACTGCCCGGTGCTGTTCGACCAGCCTTATTCGGCGCTGATTGTGCCGTTGCCGTATTTGCAGTTGCCCTTGCGCCAGGCCGATCCGCAATTGCTGCGCACCCTGGAAGAACATGCCCTGGGATTAATGGCCACGCTGGAGGACGCGTCGCTTGAGCAGCGGGTCAAAAGCATCCTGCGCCAGTTGCTCAAGGAAGGGTTGCCCCGCAAAGAACAGGTGGCCGAGCAGTGCGCCGTGTCGGTGCGCACGCTGCAACGCCAGTTGCATCAGGCAGGCACTTCATACCAGCAGATCCTCGATGACCTGCGCCAGGAACTGGCCGAGCATTACTTGCTGAACAGCAACTTGCCGATTCAGGACATCGCCCAGTACCTGGGTTTCACCGAACCCCGCTCATTTCACCGTACGTTCAAAAGCCGGCGCGGGATGCCGCCCGGCGAGTTTCGCCAGACCCACCGGTCGTCGGACGAAGGCTGAAACTCAAACACTGATCGCATTGGTAAACACCAACCGATTGCCGAACGGATCGGCGATGGTCATGTCCTGGCTACCCCACGGCATGGCCTGGATCTGGGGTTTGGCGAAAGTGTATTCCTTGGCCAGCAACTGCTGCTGGAACGCCTCCAGTTCATCCGTTTCGATGCGCAATGCCGAGCCCGGTGTGGCGTCGCCGTGGTGTTCGGACAGGTGCAGCACGCATTCGCCCCGGGAGACTTGCAGGTACAACGGGAAGTTGGCTTCGAAGCGATGCTGCCAGTCGATCTTGAAGCCCAGGAAGTCGACGTAAAACTCCACGGCTTTGGTTTCATCGAAAATCCGCAGGATCGGGGTGACTTTGCCGAAGCTCATGGGTTGCTCCTGGTTGAAAAGACCCAGTGTAGCTGGGCTGGATGTCAGCGCTTCGGCTCGGCGCGAGGTTTCTTTAATCTCACAGTGCCACCATGAGACATAGTTCAAAAGTTCGCCCTGTAGGAGCTGCCGAAGGCTGCGATCTTTTGATCTTAAAACCCCAAACGCAAATCCCCTTCCCGCGCCAGAAACCGCCCTTCCCTGCGGCCGTTCGCCTGCCCATCGACATAGCTTAGAACGCCATTAACCCAAACCCCGTCAATCCCTTCCGCCGCCCGCTGCGGATCATGAAAATCCGCCACGTCGCGAATGGTCAGCGGATTAAACAACACCAAATCCGCCCAATGCCCTTCACGAATCTCGCCCCGTTCCTTCAAGCCAAAGCGCGCCGCCGACAACCCGGTCATTTTGTGCACGGCGGTGTGCAGCGGAAAAAGCCCGACGTCACGGCTGAAATGTCCGAGTACTCTTGGGAACGCGCCCCACAAGCGCGGGTGCGGAAACGGGTCTTCCGGCAAACCGTCGGAGCCGACCATCGACAACGGATGCGCGAGAATCCGCCGCACATCCGCCTCGTCCATCCCGTAATACACCGCACCGGCAGGTTGCAGGCGTCGGGCGGCGTCGAGTAACGGCACACCCCACTCGGCGGCGATGTCGATCAAGTCGCGGCCACCCAGCTCAGGATGCGGCGTCGACCAGGTGATGGTGATGCGGTGGGCGTCGGTGACTTGCTTGAGGTCCAGGGTCGAAGAACTCGCCGCGTAGGGATAACAATCGCAGCCCACCGGGTGGGTTTTCGCGGCGAGTTCAAGAGACGCCAACAGTTGCGGACTGCGGCCCCAGTTACCGACGCCCGCACACTTGAGGTGAGAAATGATCACCGGGGATTGGGCATGACGAGCGATCTGGAAGGCTTCGTCCATGGCCTCCAGCACCGGTTCGAACTCGCTGCGCAAATGGGTGGTGTAGACCGCGCCGAATGCGGTCAGCTCTTCAGTCAGTTGCATCACTTCATCGGTGGACGCCGAGAAGGCACTCGCATAGGCCAGGCCTGTGGATAAACCCAACGCGCCCGCCGCCAGACTATCGCGCAGTTGCTCGCGCATCGCGCTGATTTCGTCCGGCGTGGCGGTGCGAAACAGGTCGTCGAGGTGATTGCTGCGCAACGCCGTATGACCGATCAGCGCCGCCACGTTCAACGTGGTGTTGGCCGCTTCGACAGCGGCGCGGTAATCGCTGAAGCGTGGATAAACAAACGCCGTCGCCGGACCGAGCAGGTTCATCGGGTCCGGCGGATCGCCGCGCAAACTGACCGGTGAAGCGCTGATCCCGCAGTTGCCGACGATCACCGTCGTCACACCCTGGCTGAGCTTGGGCAGCATCTGCGGCTGGCGGATGACAACGGTGTCGTCGTGGGTGTGGACGTCGATGAAACCCGGCGCCAGCACTCGACCGGCGGCGTCGACTTCTTCAGTGGCGCGGGCGTCGTGCAAGTCGCCGATGCGCTCGATGCGCCCGTTCAGAATCGCCACGTCAGCGGGATAACCGGGGCTGTTGCTGCCATCGATGATCAGGGCGTTGCGAATCAGCGTGTCGTACAACATATCAGTCTCCCGGCAGCAGCTCAGCGTCAGCTCCTGCCCTTGATCAAATGGTGATCGAATCCTTGCTCCACCAGATAGCGCCAGGCTACCTGGACATTCTCGGGAATCACCTGCTCGGCCTGAAAGCCCAGCGAAGGGTAAACCATGATGCGGTGCACATCGCCGACCATTTCGTCGATCAACCCCAAGACCCCAATCAGGTTGCTGACCTCGCCCGGAAAACTGAACGACGGCGCATCTACGCAAGCCTCAATCCCGGGCCACTGAACGGGCAAGGTCAACGCCACGCGCCGGATCGAGTTCGGCTTGGTCAGGAATGTCGCGCGGCGCACGTAGGGAAACAGAGCTTTGGCAAACGCAATGTTCTCGGCAAAGTTGGTAGCGCGCGATTCAAGGGTGAATTGATCCGCCGATACCCCCAGCGCCATGGCCCGTTGCGCGAAAATATCGGCTTCGGTTCTCGCCCACAAATACTTCGTCCAGTTTCCGGTATTGCCGGTAAACAGAAGATGCGGCGCAACGCCTTTTTTCAGCAACTCACAGGCGTAATCACACACCCGCAAATCGTAAGACCCGCAGACGACAATCAGCTCGCACGGGCTGTGTTTACGGCCAGCGCCGAGGAAGTCCCAGAGGACGGTGGCGTGTTCCAGTGTAGGTGTCATGAACGAGCAATCCTTTGCGCCGCGTGCCGACGGATGAACAGACCGCCGTCAGCATAAGTGTGTGTACCTGACTCGGTCAGCGAGACCGGTAGCGCAAAGAAATCGGCACATAACTGCGCAGCACCGTGAGTGGTCAACGATTGATCATCGCCAATGCCGATACACAGCGCGCCGCTGCTGATCGCCGCCCGCACGCCGCTGACCGAGTCTTCGAACACCAGGCATTCATCGCTCTGACGATCCAGTTGCGCGGCCGCCAACCGATAGGCGTCGGGCGCCGGTTTGCCATTGCGCACGTCGTCGCGGCAGATGATGCTATCGAAGGTCGAGGCCAGGCCGTGTTGCTGCAAGACGTACTCGACACGCTCACGCCAACTGCTGGTCACCAAGGCCAGCGGCACGGCGCAATCCTTCAGTCGGGCAATAAATGTGGCGACGCCCGGCACCAGCGAACAGGCTGAGACCTGCTCGATGGCATCGACTTCCTTCTTGATTGCCAGACGCTGTTGTTCGTCAAACTGACCGAACAGAGCCTGCATCGTGTGGCCGCCCGGACGACCGTGAATGTGCTCGGTGATAAACGCCCGGTCGACGGCAATACCGTGGTGTCGCGCGACGGTGGTCCAGGCGAACTCAATGACTTCGCGAGACTGGATCAGCACACCATCCATATCAAAGCAGACGGCTGTAAACGTTCGTTGTGTCATGAGTTGAACTTCGCATCCTCTGGTGAGCAATAAACGCCAACAATGTTCCGATCAAGGCAAACAGCGCCATCACGTAGTAGGACCACTGCGGCTGTGTTTCGTACAAATACCCGGCAAAAGGCGTGGCCAGCCCCATGGGTAACGCAAAGGCCAGCGAGTAATAAACGCCCTGGGTAAAGACCTGAATATCCTGCGGCGCGTGATCGCGAATAAACCGCATGATCGCCGAGTGATACGCGGCAAAACTCAAGGCATGCAGGCACTGCCCCAGCAGAATCACCGACACCGCGTCACTGTTGGAAAACAGCGCCCAGCGCAGCGCGGCACAGACACTGGAAAACATCACGATGGCCAAGGGCGAACACACAGCCAGGACCTTATTGGAGAGCGCGAAATAGGTGATCTCCGCCATCACTGCCACCGACCAGAACGCACCGATATAAGCCGAAGAGTAACCCTTCACGCCCCAACCGATAGACGCCGTGGAAAAGTACAAGGTGTGGCTCAGTTGAATAAAACTGGCGGCGGCAATCGCGATCAACAGGCTTTTGTGCGCAAACAGCGCTTTCCAGTCAGGTCGTTTAATCGCGCGGCTAACCGACTGCAAATGCTCCCTGGAGACTCGCCTTTTCAAACGCAGACACGCCAAAGCAGTCAACAACATGCTGGCTGCTATCACGATCGGCACCCAGGACTGACTGTACTGCGCGAACAACAAGCCACCGAGGGTCGAGGTCAGGATAAACGCCGAAGAGCCCACCGCCCGGACCCAGCCATAGTTCTGCAGTGCTTGTTTGTCACGCTTGAGCAGATAGGACTCGGACAAGGGCAGCACCACCATCCACAGCCCGCCAAACAGAATACTCAGGCACACAAATATCCACAGGTGCGCCGGCATGAAATAAAACAGCAACGTGCAGAACGCCGCCGAGAAACCGAGAAAAGCCGCGAGACGCAGTTGGTCCACGCGCCAATCGGCCGCGTACGTAATAAACACCCCGGTAAACACCTGAGGCCAATAAGCCGCCGCGATCAGCAGGCCTATCTGACTGGCGCTGAAGCCCAGCGAATCCAGCCAGGTCGGCCAGAACGGATAGATGATCCCCTCTGCGGCAAAGAACCCGAAAAAGATCAAATACATTCGTTAACCATACGCTCGACACTCCAAAGCAGGGCTCCAAGCGGAGCCCTGAATACATCCATCCATTACTCGAAGCGTTGTTGGGTGAAGCTGTTTTTGCCTTTGCGCCAGACGATCAGCGATTCACTCATCACCACCAGATCGACCATGCCTTCTTTCAGCGCATCCAGTGCATCCTGAGAAGAACACACGATTGGCTCTTCATGCCGGTTGAACGAAGTGTTGATCAAGGCTGCCTGGCCGGTTTTGTCGTACCAGGCATTGAGCAGGCGATGCATGAAGGCATCCCCTTGTGGCCGAATGATCTGCGGCCGGGCGGTGCCATCGATGTGCACCACCGCCGGGCTGGCCTCGCTGAACTGCGGATGACAATCGTAGGTCATGGTCATGGTGTCTGCCGCCACATGGTCTTCTTCCCAACCGACGTAACAGGCTGCAGCTTGTTCAATGGCCGTGACCGGGCCAAACGGCATGAACTCGGTGCGGTGCATGCGCTTGTTCAGCCAATCGTTCACGTCGGCATCCTGGGCGTGATAGACGATGCTGCGGTTACACAGCGAACGCGGCCCGAATTCCATCTTGCCCTTGAACATGCCCAGCACCTGATTTTCCAGCAGCGCCTCGGTCAGGACCTCGATGATGTTCGACGGCGTGTGGTAACCGAGTTCGGGGTAGTCGCGATGGATCAGGTTGATGTTCTGCGAAACGCTGCGCGACTGCGGCCCGAGGGTCATCGCCGGGTTCTTGAAGCGAGTGCCGTTCTCAAGGTAAGCCGCCCCAACCGCCGCCGCCAGCGCCAGGCCGCCATCGCCCATGCACGGCAACACGTAGACGTTTTTCACCCCCGGAATCTCGCGCAGGCGCTGATTGAGTTTCACGTTGCCGAACACCCCGCCGGCCAGGCACAGATTGGTGCTGCCCCGTAGGGCCAGGTGATGCGTGACCGTCGCCACCAGCAGGTCTTCGGTATGGCGTTGCACGGCAGCGGCGATATCCTCGGGGGTTTCCCGGGACAACAGGGTTTCCAGCGGTTCGCTGAAGTGGTTGTAGGACGGCAGGAACAAGTCACCGCAGCAAGCCTTGATGCGCCCGTCTTCAAAACGAATCATCTGCTGCATGACCCCCAGCAGCTTTTGCGGATCGCCGAACGCAGCCAGGCCCGTGACCTTGCCTTCATGCCGATTGGGCTTGTAACCGAGTAAGTGAGTAATCCGGCCGTAGAAATAACCGAGGCTGTCGACGCTGGTTTCGCGTTGCAGCACAGTGGTTTCGGTCGGGCTGTACCAGGTCACGGTCAAGGACTGGAAATCGCCGCGCCCGTCGCAAGTCAGGGTCAGCGCCTCGTCGAACGGTGAACAGACATAAGCACCGAGGGCATGACACTCATGGTGATCAATGTAATAAGCCTTGCCGGCCAAACCATTGGCTGCAATGTATTGGTCAAACTCGGCTCTTTTCTCTTTATCATTCTTTACTTCGTCAGTCACACGCTGGCGAAATTGTGCGAGGCCCTGAGGATTATTCCTGACCTCTTCAACGATTCGATCGAAATACAACTCAAGGTGCTTATCGGCACTGAAACCGGCGTTCCAGCCATACGCAACATAATTGACATCTTCCAGCGACAAGCCAGCCTGACTTAATACAAACTCAATGGACTTAGCAGGCCAGATCTTATGATCTTTAATTCGGGTAAAGCGCTCTTCACTGACCGCCGAAAGAATCTGACCATCACGTACCAGGCAGGCACCCGACAAATCATTGTTAGTAATGCCTAAAATGATCATAACTATTCCTTGTTCTTGCCAATTGCAGTGATGAATGTGCCCATACTCGAGGAGTGCAGTGCTCTAGCCTGGTGCTTATGAACGAATTTCAGGCATCAAGTGCCGAACGTCATATAGCGTGGGAAGGCGACGTCATGTGGCTCGCCGGGATAGGCCTTTACGAGAAGGCGTCAAGAGTATTTGTTGCCATCGCAAGTTCCTTTTGCAAAAAAATCCACGCGCATTTACCTGTGTACCCGGCCTGATGCCGGGATAACAAGTTGTTGACGGACACTTCACAGGCTTGCCATCGGAGTTGACTATGTTGATTCAGGTAACAGCCTAGTAGGAATTTTCCGAACACCTCTGTACATCACCCGCTAAAAATTAAATATCACCCCATGCACAAATTAAATATAACACTAAGCCCCTTTATTTCCGGGGACTTAAATAGCAAATAAAATATTAATCTTCAGACATAAAAAAGCCCGCCCGAGAGCATATTGCTCACGGGCAGGCCATACATTGAAACTTCAAGCAGATTCAGCCATCGATCACATCACACCATTTCGTGCAGGATCCACTCGGTCACCGAAGTCCGCTTCGGCGCCCAGCCCAGCAGTTCCCGCGCATGCTTGCCGCGAACCCGGCTGTTCGAACCCAGGCCATAGTTGGCCATTTCATAACCCCATTCGGCTTCGGCGTCTTTGAGCGGCCAGTCTTGTGGCTTGCCGAGCTTCAAGGCTTGCGCCATGGCGGTGGTCATGTCGACGAACGAGGATTCGCCGCTTTCAACGAAATAGAACGTGCCCGGTACGTTTTTGGTCAGCGCCAGCAGGTACAAGGCAACCACGTCTTCGATGTGCACGTTGGACCAGATGTTCTGGCCCGTGCCGACGTGGCGGACCACACCACTTTTGCGTGCCTGTTTGAGCAGGCGCGGCAACTGCACGCTGTCGCGCTTGACGCCCAGGCTGTGGCCGTAGATCAGCGTGTTACAGATGACGGCGGAGTTCACTCCGTCCTTTGCGGCGGCGAGAATCAGGTTGTCGATGGCCACGCGTGCGGCTTTGTCGACAGTCGGCTCCGGCAGGTTGTCTTCGTAGTAGATAACGTCGCTGGACTTACCGCCCGACGCATCGCCGACGATGCTCGAACCGCTGGTGTGCAGGAACACTTTGTTCGAACCGCGCAGCGCATCGAGCAAGGCTTCCACGGCCGCGCGATGGTCGCTGCTGGCCGCGTTGATCACGGCGTCGGCGGCGCGGGCCTGTTCGGCCAGCAGAGCGCTGTCATCCAGCGTGCCGATCACCGCAGTGATGCCCTGCGCGGTCAGTTCTTGGGCTTGCTCGGCGCTACGCACCAAGCCGGTAACTTTATGGCCGGCCTGGACCAGGCCGGTGGCGATGGAGCCGCCGATAAAACCGGCGGCGCCGGTAACGAATACGTTCATGGAGAAACTCCCTGCGTGAATAAGTGATGCCACGAGTATCAAGGACCGATCCCTGTCGAAACATACCCGCTGGCCCAATTCACTCTTGCGCAGGGGTCACGAATCAGCCTTTGAAATCCGTATTCGCGTAAACCGCCAATTTGCCCTGGATGAAGTCCAGGAAGCACTGAATGCGTAGGGCAAGTTGCGAGTTGCGGTAGTACACCGCGTTGATCGGCTGGCGATAGCCGCTGTTGAAATCCGCCAGCACCACCTTCAGGCGCCCGGCGCGAATGTCTTCAATGGTCATGAAATGCGACAGGCAGGCAATGCCCTGGCCTTCCAGCGCCAGTTGCCGCACGGTCTCGCCACTGGAGGCGTTGATCGCCGCGTTGATCGGCCAGCGATCACCGTGCACATGGCGCAGCGGCCATTGGTTGAGGCCTTCGTTCTGGGTAAAACCGAGCAGCGCGTGGCCGTTGAGGTCGGCAACGGCGGCGGGTGTGCCGTGTTGCTCAAGATACGCCGGGCTGGCCACGATGTGCAGCGGGCTGCAACCCAGTGATCGGGCGTGCAAGGTCGAGTCGGCCAAGGTGCCGATGCGGATGGCGATGTCGGTGCTTTGTTCCAGCAGGTCAATGATCAGGTCGTTGCTGTTGAGTTCGAGCTGGATGTCCGGGTAGAGCCGGCGGAACTCATCGATGTACGGCACGATGGCGTGCAGCATGAAGGGTGATGCGGCGTTGATGCGCAGGCGCCCGGACGGGGTTTGCTGGCGGGAATTGAGGCGCTCTTCGAGCTCGTCCATCTGATCGAGGATCAGCTTGGCGTGTTCGAAGAAATACTTGCCCTCCTCGGTCAGGTCCATGCGCCGGGTGGTGCGGTTGATCAGCGTGGTGTCGAGCTTGGCTTCGAGCCGCGACAGCGTGCGACTGACCGCCGACGGCGTTTGCCCGACCTGCTCCGCCGCAGCCGAAATCGACCCGCATTCAATCACGCAGACGAAAATCTGCAATTCATCGGATCTGGCTTTCACGTGGGTCCCTTATCGAATATTCCTGCGGCAAATCCCTAATGGCATGGGATTACTGTGGCGAGGGGGCTTGCCCCCGTTCGACTGCGCAGCAGTCGCAAAACCCGTGCTTGCGGTGTGTCAGAAAAAACCGACTCGCTGGTTTCAGGGCCGCTTCGCAGCCCAACGGGGGCAAGCCCCCTCGCCACAGGTCAGGCTTTCGATAGTAGCTGACAGTCAGGCCTTGAGACCAAACACCTCAGTCAAATGCTGCTCATACCGCGCCATGTCGCGTTCGATGTCCGGGCGTTTCATCACATCCACGCACAGAAACGTCGGCAAACCGGTCATGCCGAGGAAGGTGTTGGCCTTGTGGAACGGGAAGTACACCGCGTCCACGCCCTTGGCTTCAAAGAAGTCAGTCGGGTCGTCAAACGCTTGCTGCGGTGCGTTCCAGGTCAGGGACAACATGTATTGCTTACCCTGCAACAAACCACCGCTGCCGTACTTTTGCGACGCATCGGAACGGGTGCGGCCGTCACTGGCGTAAAGGCTGCCGTGGCCTTCGGTGAAGACTTCGTCGATGTACTTTTTCACGGTCCACGGCGCGCCCATCCACCAGCCCGGCATCTGGTAAATGATCACATCGGCCCAGACAAACTTGGCGACTTCTTCCGCGAGGTCGTAGCCCTCGTCGATGAAGGTGCTCTTCACATCCACGCCGCCGCGATCCAGCACGCTGAGCGCGGTGCCGTGCAGGGTGGCGTTGTAGCGGCCATCGGAGTGGGCGAACTTTTTGCCGCCGTTGAGCAAGAGGACTTTTTTCATGAGAGGTCTCAGAAGGCTGGAATTTGATGGCGGCAGAGTAACGACCCACCTCGCGCGGAATAAGCGCCGGATTCACAAAATTCATTTGACCAAAACGCACGAATCGATAGGCGATTGTTGCCATAGACTTTCGCCGATTCTTTACTTGAGGGAGATTTTCGATGAGTGACGTACAAGGCTTCATCCTGCACGCCAAAACCCGCCCGGAAAAAGCCGAGGCCTTCGAAACGCTGTTTCGCGCCTACGTCGAGCCGAGCCGCGCCGAACCCGGTTGCATCGAGTACCACATGCTGCGCGACAAGCAGGACCCGACACTGTTTATCTTCTACGAGATCTGGCAGTCCCAGGCCCACCTGGACGTGCACTCGAACCTGCCGCACATGCAGCAGTTCCGCGATCAGCGCATGGACTATCTGGAGCAGGATTTCGACATCCGCCCGATCGACATGCTCAGTTCGTCATCGGCTAGCCGCTGACCAGCAAGTGGCCGCCGAGCACACCGAGGCCGATAAAGAACACTCGCTTGAACAACACGGCGCTAATCCGCTGACGCAACCATTGCCCGAGCAACATGCCGAGCACCGCAGGGATCAACGCCAGCAACGAGGCGCTCAACTCACCACCGCCGAGGGCGCCGCGCCAGAACAGGCCGGCGGCGAGTGCCAGGGTCGAGACGGTGAACGACAGGCCTAGCGCCTGCACCAGTTCGTCTTTGTTCAGACCCAGTGCTTGCAGATAGGGCACTGCCGGAATCACGAAAACGCCGGTGGCCGAGGCAATGACACCGGTCAGTACGCCGCAGAGTGGTCCGAGCCAACGCTCGGTGCGACTGCCGACGCGCATCGTCGGTAGAAACAGACCGCTCAAGGCGTAGATCAACAACGCCGCGCCCAATCCCCGTACCACCCAATGACCACCGGCCATGCCGATCCACACTGTGCCAGCGCCGGTGCCGATGAAGATCGCCAGCAGCATCGGCCACAAGCGTTTGATCAGCCCTTGCAGGTGCCCGCCGAATACCAGTTGCCAGACGTTGGTCAGGGTCGCGGGGATGATCAACAACGCCGCAGCCTGCGACGGCGCCATAGCCAGACCGAGCAGGCCCATGGCGATAGTCGGCAGGCCGAGGCCGATCACACCTTTGATCATCCCGGCCAGCAGGAAGGTGGCGATGACCAATATAGACAGGGCCAGACCGAGGTTTTGGTAGAACGTGGCGAGTGTGTTCATGGGGCTATCCTGAGCCCTGACTGCCGGGTTGAAAATCTGCCATATACTGAGGCTGCCTCTTGTTATGGTAGAGGCTAATGACCTCGCTGCGGCTGCTGACGCCATCGCTCCCACAATGGAATTGCGCCATACAGAGATCCCCGGTGGGAGCGAGCTTGCTCGCGATGGCGCCCGATGGGACAACAAAAAACCTGAAGGTGTAACGATGCACTTCGACCTGACCGACCTGCGTCTCTATCTGAACATCCTCGACACCGGCAACATCACCGCCGGCGCCGGGCTTAGTCACCTGTCCCTGGCCGCCGCCAGCGCGCGCATCCGGGCCATGGAAGCCTCGCTGGGCATCGAGTTTCTACAACGCAATCGCCGCGGCGTCACGCCAACGCCGGCCGGCAAAGCCCTGGCGCAACACGCCAGGGTTCTGCTGCAACAGGCTGAACGCATGCAACAGGACCTCGCCGACTATGCCAAAGGGGTCAAAGGCCAGGTGCGGTTGTTGTGCAACACCACCGCGATCACCGAATACCTGCCGGAGTTGCTCGCAGACTTCCTGCGCGAGCACCCTAACCTCGACATCGACCTGCAAGAACTGCCCAGCGCCCGCATCACTCACGCCCTGCGCCAGGGCGCGGCGGACCTCGGTATCGTCACCGATGCGGTAGACACCCATACCCTCGAAACGCTGCCCTTTCGTGATGATCCACTGGTGCTGATCATGCCCCGCGACCATCCCTTGGCCGACGTCCAGACACCCCGTTTGAGCGACACCTTGTTTCACGATTACGTCGGGCTACCCGCCAACAGCGCATTGGCGGTGTACCTCGAAGAACAGGCGTTACACGCCGGTATCCGCATGCAAATCCGCATCCGTGCGGAAGGTTTCGACGGGGTGATTCGCATGGTCGCTCGCGGCGCAGGGCTGGCGATTGTGCCGCTGGCCGCGATCCAGCGCCGGGGCGTTGATCAATCGTTCAAAAGCGTTGCCCTGAACGACGACTGGGCACAGCGAAAACTGCTGCTGTGCGCCCGCTCATTCACCAGCCTGCCCGGTTATGCCAGAGCCTTGCTCGAGGCCTTGCTCGCTGGGTGAGGCAACTTTGGCTTTTCTAAAAAACAGGCCATAAACCAGCGAGAGGATCAGCAGGAACGGCACGCCAAAAACCAGCGTCATCTTGAAGGCTTCGGTGAAGTAAGTGGTGATCATCACCGCCCCCATCAGCACCAGCCC
>Ga0105856_1000415_pt1 | contig 22766 bp, 22 predicted proteins | sample OrgsoiDNA_201060_FD_89681 | JGI IMG/M metagenome (GOLD analysis project Ga0105856, IMG submission 89681) | Permafrost soil microbial communities from the Arctic, to analyse light accelerated degradation of dissolved organic matter (DOM) -... | ecosystem: Environmental > Terrestrial > Soil >...
AACGTCTCGGTCATATCCCGCCGATGGAAGCAGAAAAAGCCTACTATGCTTCACACCCTGGCAAAGATCTGGCAGCGTGAACAGAGTTCAAAAACTCTCCAAGAAAACCGGGGCGGTTCACTCCTGCAGGTCTATCTGGGATCGCGATTGCATGTTCGTTTGCAACTTTCAGTCCTGCGCTCACTGCTGCCGGATGCGCAACTGTCCTGCCAGCCTAAAAATACCGGTGTACTACTTGGCAGAACTGCGGTGATGCGGACACAACGTTCGGCATTACCCCCCCAAACTCACAATGAAATGATCACGATTAATCTTGGCCGCTATCAGCGCATTCAGGAAAATCTTCACCGTAGGGAAACTGATGAATATGGCGATTACCGCTGGTAAAACACGTTTGGCATTACTGGTGCTGGCAACCGTAACCGCTCTCAGCGGATGCGGGCTAACTCAGACCGTCAGTGACGGCACCGTCGCCGTCACTAAATCCATTTTTTATAAACAGGTGAAAACGCTGCATCTGGATATCAAAGCGCGAGACGCAGTAAACAACAATGCGGCAGGCGCTCCGCTGGCTACCGTGATTCGCGTCTATCAGTTAAAGGATCGTAAAACGTTTGATGGTACAGATTATCCGTCGTTATTTACTGATGATAGCCAGGCTATCAAGGCCGATTTAGTGGCAGAAAAAGACATCCGTATTCGTCCTGGCTCTGCGGTAACCATCGATATACCGATGGAAAAAGAGGCGCAATATGTCGCTGTAGCTGGAATGTTTCTGGCGCCAGATATTACCAATAATACCTGGCGACTGGTGCTAAGCCGTGATGATCTTGACCCGGATAAAGCCCGCCAGATTGAACTCAATAATCAAGGAATGAAGCTGCTACCGCTGAAGGACAAGTAATATGCCGCAACCCTCACTCTACGAAATGCTGCTCGGCAACTTCGCCGGCGGCCTCGACCTGCATCAGGTCAGCGAAAACAATCAGGTGATCATGTCGGTACTCGACAATATGCAGCGCATTCTTAATTGCCGTGCGGGGACTCTCAGCCATCTCCCCGATTACGGCCTGCCGGACATGAGTAAGATCCTGCAAGGCATGCCCGGCACCGCGCATTCACTGCTGACCACCCTTTCCGACGTGCTGTTGAAATACGAGCCGCGGCTGAAAAGTTTGAACGTCATCCTGTTGCCACAGGCGACGCCGGGCGTTCTCGAATATGGTATTGACGCCGAACTGAAAGAGTTCGGACTAGTCCGCTTTGGTACCGCATTTATGCCGGAAGGCCGCGTGCTGATACGCCATCTCAAACAACAAAATTACGTCTGACCCTCCGCTTTTGAAAGGAATCCATCATGTCTATCGAACGCCAGCTACGCACCGGGGGCGACCCGCGCGCGCTTGCTGATTACGGCGCGTTGCGCGAAGAACTGAGCAAATTAACGCATCCGGCTCGCCCGGATGTTAACTGGAAAAAAGTGGAACAACTGTGCCTGAGTCTGTTTCAGCAAAACGGCATCGAGCTGCAAAGCGCGTCGTGGTACACGCAGGCCAGAATGCAGTTAGTCGGCCTGCCCGGGCTGAACGAAGGGCTGGCGATCCTCGATGCACTGCTCTCCCGTCAGTGGCCTAACCTTTGGCCGCAGCCCGTCCATGCACGGATGGAGATCCTCACCGGCCTCAGCCAACGGCTGCAACAGTCGCTACGTTCCCTCGCACTGGAATATCGTGATCTGCCGGAGATTTATCAGGCCGAAAAATGCATCAATAGCCTGTGCGACATCTTGCAACGTCTCGAGCTGAAACACGTCAGCCAGCTCGGTGAACTGAGCCAGTTTATGCACAACGCGGCGGTACGCCTGGAGAACATGCACGCGACGACGGACTCTGCGGTCGCGTTACCCGCGTCCGTGGACAAAATCCAGAAAGCATGGACCACCGATCATCACCAGCCTTGGGTGTACGTGGGTCACGCCGAGCCGGCACAACCGCAAGTGGTGATTGCCGACACAGCCCCAGCCAAACGTCCCGTCCAGTGGAAAGGATTTATCGCAGGTGTGGTGATCACGGCGTTGATCGGCGGCGGTACTTTGGCAGGACTGGCGGCGTTTTCTCATCCACCCGAGAATAAAAAACTGCTAGCGACACTGCCGGTCTTCCCACAACCGCTGAATGCGCCATCGCTCGCAGCCCTGAAAAATCAGCAATCCGAGATGTTGAATCAACAAGCGGCCTCGTTTATTGCCGCCACTCAACAACAAACTCAACGGCTGGCGAAGCTCTCTCCGCGCTGGGCACAAGATACCGGTACACAGTTGGTTCATCAGGCGCAAGTTCTGTGGCCTGACAACCCGGCTACGGCACAACTCCACAAAAACTGGACGCAGCAGCTCAACGCCAATGCTATTTCAATGGAGAGTCTTAACAGCTGGCATTCGGCGAATACGCAATTGCAGCAACTGGCGGATAAACTCAACGGACTGGATGAACAGCGCGGTAAATACATGACCGTATCTCAACTAAAATCGGCAGTGTTTGCTCTCCAGCAAACACTCAACAGCTCGCCGCCCATCGAGGAGTCATTGCGTAAATTGTCAGAGGCGCAGCAAAAGAATGAGACCTCTCCTCAGCTGACTCTGCAGTTGGATAATCAGTTTACGCAGTTGTTGAACCGGTATGCGTTGCTGGCACCTGCGGATCGCTAACCTGCGCATTTAAAGCCCTTAATCAGCATCTTACTCGCGGCATGATGGCGGCCCGACCTCCACTCGACGCCGCCTTCTTCCGCCTGACAGATGTCCTGCTTCCTCTAAGGGATCTGATCTCGAATTACCGCAATATCTATCCGCTTTACCTGCGAACTCTGACGATTTTCCCAAAGCACGGTTAAACCGCGCTGTAAGGCGATAAAGATAAAGAGCAGGATACCAATGGCGATTTTGGTCCACCACGAGCTCAGCGTGCCGTCAAAATTAATATAGGTTTGGATAAGCCCCTGAATGCCCACGCCAAACAGCGTGCCTAACACTGTCCCGACCCCGCCACTGAGCAAGGTACCGCCAATCACGACCGACGCAATCGCATCCAGTTCGACACCAACGCCCGCTAGGGCATAACCTGCCGAGGTATAGATTGAAAACACAATCCCCGCCAGCGTCGCCAGCCCGGTGGACAACATATAAATGCGGATGGTCACACTGCGCGTGGAGATCCCCATCAAATTCGCCGAAATCGCATTGCCACCGATGGCATAGACCTGATTGCCGAAGCGAGTGCGATGCGCCAGAAAAATACCGAGCACGACGACTCCCAGCATCAATAGGCCCATGGCGCTAAGCCGCCCACCGCCGGGAATACGCCAGGCGAGAGAAGAGAGCGTGTCATATATCGGGTGATTAATAGGAATTGACTCTTCGGAGACCAGATAACTGACTCCCCGCAGGAAAAACATACCGGCCAGCGTAATAATAAAGGCCGGAATTTTTAATGCGTCGATAAGCCAGCCCATAAAGGCACCAAACAAACAGCCCATCACCATGATGAGAGGAAAAGCAACGAGGGGAGACAATCCCCACGCGCCGATGGCTTTTGCCAGAAAAACGCCGCTGAAAGCAATCACCGATCCGACGGACAAATCAATCCCGCCGGAGAGGATCACAAACGTCATGCCTACCGCGATGATCCCCAAAAAGGCGTTGTCGGTCAGAATATTACAGATCACTCGCGTGGAAGCGAAGCCGGGAAATTGCGTTAAGCAATACAGATAGCCGAGGACGAATACCGCCAGCGTAATCATTAAAGGCAGGTTGCGTTTGATCATATCAAAGGAGTCCTTTGAGCAAGGTAATAAAGCGCGATGACTGCACGATAAGCACACACATCACCACGACCGCTTTGACAACCTGATTAAGCTCCGGTGGAAATCCAGAAAGCAGAATGCCAGTGTTCATGCCCTGAATAATTAGCGCTCCCACCACCGACAGCACCAGATTAAAACGCCCGCCCATCAGTGAGCCGCCACCAATCACCACGGCAAGAATGGCATCTAACTCAAGCCACAAACCCGCGTTATTCGCGTCCGCCCCCCGAATATCCGCCGTCACGATGATCCCCGCAATCGCAGCGCATAAGCCGCTCAGCACATAGGTCAACATCACGATGATCCGGGTATTAATACCGACATTTTTCGCGGCGCGGATGTTAATCCCTACCGCTTCAATAAAGAGTCCGAGCGCGGTTTTTCGGGTTAACAGCCAAAAAATGAATAACATCACTACGGCGATGATGACCGGCGTTGGGAAGTAGAACAAAGAGCCACTCCCCAGCCAGGCCAAACTCGGTGAAGTGAAGGTGACGATTTGCCCGGAGGTGATCAACTGGGCAATACCGCGCCCTGCGACCATAAGAATGAGGGTGGCGACAAAGGGCTGAATTTTCAAAATAGCCACCAGAATGCCGTTCCACAGACCTGCCAATACTCCCGCGCCTAGAGAAGCCAAAATCACCACGCCCAGACCGTAGGCTTGGCCCGTTAATGTCGCCGCGGTGGCACCGGCAATAGCCATTACGGCACCGACCGAGAGATCGATACCGCCGGTAGCAATCACCAGCGTCATCCCCAGCGCCAGTAGCGCAACGGGAGCGGCACGATTGAGAATATCAATGGGACTGCCAAACAAGCGCCCGTCCTGTACGACAACCTGAAAAAAATGAGGGGCGACCATGCCATCGACCAGCAGCACTAGCGCCAGAGCAATGATTTGCGGCATGCCCTTCGGCCAGGTAAAACGGCGTTTAGGTTTGGGTGTTTCGATATCAGGTAGCGTCATGTTCTGCTCCTCATGCCGCAATGGCATTCATGATTGCGGCAACAGACAAATCAGCTAACGCGATTTCCGCTACCTGCTGTTTGTCGCGCATGATAATGACCCGATCGGCATACCCCACCAACTCTTCCAGCTCTGAGGAGATAACCAACAGCGCCAGCCCGTCAGCACAGAGTGTTTCAATCAGCCGAATAATCTCAGCATGCGCGCCAACATCAATGCCGCGGGTGGGTTCATCAAGGATAAGAAATTGTGGTTTCGTCAGCAGCCAGCGCGAGAGCAACACTTTTTGCTGATTCCCGCCGGATAAAAACTCAATCGGCTGCTCCGCGCCAGGGGTGCGAATACCCAGTTGGCGAATAAAACGTTCAGCAATCTGCTCTTGCTCCTTGCGGGGGATAGGCTTTAGCCAGCCGCGCTGGGCCTGAAGAGCCAATATGATATTTTCTCTTACCGAAGCAGCTGCAATGATGCCGTCTGTTTTTCGATCCTCGGGGCAAAAACCGATGCCAAGACTCGAGGCTTTATGGGGAGAGTTCAGGCTGTGCGCCTTACCTTTGACAGATGCACTGCCGCTGTCAGCGGGCCTGATACCAAAGATAACTTCAGCGGTTTCAGTCCGCCCGGAGCCAAGCAGGCCTGCAAGCCCGACAATCTCACCGGGTCGCACCTCGAGGTTAAACGGACTGATGACGCCTTTTTTACCATAGCCCTTAAATGCCACCGTGGGTTTATCACTGAGCAACGTTCGACCGGCACGATGCAATGCGGCGTGTTCCAACTCGCGTCCCAACATCATTTTTACCAGTTCAATATGGGGCAATTCGTGGGTATTACGCGTTCCAACAAAGGCCCCGTTGCGCAGCACCGTAATGCGGTCACTGACTTCATAGACCTGGTCGAGAAAATGCGTGACGAAGATCAGGCTGACGCCCTGTTCACGCAGTTGCCGCATCAGAGTGAACAGCATCGCCACTTCTTGGGTATCGAGGCTGGCGGTCGGCTCATCAAGGATCAGGACCTTAGCCGACAGGTCGATAGCCCGGCAGATAGCCACAATCTGCTGCATGGCGACGGAAAAACGGTTGAGAGGCTCAGCGACGTCAAGAGAAAAACCATAGGACGCCATAAGCTGGGTGGCGCGTTTTTCCATCTCTTTACGCTGTATAAAGCCAAAACGTCGCGGTTCGCGACCAATAAACAGGTTATCGGCTACCGACATATTAGGGAGCAGATTAACCTCTTGATAGACGGTACCTATGCCGAGCTGTTGGGCATGAGCCGTATTTTTTGGCGAAATCAGCTCACCTTGCAGGCGGATATGTCCACTGTCGCACTGATAAACGCCCGTCAACGCTTTGATTAACGTGGATTTACCGGCGCCATTTTCGCCCAGTAAAGCCATAATTTCGCCACGTCGCAGGCTAAAATCCACCTTATCGAGTGCTTTTACCCCGGGAAAAGATTTACTGAGCGCTTCGGTACTCAATATTTCCTGATGTTCGGTTGTATAACTCATTATCCACCCCTGAAAAAAAGAAAAACCCTCTCCGGCAGCTCGAAGAGGGTGAGTGGGTAATTAATATCCCATCGTTTTTTTCTTATCTAATATCTCTTTCGCAGTATCTGGCAGATACAAGGTTGAGGCGGTGATCGTTAGTTTCGGTGGGACAGTGCCGTCTTTTTTGTATTTTTCAAGCGCATCAAAGGCCGGGCCCGCCATATTCGGCGTGAGTTCTACACTGGCATTGGCTTCACCGTCAAGCATCGCCTGATAAATATCAGGCACGCCATCGATAGAGCCCGTGAGAATATCCTTACCCGGTTTTAAACCGGCTTCTTTAATAGCCTGAATGGCGCCAATGGCCATATCATCGTTATGGGCATAGACCATGCAAATATTTTTGCCGTTATTCTCTGCCTTGATAAAACTCTCCATCACCTCTTTGCCTTTGCTACGCGTAAAATCCCCAGATTGCGAACGGATTATTTTTATATTTGAGGCTTTGGCGATCGCCTGTGCGAAACCTTTTTTACGATCGATAGCGACGCTGGCCCCCACGGTTCCTTGCAGTTCAACCACGTTACAAGGTTTACCATTGAGGTCTTTAACTAACCAATCGCCAATCAATTCCCCTTCTTTCACATTATTGGCTGTGACGGTGGTCATATACAGCGAGGGGTCTTTGACCTCAATGGAACGATCGAGCAGGAATACCGGAATTTTCGCTTCTTTGGCTTCCTGTAACACGGGTTCCCAGCCGGTCGCGACGATTGGGGCGATAAAAATGGCATCAACACCCTGAGCAACAAATGAACGTACCGCTTTAATCTGGTTTTCCTGCTTTTGCTGACCATCGGCAATCTTCAATGTAATACCGCGTTTCTGGGCTTCACTTTTCGCAACGGAGGTTTCTGCTGCGCGCCAGCCAGATTCGGAGCCGACCTGCGAAAAGCCGACGGTTAATGGTGCTGCCATAACCATAGACGACATCGCTGCTGAGACTGCTGTAGTGATAAGTAAGCGCTTCCACATATGTACATCCTCGAAAGGTTATCGTTGATCGATATTTAACCGGAAAGAAAACTATAGCTGCCAATTTTAGGTGCAAGGCGCGCAGCATCACACTTTGTGAAACTTACGATTAATTCTTTCAGTTTTGGAAGCGATTACACAAAATGAGGGATAATGTGAGAATTACTCGCACGGATGGCGATAAATATGAAATCCGTCAGACGCTTGGCTCCAGCAAACGCTGAACAGTTCGCCGCCCATTGAGTTGTCATGGCGTAAATGGTCAGAAGCACAGCAAAAGAATGAGGTATCTCCTGAGTTGACTCTGCAACGGGATAATCGGTCTGCATTAACGGTGCCAACACAGTAACGGAAAAATAATCAAAAGCAGGAGCATTGAAATAAAAAACGCCTTGCAAGATAAAAAGTAATTAAATTTAACCAATTATCTTTTCAGGCGATTTAAATATATTATCCACGCCATAGGGAATAATCACATGGTTATATACAAGGATAATATAAACAATGCGCTTTATTAATAAATCATCTTTTAGCCACAATCCGCCCACCCTTATATTAAACGAGACGAAAATGGAGGCCACGAAACATGATAACCTTAGACTTCTCTTTTCGTTACATTCGGAAAATAATGAACAAGTGGCATTTGGCGAGTGTGCAGTTCAGAATGATGATGGCACGCAACACTTAGATATATCAGCGATATATGTTGAAGGGCATATCAATAGACCAACCCAAGAAAATCCAAACAAGTATCATGGTTTAGGGCAAATTCTCGTGTTTGCCGCAGTCAGATTCGGATTTCAACACAATATAAAAAATGCGCAATTAATGGCTGTGAGTGGTAGCGAAGGGTTTTATTTAAAAATGGGGTTTCATCGAAAAGCCTACGGCTACGCCAATAGGATGCTGGGCCAACACAGTTTAGAAAGATCCAGTCATGGTAAATTAAATAAAAATTGGATTAATGCCTTTCAAGATGCTTCATCCCGCCATACCACAGCGTTCATCTGGCCTATTTGGGATGGCAGTATCTCCAATTTATATCCAAGACTACGTGAAGATATTTCAAGAAACTGGTCAATCATTGAATAAGTCTAATATTTCTACTAACTGTCTAGTACTGGAATATTCAATAGAGGTAAGGAATGGGCTGGGGTAACTGATTGACTTGAAAGTGGTACGCCCTACAGGGCTCGAACCTGTGACCTACGGCTTAGAAGGCCGTTGCTCTATCCAACTGAGCTAAGGGCGCATTGCAGTCCCGTTGGGGAGCGTTGCGGATTCGGATTATACGGGCAGACCGCAACGAGTCAATGGCTTTCGAACTCACTGCTTAATGACTGAACAATTTACCCTTTCTGATCAATCATTCTGCGCCCTGCCCATTTTTTATTTGAAAATCAATCAGTACGATTTCTCTTAGAGATCCTCTGACTTGATGGCTGCGCTGATCACCCGTGCTGACGTCTGATAAGCAATGTTTTCATACGCCGTCAGTTCAGGTTGCAGCGTTTGAACTACGCCATATTTGCCGATCACCGCTGGCTGACCAATGTAGACGCCGAGATTTTCGTCCCACGCGGCTATCGGATAGATGCTATTCGCATCAGATAAAATGGTGTCCACCAGCCTGGCCGTGGCGGTGGCAATCCCAAAACTGGTCCAGCCTTTGCCTTTAAGGATCTCCCAGCCGCCGCCGCGAACGGCATCGTTCATTTTTGCCCAATCGACCTCGCGGTCACCCGCCAGTTCCGCCACCGGTCGGCCGCCTAGGGTTACCGTGCTCCACGCCACAAACTGTGATTCTCCGTGTTCGCCCATCACGTAGCCGGTGACGCTTTTCGGGTCGAAGCCAAAAAACTCGCCAACCACGCGCTTCATGCGGGCGGTGTCCAGCGACGTGCCGGTGCCCAATACCTGACCGTGCGGGAAGCCGCTGACTTGCTGCACTATCTGAGTAATCACATCGCACGGATTAGTGATATTGAGAAAAACACCGCCAAATCCACTGGCAATGACTTGAGGAATAACTTCACGTACCGCAGCACGCGTCTCGGCCAGTTCTTCCAGACGGTCTTCTCGCAATAAGGTTTTAGGGCCGACGGCGATCACCACCACGTCAGCATCGTGCAACTCGCTATAGTCGTTAGCGCTGACTTTGACCCGCGAAGCGATAAGCGACGCCATATCACGCAGTTCAAGTGCCTGACTGGTGGCTTTAGGCTCATCTTCATCGAGTAAAATGATCACGTCACACAAGCCTTGTGTCACCAGAGAAAAGGCCACATCAGCCCCAACATGGCCTGCACCAATAATGCCAACTTTACGCGTCATCCTGATTTTTCCTTATTATTTTGAAGTTGTTACTCCTTAAAATAGCCATATTTTAGGTAAGTCACCAAAAATGTCTGGACACTTTTGTTCGCCAGCTGAATTCAACGCCTGACAGCGCCCCTCGCTTCTGCCAAAATAGCGCCATCCCCTGCATTTACTCATTGATGGATTTACTCCCAGATGTCAGCAAAGATTATTGACGGTAAAACGATTGCGCAGCAGGTTAGAAGCGAAGTTGCGGAAAAAGTAAAACAACGATTAGCCGACGGAAAACGTGCCCCGGGTCTGGCGGTTGTTCTGGTCGGAGAGAATCCAGCCTCGCAGATTTATGTCGCTAACAAGCGTCGTTCTTGTGACGAAGTCGGCTTCCTGTCGCGTTCGTACGATTTACCGGTAACCACCACCGAAGGCGAGTTGTTAAAGCTGATTGATGAGCTGAACAATGATCCGGAAATTGATGGCATTCTGGTACAGCTTCCGCTGCCAGCGGGCATCGACAATGTGAAAGTGCTGGAAAGCATTCACCCAGACAAAGACGTTGACGGCTTCCACCCGTACAACATTGGCCGCCTGTGCCAACGTGCACCCACGCTGCGCCCTTGCACGCCTCGCGGCATCGTTACCTTGCTCGAGCGTTATGGCATTGATACCTTCGGCCTGAATGCCGTGGTGATTGGCGCGTCAAATATCGTCGGCCGTCCAATGAGCATGGAATTACTGCTGGCGGGTTGCACCACTACCGTCACCCACCGTTTTACCAAAAACCTGCGTCATCACGTTGAAAATGCCGATCTGGTGGTGGTAGCCGTCGGTAAACCGGGCTTTATTCCTGGCGATTGGATTAAACCGGGCGCGATTGTCATTGATGTCGGTATTAACCGTCTGGAAAGTGGTAAAGTTGTCGGCGATGTGGAATATGACGCCGCCGCTGAGCGTGCTTCCTTTATCACACCGGTGCCGGGCGGCGTAGGCCCGATGACGGTCGCGACGCTGATTCAAAATACCTTGCAGGCCTGCGAGGAATATCATGACATCAGCGCCACCAGATCTTAATTCATTCGTACCAAACAAAGTCAGGAAATAATGGAAACTTTTTATCTCGAAAAGCACCCGCACGTTGAACTCTGCGACCTGCTGAAATTTATGGGCTGGTGTGATAGCGGCGGTAGCGCTAAGTCGGTCATCGGTGAAGGCCAGGTGAAGGTCAACGGTAAAGTTGAAACCCGTAAGCGCTGCAAAATCGTTGCCGACCAGCAAGTCGAATTTGCCAGCAACAAGGTAGTGGTCAAAGCCTCGGCTGAATAAGCGACGACGTTAGTAGTCAAAAGGCAATAAAAAAGCGCGGAGGGAATATCCCGACCGCGCTTTTTTTATGGGGTTTTCACCCCACCGAAACAGATTACTTACGACGCCACGTCGTCCCCGCGGCACCATCTTCTAACACAATGCCCATCTCATTGAGACGATCGCGGGCTTTGTCCGCCATGCCCCAATCTTTGCTGGCGCGTGCGTCGTTACGCTGCTTGATCAACGCTTCGATCTCCGCCACTTCGCCACTTTCATCGGCTTGCGCACCGGATTGCAGGAAATGCTCTGGGTCGTTTTCCAACAGACCTAACACACCGCCGAGTTGACGAAGTTCTGCCGCCAGACCGTTTGCCGCCTGTAAGTCTTCGGCTTTCAGACGGTTGATTTCACGCGCCATGTCGAACAGCACCGAATAGGCTTCCGGCGTGTTGAAGTCGTCATCCATCGCGTCACGAAAACGCGCCACAAAGGCTTCGCCACCGGCAGGTTGGGCCGTCGCATCGGTACCGCGCAGCGCGGTATAAAGACGCTCAAGCGAGGTACGTGCCAGTTTCAGATTATCTTCGCTGTAGTTCAGTTGACTGCGATAATGGCCCGACATCAGGAAATAACGCACGCTTTCGGCATCGTAATATTTCAGCACATCGCGCACGGTAAAGAAGTTATCCAGCGATTTAGACATCTTTTCGCGGTCGATCATCACCATGCCAGAGTGCATCCAGGTATTCACATACGGGCCGTCATGAGCGCAGCTTGACTGGGCAATTTCGTTTTCGTGGTGCGGGAACATCAGGTCAGAACCGCCGCCGTGAATATCAAAATGCTCACCCAGCTGTTTGCAGTTCATGGCAGAACATTCGATATGCCAGCCCGGACGGCCTTCGCCCCAGGGTGACATCCAGCTCGGTTCACCCGGTTTGGACATTTTCCACAGCACGAAATCCATCGGATTACGTTTTACATTGGCTTCCACTTCAACGCGGGCACCGGCCTGAAGCTGATCCAGATCCTGACGGGATAACGCGCCGTAATCGACATCACTTTCCACCCAGAACATCACATCGCCATTGGACGCGACGTAGGCGTGGTTGCGATCAAGCAGCTTTTGCACGATCTCGATGATCTCTGTGATATGGCCGGTCGCACGCGGTTCGACGTCCGGTGGCAAAATCCCGAGCGACGCGAAATCTGCGTGCATCTCGGCGATCATGCGATCGGTCAGGGCGGTAAAATCTTCGCCATTCTCTGCCGCACGTTTAATAATTTTGTCGTCGATATCGGTGATATTACGCACGTACTTCAGCGAATAACCGATATAACGCAGATAACGCGCCACCACGTCAAACGATACAAAAGTACGACCATGGCCAATATGACAGAGGTCGTAAACCGTGATCCCACACACGTACATACCGACGCTACCGGCATGAATTGGCTTGAATTCCTCTTTTTGGCGACTCATGGTATTAAAAATCTTTAGCATCAGGCTGTTCCGTGTTGGGCGTAGAAAACATCAATTGCGGTCATAATATAACGAAAATGCTTTCACCGAAAAGGCATAAGCCGCCGTCTACCGGCTTTCGTTACGCCACTTTGTTATAAAGTAACAAATAATGGAAGAGGTTGACCGTCTCTCCGGCCATCTTTGTTTGCAAAGTGAGCAAATAAAAACCACGACTGACTCCAGCTTTTGAGTTGTGGTATAAGGAAAGGCTATAGTAGCGGCTCACACTGAGAGCACACATCAACATAAGCAGGATGATTATTATGGTCACTTTACACACCAATCACGGCGACATCGTCATTAAAACCTTCGCGGACAAAGCGCCGGTCACCGTCGAAAACTTCCTGAACTATTGCCGTAAGGGTTTCTACGACAACACTATTTTCCACCGTGTGATTGACGGTTTCATGATCCAGGGCGGCGGTTTTGAGCCAGGCATGAACCAGAAAAACACCGATGCGCAAATCCAGAACGAAGCGGATAACGGTCTGAAAAACACCAAAGGCACGCTGGCCATGGCCCGTACCAATGACCCGCATTCCGCCACTGCGCAGTTCTTCATCAACGTCACTGATAATGATTTCCTGAACCACAGCGGCAAAAACGCTCAGGGTTGGGGCTACTGCGTATTCGCAGAAGTGACCGACGGTCTGGACGTGGTTGAGAAAATCAAAGCGGTGAAAACTGGCCGCAGCGGTATGCACCAAGACGTTCCAAAAGAAGATGTGATCATCACTAGCGTTACCGTTAGCGAATAATCGTCGTCTTAATGGCTACGTTTTTTATCGCAGATATCCATCTTTGCGCACAAGAACCGGCAATTACTGCCGGTTTTCTTCGTTTTTTACAGGGCGATGCGCGCCAGGCTGACGCGTTGTACATTCTCGGCGACCTGTTCGAAGCCTGGATCGGCGACGACGACCCGCAGCCGCTGCATGCTCAAATCGCTGCCGCGCTTCACGAACTGCATCAACAGGGCGTGCCCTGCTTCTTTATCCACGGCAACCGCGATTTTCTAGTGGGCCGCCGCTTTGCCCGCAGCAGTCTGATGCAAATATTGCCGGAAAAGAAAGTCCTCGAATTGTACGGACGGCGGGTATTGATCCTGCATGGCGACACGCTGTGTACCGACGACACCGGTTACCAAAACTTTCGCAAAAAAGTGCGTAATCCCCTGATTCAAAAAATCTTCCTCGCCCTGCCGCTGAAATGGCGTTTGGCCATTGCCGCCAAAATGCGCGCCGACAGCAAGGCCTCCAATAGCGAGAAATCGCAGGCGATCATGGACGTCAATCCACAAGCCGTGTTGAGCGAGATGCAGAACCACGGCGTTGAATGGATGATCCACGGCCACACCCATCGCCCTGCGATTCATGACGTCGCGCTTGCCGATAAAACAGGCCATCGCGCGGTGTTAGGCGCCTGGCATGAAGAGGGCTCGATGATCAAAGTCAGCGCCGACGCGGTAGAGCTGATCACCTTCCCATTTTGACTTAATCGATAACGACCTTTTAAACCGGTAAACCGCTGTGAAAGCGGAATTGCTCATCGGGCGACACAATCAGTTTTGCCTCAACCTGCCCAAATGACGCCACGCGCTGGCTGATATCTTCTCCAGCGTATTGCTGCGCCAGCTCAAGATAATCCGTGAAATGGCGCGCTTCAGAACGTAGCAATGAGGTGTAAAAACGCGACAGCGTTTCATCCAGATGCGGGGCGATTTTGGCAAAACGTTCGCAGGAACGCGCTTCGATATAGGCACCGATGATCAATCGGTCAACCAGAATATTCAGCTCATCATGATGACGCGAATGCTTGATCATGCCACTGGCATAACGCGACGGAGAGAGCATGGTGTAAGCAATATTGCGTTGCTGCATGATCTCCACCACCTGCTCGAAGTGATGCAACTCCTCGCGCGCCAGACGCGCCGCACAGAACAACAATTCGGTACGCTCAACGTATTTGGTCATCAGACTCATGGCCGTTGCTGCCGCTTTCTTCTCGCAGTTGGCGTGGTCGATCAGCATGATGTCCTGATTTTGCAGCGCCACCTCGACCCAGCGATCCGGCGTTTCACAGTGCAAAAAGTCATAAATCGGTGCCAGCAAATCCTGCTTCATAAATACGTTTCCATTTTATTTAAATAAATTCTTATTGATGAGGATTATACAAATCCCCCGCCGACTTCTCATCATAAAAGCACCGGAATCCGGCGACGCAACCGTTTTCCTCGCCACATGAGCATGATATGATTTGCGCCCTCTCTGCTTATCAATAGATCTTCACAGGAGCACCACCGACATGTCATCCAACGTTTCCCCAGCAAAAATCGCGATTGTTATGGGGTCTAAAAGTGACTGGGCGACCATGCAGTTCGCCGCCGAGATCCTCACGACGCTGAATATTCCGTTCCATGTCGAAGTTGTTTCTGCACACCGTACACCAGATAAATTGTTCAGTTTTGCCGAACAGGCGTCTGAAAATGGGTTTGATGTGATCATCGCAGGCGCAGGCGGCGCGGCACATTTGCCGGGCATGTTAGCGGCGAAAACGCTGGTGCCAGTGCTCGGCGTGCCGGTGCAAAGCGCGGCATTGAGCGGCGTGGACAGCCTGTATTCTATCGTACAAATGCCCCGCGGAATTCCGGTCGGTACGCTGGCTATCGGTAAAGCTGGTGCAGCCAATGCCGCCCTGCTGGCCGCACAAATTCTTGCGCTGCACGATGCGCAGATTGGTCGCGACATCGCCGCATGGCGCAAAGCGCAGACCGATGAAGTGCTGAACAATCCCGACCCACGGGAGGAGGCATGAAGCCGGTTTGTGTACTCGGAAACGGTCAATTAGGCAGAATGCTGCGTCAGGCCGGTGAGCCGCTGGGTATCGCGGTTTACCCGGTCGGTCTCGACGCCGAACCGGAAGCCGTGCCCTTTCAGCAAAGTATCATCACTGCAGAAATCGAGCGCTGGCCTGAAACGGCGTTAACTCGCGAACTGGCAACACATAACGGTTTTGTGAATCGCGATATCTTCCCGCGTCTGGCCGATCGCCTGACGCAAAAACAGTTGCTCGACCAGCTCGGTCTGGCAACCGCACCGTGGCAACTGCTGGCAGAGGCTGCCCAGTGGCCGCAGGTGTTTGCCGAGCTTGGCGAACTGGCGATTGTGAAGCGCCGCGTTGGCGGCTATGACGGCCGCGGCCAGTGGCGTTTACGTCCGGGCGAAGAAAACAGCTTACCGGCAGAGTGCTACGGCGAATGCATCGTCGAACAGGGCATCAACTTCTCGGGTGAAGTGTCATTGGTGGGCGCACGCGGACATGACGGCAAAACCGTCTTTTACCCGCTGACCCACAACCTGCATCAGGACGGGATCCTGCGCACCAGCGTCGCGTTGCCGGTGCCAGATGCCGCACAACAGCAGCAAGCCGAAAGCATGTTGTCCGCCATCCTCAATGAGCTGAAGTATGTCGGCGTGATGGCGATGGAATGTTTCGTGGTCAATGGCGGTTTGCTGATCAACGAACTGGCGCCACGCGTGCACAACAGCGGTCACTGGACGCAAAACGGCGCGTCGTACAGCCAATTCGAGATGCACTTACGGGCGATCCTCGGTTTACCCCTGCCGAAGCCGGTAGCCAGTACGCCGTCGGTGATGGTGAATCTGATTGGTACCGAGGTTTCTACCGAGTGGCTGAATCTGCCGTTGGTCAATCTACATTGGTATGAGAAAGAGGTTCGTGCCGGTCGCAAAGTCGGTCATCTCAACCTGAACGACGCCAGCGCCGATTTGCTAAAAGAGAACCTGCAGGCGTTAATTCCTCTGTTGCCCGAGGAATACGCCAGCGGTATCACATGGGCTATCGAAAAACTTTAATGGTTCAATCCCTCCCCTTTGACGGGGAGGGGTCTTCACTAGGCGTCGTACTGCCTAAACAACGCCCTTCCGCGTAATAATCTGACGCCCATCCAGCCACCGCACAGCGACAACAGCACGGCGCTAATCAGCGGCACTGCCCACCACAACACCATGTTCGGTTCCCATGGGAAATCAAACACTTTGCGCGTCAACAACCACAGCGCGGCTTCGGCACCGACCGCAGCGGCAATACCGGCAACCAACCCCAGTACGGCGAACTCACACCACAGCGTTCCACGTAACAGCTTTTTACTGGCCCCCAACGTGCGGTAAACAATCAGCTCCTGACGGCGCTGACGCATCCCGACCTGAATCTGCGCCAGCAGCAGTAACCCGCCACACAGCATGACCAGCACCACCATCACTTCCAGCGCACGGCTCACTTGCTGCAATACCTGCCCGACCTGTTTGAGGATCGAACCGATGTCGAGCAGACTGAGCGTCGGGAACTGGCGGTTAAGTTGAGTGATGGTCTGACCATCACCGTGATAACGGAAACTGGTCAGCCAGCTTTGCGGTTGAGCATCCAACGCACCCGGCGGGAAGATAAAGTAGAAGTTCGGTCGCAGGCTATCCCAGTCCACCTTACGCAGGCTGGTGATCTTGGCGCTGAAGTCTTGCGTGTCGCCGCTGAACGTGACCGAATCGCCAATCTTCACGCCTAACCGCCCGGCCAGCCCTTCGTCTATCGACACTTCTCCGGCCTTCGGTGGCCCGTCACCTGCTACCAGCGGGTTATGATCAGGCAAACCGTCCATCCACGTCAGGTTCAACTCGCGGTTCACCGCTTCCCCTGCCGCGTCATCAGGCTTGATGATATCGGTCGCAACCTGCTGATTAATTTGGGTCAGACGCACGCGAACAATCGGGTAGAACGTCTCAGGTTCCGCCTGATGCTGACGCAGGAAGTCGGTCACCTGCGGCACCTGATCTTTGGTGATATTGAGCAGGAAATAGTTCGGGCTGTCTGGCGGTAACTGTTGCTCCCAGCGGCTGAGTAAATCCCCGCGCAGAACCAGCAACAGCGCCAGCAGCATGAAGGACATCGAGAACGCCGCCAACTGGCTGAGCGTCACCCAAGGTTGGCGCACCAGACGGTTTATCGCCAGCCGCAGCGGCAGTTTACCGACGGTCAAACGACGCAGTAACAGCAAACTCCCCCAGCCAATCGCCCCCAGCAGCAGCGATAACACCACCACGCCGACCAGCAATGACCAGAGCAGCGCACTGCCTCCGACCAGCGCGGCCAGTAAGCCGACAATGATCACCAGCATCACCGGAATAAACCAGCGCAGCGGCCAGACATTGGCGACCACATCGTTACGCAGTACACGCAGAGGCTGGGTTGCCAATAACTGTTTGTAGGGACGCGCACCGACCAGCAGCGAAATCACCACCAGCGAACCCATCGACCAGATCCACGGCCAGATACCCGACGGCGGCAAGGCCGCAGGCAGCACCGGTGCCAGCATTTTCATCAGCAGGGCTTCAAACCCTAAGCCAATCACGCTGCCCGTCACCGCCGCCAGTAGCAGCACCGCCACCCACTGGCCGATGATCAGTTTTTGCAACGAACGACGCCCGGCACCCAGCGTTTTCAGCACCGCCACCAAATCGTAACGGCTTCGGCAATAATGCCCCATCGCCACCGCGACGGCGGCAATCGACAACATCAGCGTCAGCAAGGCGGACAACAACAGGAACTGTTGCGACCGTTGCAGAGATTTGCCCAGCGCCCCTTCCGAATCCTCCATGCCGTACCAGCGCTGGTCAGGTTTTAGCAGGCCTTTAATCGCTTCACCGTAGGCGGCAATATTTTCGGCCGAACCGGCAAACATATAGCGATAGGTCAGGCGACTGCCCGGCTGAACGGCACCGGTTTTCGGCACATCAGCCAGATTCATAATCAGCCGCGGTGCGGTCTGGAACGGGTTGAAGCCGGAGTCCGGCTCCTGAATGATTTCTCCGACAATCTTGAAGGTCGCATCGCCGACCTCCAGATTGTCACCCACTTTAATGTTGAGCAGCGCCAGCAAACGCGGCGCGGCTAGCACGGTCCCCGGTTCAGGCTTGATGCCCGGCGGCTGGGTTTGCAGGTCGCCATACAGCGGATAGGCCACGTCGGTGGCTTTCACGTCGGCCAACTGCGGGGTATCGCCGGCAAAGGTCATGGTCATGAAACTCAGCTGACGGCTGACTTTCAGGCCCTGCTTCTCGGCGTCTTGTATCCACGCTTCCGTTATCGGATGCGCCGAACGCAATACACGGTCAGCGGCGATAAAATCACGGCTTTGCTGACTCAGCCCTTTTTCCATTCGGTCGCTGATGCTGCCCAGCGCTAACACGCAGGCGACGGCCAGCGTCAGCGCCAGCCAGACAATCAGCAGCGAAGGCGAGCGCCATTCGCGCCAAAACCAGCGCCAAATCATGCTTCCTCCCACAACTTGCCATCACGCAAACGTAAACGGCGCTGGCAGCGGGCTGCCAGTTGTTCATCGTGCGTCACCAGAATCAGCGTGGTCGCGGCGTCACGGTTGAGCGAGAACAGCAAATCCACAATGCGCTCGCCGGTAGCGCGGTCAAGATTACCGGTAGGTTCATCGGCAAACAGTAATTTAGGCTTGCCGATAAAGGCCCGCGCCAGCGCCACGCGTTGCTGTTCACCGCCGGAAAGTTGAGCAGGAAGATGATGCTGACGTTCGCCCAAGCCTAACTGCTGCAATAACTGCACCGCCTGAGCTCGGCTGCTGGCGTCAGATTCGCCGCGCAGCAGTGCTGGAAGCTGGACGTTTTCCAGCGCGTTGAGCGTGGGTACCAGCATGAACGATTGAAAAACAAACCCGACATTTTTGGCGCGCAGTGCCGCCCGTCCCTCTTCGTTCATGGCCGTCAGCGACTGCCCTAACAGTTTGACCTCACCGTCAGTGCCATCGTCCAGCCCCGCCAGGATCCCGAGCAAGGTAGATTTCCCCGAACCGGACTCGCCAATCAGCGCAATGGTCTGCGCCGGTTTGACAACCAGCTCGACACCGGACAGGATGGTTAACTGACTTTCACCCTGACCGACGTGCTTACTAAGATGATGAACTTCAAGAACGTTTCCCGCTGGCATCTCACTTTCCTTTTTCTTGTATCAATGCTGCTCGCTGCAAGCCTGAGTTTTCGCGCTGCGGCGGCTGACAAATTGCTGATTATTGGTGATAGTTTGAGCGCGGTTTACCGCCTGCCTGTCGCCAGTTCGTGGCCTACGTTGCTGAATAAAAAGTGGCAGAACGAAGATGGTAAACCGACCATTATTAATGCCAGCATCAGCGGTGATACCGCGGCCCAAGGGCTGGCACGTCTTCCCGCGTTGTTGGAGCAGCATCATCCACGCTGGGTGCTAATTGAATTGGGGGCCAACGACGGTTTGCGCGGTTTCGCACCACCGGCTATCTCCCAAACGCTGACCCAAATTATTACTCAGGTTAAACAGGCCGATGCCGAACCGCTGCTGATGCAAATCCGTCTGCCTCCCAACTACGGACGCCGTTATACTGACGCCTTCTCGGCGATCTATCCGGCGCTGGCCAAACAGAATGCGATTCCGCTGGTGCCGTTCTTCATGGAGCAAGTGGCTGTGAAACCCGAATGGATGCAAGACGATGGCCTGCATCCGGCTCAGGCCGCTCAGCCGTTTATCGCCGACTGGATGGCCGACAAACTGGCACCGCTGGTGAAGTCAAACCAACCCTAAGTAAACCACAGTCCTGAAAAATAGGGGCTTCTGACAGGTAAAGTTATGCAAAAAGCTGTATTGATCACCGGCTGCTCGAGCGGCATTGGTTTGGTTGCCGCGCAGGATTTACGCCAACGCGGGTATCGCGTGCTGGCCGCCTGTCGGAAAACGCAGGATATTGAGAATCTGCAACAGTTGGGCTTCGAAACAATCCTGTTAGATTTGGATGATAAAGAGAGCGTTAAACGCGCCGCTGCCGAGGTGTTAGCGCTGACTAACCATCGCCTTTATGGGCTGTTTAACAACGCCGGTTATGGCGTTTATGGCCCATTGCAAACCGTAAGCCGCGAGCAGTTTGAACAGCAATTTTCGACCAATTTATTTGGCACGCATCAACTGACACAATTGTTGTTACCGGCCATGCTCGCCCACGGCGAAGGCCGGATCATTCAGACCAGTTCGGTGATGGGTTTTGTCAGCACGCCGGGGCGCGGTGCCTATGGCGCCAGCAAATATGCGCTGGAAGCCTGGTCAGACACTCTGCGTATGGAATTACACGGCACCGGCATTCAGGTCAGCCTGATCGAACCCGGCCCGTTGAGCAGCCGCTTCACTGAAAATGTCAATCAAGCTCAGGCGGACAAACCGGTGAATAACCCCGGTATCGCGCAGCGTTTTACTCTGACGCCAGAGGCAGTTTTGCCCAAATTGCGCCATGCTTTAGAAAGCCCGAAGGCCCGTTTGCGCTACCCGGTGACACTGGTGGCTCACGCTCTCGCCGTACTGCATCGCCTGTTGCCGGGCCGCATTATGGATAAAATTCTGCGTGGGAATAGCTGACATCTGGGGTTGAAGCTGACATAAGTGCCCCCATCTAGCTTTTAACATCTTATTATTTATCACAATCCCGGTGGGGCACTGCTTCACGCCGAGATAAGAGAGACTGATTTTATGCTGGCACAACCTTCGATTATTACTATCAATGAAACCAACCTGCACCAGACGCTGGAACAATCCATGTCCGTGCCGGTGATGTTTTACTTCTGGTCTGAGCGCAGCCAGCATTGTCTGCAGCTTGGCCCCATTCTCGACCGTCTGGCCGCAGAGTACGCCGGTCAGTTTGTTCTGGCGAAAGTCGACTGCGACGTCGAACAAGCTATTGCCCAACAGTTTGGTCTGCGCTCCATTCCTGCCGTGTACTTGTTCAAAGACGGCCAGCCGGTAGACGGTTTCCAAGGCCCGCAGCCAGAAGAAGTGATCCGTGACCTGCTGCAAAAGGTTCTGCCGAATGAAGAAGAGCTGAAACTGACTCAGGCGCAGGAATTGCTTCAGGCCGGCGACGCTGCCGCGGCCCTGCCGCTGCTCAAAGAGGCGTGGCAACTGAGCAAACAGCGCAGTGACATCGGCCTGTTGCTGGCAGAGGTGCAGATTCAGTTGAACCGCAGCGAAGACGCCGAAGCGGTGCTGGCGACCATTCCCTTACAGGACAAAGATTCGCGTTATCAGGGTTTGATTGCGCAAATCGAACTGCTGAAACAGGCGGCTGACACGCCGGAAATCCAGCAATTGCAGCAACAACTGCAACAGGAACCGGACAACGTTGAGCTGGCAGTTAAACTCAGCCTGCAACTGCACGCCGTGGGCCGTAATGAAGAAGCGCTGGAGCTACTGATGGCACCTCTGAAGAAAGATCTCGGCGCGGCCAACGGCGCAGCGCGTAAAACCCTGATGGATATTCTCGCCGCTCTCGGCACCGGCGACGCGTTAGCCGCCAAATACCGCCGCCAGTTGTATTCGCTGTTGTACTGATCATCGATTTCCCCAGCGCGGCACTCGCCGCGCTGTCACTTCCCCGCTCGCTCTTCGTTTCCCCTGAACTATCCTTAATCAATACGCTTGATGAGCAAATTGTGCGACAATCCTCAGTGAGTGAAATCTATTCTATTTTGCTTACATGAATTTGTTTTTTCTGGAAAAGATCAGGGGAAACAATCAGGACACGCAATTATGCCCAACATAGTTCGAGTTGCAGGAAGGCAGCCACACCCCCGCAGCGCGAAATAGGCCGGGTATTACAGGAGTTCAAATATGTTGACCGTCATCCCTATCATTGTCGTTCTCGCCCTGCTGGTGGTCTTTGCTGGCGTCAAAATTGTGCCACAAGGTTATCAGTGGACCGTTGAGCGCTTTGGCCGCTATACCAAAACGCTGATGCCGGGCCTGAATTTGGTGGTGCCTTTCGTCGACCGCGTCGGTCGCAAAATCAACATGATGGAACAGGTGCTGGATATTCCTTCTCAGGAAGTGATCTCGCGCGATAACGCCAACGTGGCGATCGACGCCGTGTGTTTTATTCAGGTTATCGACCCCGCGCGTGCCGCGTATGAAGTCAGTAATCTGGAACAGGCAATCGTCAACCTCACCATGACCAACTTCCGTACCGTGCTCGGTTCGATGGAGCTCGACGAAATGCTGTCACAGCGTGACAACATCAACGCCCGCCTGCTGCACATCGTCGATGAAGCGACCAATCCGTGGGGCGTGAAAATCACCCGTATCGAGATCCGCGACGTTCGTCCACCGGCAGAATTGATCTCCGCGATGAATGCGCAGATGAAAGC
>Ga0105856_1000417_pt1 | contig 22739 bp, 19 predicted proteins | sample OrgsoiDNA_201060_FD_89681 | JGI IMG/M metagenome (GOLD analysis project Ga0105856, IMG submission 89681) | Permafrost soil microbial communities from the Arctic, to analyse light accelerated degradation of dissolved organic matter (DOM) -... | ecosystem: Environmental > Terrestrial > Soil >...
GCCACTGTTAGACATGGTGATGCAGTATACCCGTGGCAACCAGACTCGTGCGGCCCTGATGATGGGTATCAACCGCGGTACGCTGCGTAAGAAACTGAAAAAATACGGCATGAACTGATACTAATCAGTTAAGTATTTGAGAAAAGGCGCTTTTCCGCAAGGAGAGCGCCTTTTTTGTTTTAGCTTAATCGGTAATGTCTGTCCGGTTTAAGGGACTCAGGAAGAGGCGAAACGTCGTTCATTTCCAGCAAATTGATTTCGATGTTGTTGCACATCGCGGTCAGCGGTAAATCGTTATCTGCCACGCCGAAAGGATCTTCCAACTCTTCTGCCAGCGCATCAATCGAGATAAAGGTGTAGGAGATAAACACCGACACCAGAATGGTCATGTATCCCAATTCAGGTGCTAGCGCAAACGGTAACAGAGTGCAAAAAAGGTAGACCGTGCGATGTACTATCAAGCTGTAAGCGAAAGGGATCGGCGTGTTGGCAATACGCTCGCATCCGCCCAGCACATGGGAAAGCTCATTGAGATTATTGTCGATACTGTGAAACAGCATATCGCTCACACGTCCCGCCTGCCGCTGCTCCCCTAACCATTTCCCCATCAGCAACAACAACCGATTCGCCGGTGACCGGGTACCCAGCACTTCTGCGGCGACCTCCGTGGGCAATAAACGGCGCATATCCGCCGTGGCATCTTCACCACGCAGTTGATGTTTGAGGGCATAACTGAACGCAATCTGTAGCTGGCTGAACTGTGCAATCGCCAGCGGTGCGTCAGCCATCAGGCTTTTCACCTGCCGCAACAAAGAGCGGTGGGTAATGAGCAAACTTCCCCACAATAATCGCGCTTCATTAAAACGGGCATAACTGGCGCTATTTCGAAAGCCGAGGAAAATGGCGATGGCAATGCCCAGTAAACTGAAGGGTGCCAGGGTCAAACGAATGCCCAATGCCTCATAAGCCTGCACGCTAAATACGGCGACAATGGACATACCCAGATTAAGGCTCAGACGGAAAAGAATGTTAGAAAGCACCGCGCCATGCCAGACAAATAGGCGGCGGAACCAATGTTGATGGGGACGTACGATCATAAAGAGTTAAAAAAGATAGGGAAAGAATGTGAAATTTTTAACAGTTAAGCGACAGTTTGCCCAGCATAATCCCTTTGCCTCCAACAGACCGTTTATTTCTTATACAGCCCGAGGCAGCACCCTCTGTCTTTCTAAAACGTTTTCATTAGCAATAATGTCTTGAATCAAATACTGACGTTATCGGACGATTCCCCTCTCTTGCATCGTGATAGAGCGTGATATACTTCACGTTAAAGTCGACCTCGCCCCGCTCAACGCCTACGGAAAGCCTTTTAGCCTGCGATACCGTCTTTTAGTGTAAAGATTGCGTCAAGTTCGGTGTTTTCCAAAACATTCACTCGGTTTTGATGTCTAATCTTTGTACACAATCTGTGTCGCAATTGCGCTGTATTCCGATGCGTTACACTCGTTTTTATGCCGATGATTGAGCTTATATGACTTCTCCATCCCGCTTTCGCGCTTCATTTTTACATCCACGTTATTGGCTGACCTGGTTCGGTCTGGGCGTCCTGTTTCTACTGGTCCAACTTCCTTATCCCGTGATTTACCGTTTAGGAAATTGGCTTGGCCGCACGTCAATGCGCTTTCTAAAACGCCGCGTGTCGATCACCCGCCGCAATTTAGAATTGTGCTTCCCTGATTTAGACCACGCCGAGATTGAGAAACGCATCATCAGCAACTTTGAATCGCTGGGTATGGGGTTGCTGGAAACCGGCATGGCATGGTTCTGGTCTGACACTCGGGTCAAACGTTGGTTTGACGTCAGCGGGCTCAACAACCTGAAAGCGGCTCAGGAAAATAACCAAGGCGTATTGGTCATTGGTGTGCATTTTATGTCGCTGGAACTTGGCGGACGTGCGATGGGTCTTTGCCAACCCATGATGGCGATGTACCGCCCGCACAATAACAAAGCGATGGAGTTCGTCCAGACATGGGGCCGTATGCGCTCTAACAAGGCGATGCTGGATCGTAAAGACCTGCGCGGTATGGTTCACGCGTTGAAAAAAGGCGAAGCCGTATGGTTTGCGCCCGATCAGGATTACGGTCCGCGCGGCAGCGTATTTGCGCCATTATTTGCCGTCGATGAGGCAGCGACCACCAGCGGAACGTATATGCTGATGCGTCTGGCAAAACCCGCGTTGGTCACCGTGGTGTTAGTACGTAAAGACCACGCCAAGGGCTACGATTTGGTCATTCAGCCTGCGCTGAAAGATTATCCCATCGACGATGAAATGGCGGCAGCGGCCTACATGAATCGCGTGGTTGAACATGAAATCATGCGCGCACCGGACCAATATCTGTGGTTGCATCGTCGCTTTAAAACGCGTCCTGCTGGCACGCCGTCGCTCTACCTGTGACCCGCTAAACGGGCGCGAAAAACGAGCTCGACCTTCATGGTCGGGCTTTTTTTATGCCGTGATCTCTGCGCGGAAAACGTCATGCGTTGATGAAAATTATTCTCATGACGAAGAGCCGTATTTTCTGTAGCATCCTCTTTTACCTGCTCAGGAGAGAAGTAATGAGTCAGCCAATCCGTCTGGCATTAATCGGCGATCACAACCCTGCCATTCTTGCCCATCAAGCCATTCCCCTTGCATTAAACCTCGCCGCACAGCAGTTCAACCTTGATATCAACAGCACATGGCTGGCATCCGACGTGATCCATGAAGGCCGCTCTCTTGATGAGTTCGATGCTTTCTGGTGCGTTCCCGGTAGCCCGTATGTTTCGACCGAGGGGGCGTTACGCGCCATCCGCTTTGCCCGCGAGAACCAAAAACCGTTCCTTGGCACCTGCGGTGGATTCCAGCACGCCGTCATCGAATATGCGCGTAATGTGATGGACTGGCAGGACGCCGGGCACGGTGAAACCGACAGCGAAGGCCGTTTAGTGATTGACGCGCTAACCTGCGAAATGGTCGAGAAAAAGGCCGGCATTCGCCTTGTGGCAGACAGCATTACAGGACGAGCCTATGGGAAAGTGCATATCGAAGAGGGTTATCATTGCCGTTACGGTATCAACCCTGAGTTCCAGCAAGCGTTAGAAGCCCAGCCGCTGCGCATGACGGGACACGATCAGGACGGTGAGATTCGGGTGATAGAATTGCCGGAACATCCTTTCTTCGTCGCCACCTTATTCCAGCCGGAACGTGCCGCGTTGCAGGGTCAGCTTCCCCCGCTGGTCGCCGCGCTCATTCTGTCAATACGTTAATCTAATGTTTCTCTCAGGTCGCCTGACCTGAGAGTTTTTAACCCTGCCTCTCTGTTTCATTCTGCATCCAGATCACTCCCAATGTTACGTCCGGTGTCGACTCATCAAGAGAATTGAGATCAAGTTCCAAATAGTGAAATAAGCCGCACCACTTTGTCGCAGCTCTGTTGACCGCGCACTTGATTGGGGCAATAAATCCTATAGCGCGCACCAATGTTACTGTTCAAAACCTTAACAGTAGCTTATCGATTCGCGTTTTTGCATGTTGGCATTGCCTTTGCAATAGCCTGTGCAGAGGGCACCGCCCCAATAACAGACAGGGTGCTTTACGCACTCATACAATAATAATTTTGGTTTTGTCTCACAGGACGACTTATGAAAAAAATACTGCTTTCTACGTTGATCGCTGCCGCCAGCATGGCCACTTTGGCTGGGCAAGCGCATGCGGGTACCACGCTTGATGCCGTGAAGAAAAAAGGATTTGTCCAATGTGGGATCAGCGACGGTTTGCCCGGTTTCTCTTACGCTGACTCAAAAGGTAAATTTACCGGTATCGACGTAGATGTCTGCCGTGCGATTGCCGCCGCCGTCTTCGGTGATGCAGAAAAAGTAAAATACACGCCGCTGACCGCCAAAGATCGTTTCACCGCCCTGCAATCTGGCGAAGTGGACATCCTTTCCCGTAACACAACCTGGACCTCCTCCCGTGATGCTGGCATGGGAATGATCTTCGCAGGCGTTAACTATTACGACGGTATCGGCTTCCTTACCCACCAAAAAGCAGGCCTGAAAAGCGCCAAAGAGCTTGATGGCGCAACCGTTTGCATTCAAGCCGGTACTGACACCGAACTGAACGTGGCTGACTACTTTAAAGCCAATAAAATGACCTACACGCCGGTCACCTTTGACCGCTCCGACGAAAGCGCCAAAGCGCTGGACTCCGGCCGTTGCGACACCCTGGCTTCTGACCAATCCCAGCTTTACGCCCTGCGCATCAAACTCGGTAAGCCAGATGATTTCGTGGTTCTGCCAGAAGTTATCTCCAAAGAACCTCTGGGTCCTGTGGTTCGTCGTGGTGACGAAGACTGGCTGGAAGTGGTGCGCTGGTCACTGTACGCCATGCTCAATGCTGAAGAGATGGGCATTACCTCGAAAAACGTCACGCAACTGGCTGCTAACCCAACCACACCGGACATGAGCAACCTGCTGGGTAAAACCGGTAAATACGGCGAAGACTTAAAACTGCCTAACGACTGGGTGGTGAACATCGTCAAACAAGTGGGTAACTACGGCGAAAGCTTCGATCGCAACGTCGGCGCTGGCAGCGAGTTGAAAATCAAACGTGGCCAGAATGCGCTCTGGAATCAAGGCGGGATCCAATACGCTCCACCAGTACGCTAACTATTCTTTGTTGTTGGCGCTGTGGCGGCGTTTGCGGCCCGAATCACTGAGCAGTCTCTGTCATTCGGGATCCTCCCCTTCCCCTTGCCACAACGCCAATAGCATCGAATCTACAGAGTATTGACCTGTTTTAAGGTTGTTGATGCACCGGTCGTTCCCCGGTGCATCACTTCCCCGGATTTAGCGTATATCGAGGTTCACCCCTATGTCACAGCGCCCAACTGCAAAAGGTGCGTTATCGCTGACCAACCCAGCCGTACGTGCCTGGATCTACCAGATTATTGCGGTCGTGTTGCTGGTTGCCTGTCTCGGCTACCTTCTTCACAACACCATAACTAACCTGACAACACGAGGCATTACCTCGGGCTTTGCTTTCCTCAACAGTGGTGCAGGTTTTGGCATCATTCAACATCTTATCGACTATCAGGAGGGTGACACTTACGCGCGCGTCTTTGTTATCGGCCTGCTCAATACGCTGCTGGTTTCCGCGTTGTGTATCGTCTTTGCGTCCATTCTCGGCTTTATGATTGGCCTCGGTCGCTTATCCGATAACTGGCTTATCCGAAAAGTTTCAACGGTTTACATTGAGATATTCCGCAACATTCCGCCGCTGCTGCAAATCTTCTTCTGGTACTTTGCCGTCCTGCGTAATTTGCCCGGCCCCCGCCAAAGTCTGGAGGCTTTTGGCGTGGCGTTTATCAGTAACCGCGGGCTGTATCTGCCGTCACCCGAGCTGGCACCGGGCAGTTTGGCGAGTGGCATTGCGCTGCTGCTGGCATTGGTGGGTATTTGGGGACTCAAGCGCTACAACCATTTTCGCCAGATTCACACCGGTCGCGTGTGGCGAATTTGGCCGTGGGCCATTGTGATGCTGATTGCCTTTCCGGCGCTGGCCCATCTGTTGTTTGGTCCCGCGTTGCATTGGGATCTGCCTTCCCTGCGCGGCTTTAACTTCCGTGGCGGCATGGTGCTGATCCCGGAGTTAGCCTCACTGACGCTGGCGTTGTCGGTCTATACCTCGACCTTTATTGCTGAAGTGATCCGCTCAGGGATTCAGTCGGTGTCGCATGGGCAGCATGAGGCGGCGCTGTCGCTCGGCTTGCCCAATCCGGTCACGCTGCGTCAGGTGATTTTGCCGCAGGCGATGCGGGTGATCATTCCGCCATTAACCAGTCAGTATCTCAACATTGTGAAAAACTCCTCGCTGGCAGCGGCCATCGGTTATCCCGATATGGTGTCGCTGTTTGCCGGAACGGTGCTCAATCAGACCGGTCAGGCGATTGAAACCATTGCGATCACCATGTCGGTCTATCTGATCATCAGTCTGGCGATTTCGTTCTTAATGAACATTTATAACCGGCGCATTGCGCTAGTCGAACGTTAAGGGAATCGAATGACGATGAGCACACTTCCCTCTGCCCTGCGGTCGACAAAAACCGTTACCCCCGTCAGCGCGACTTTGCTGTGGATGCGTAAGAATTTGTTCTCAAGTTGGTTCAACAGCCTGTTGACGATTTTCTGTTTATGGCTGATGTGGCTGGTTATCCCACCGCTGTTGAACTGGGTGATCTTTCAGGCCAACTGGGTCGGCACAACGCGCGCGGAGTGCACCAAAGCCGGTGCCTGTTGGGTCTTTGTTCACGCCCGTTTCGGCCAGTTTATGTATGGCTTATATCCGTTTGAAGAACGCTGGCGCATCAATCTGACGCTGATCGTCGGATTGGTCAGCCTCGTACCGATGTTCATTCGCGCCATGCCGCGCCGTGGCCGTTACATCACCGCGTGGGTTGTGCTGTTTCCGATATTCACCTGGCTCATGTTGTATGGCGGTTTCTTTGGCCTGAACGTGGTGGAAACCCGCCAGTGGGGTGGCCTGACGCTGACACTTATTATCGCGGCAGTTGGCATTGCTGGTGCGTTACCGTTGGGGATTTTGCTGGCGCTGGCGCGACGTTCGCGTTTGCCGGTGGTGCGCGTGTTATCGGTAATTTTCATCGAGTTTTGGCGCGGCGTACCGCTTATCACCGTGCTGTTTATGTCCTCGGTGATGTTGCCGCTGTTTATGCACGAAGGCACCAACATCGACAAACTGATACGCGCCCTGGTTGGGGTGATTTTATTCCAGTCAGCCTATGTCGCCGAAGTGGTTCGTGGGGGATTACAGGCGTTGCCAAAAGGGCAAACCGAAGCCGCCGAATCGCTGGCGTTAGGTTATTGGAAAACCCAGGGTCTGGTGATTTTGCCGCAGGCGCTGAAGATGGTGATCCCCGGTTTGGTCAACACCATCATCGCCCTGTTTAAGGATACCAGTCTGGTGATCATCATCGGCCTGTTTGACCTTTTCAGCAGCGTACAGCAAGCCACCGTCGACCCCGAATGGCTAGGTATGTCAACCGAAGGCTACGTTTTCGCCGCCGCCGTTTACTGGATTTTCTGTTTTAGCATGTCGCGTTATAGCCAACATTTGGAAAGACGCTTTCACACCGGACGTTCCGCACACTGAGGTAAAACATGAGCGACCATCAAGTTACTGAATCTAAAAAAATGATGATCACCCTGGAAGACGTTAACAAGTGGTACGGACAGTTCCACGTATTGAAAGACATCAACCTGAGTGTGAAACCGGGCGAGCGCATTGTCCTGTGCGGCCCGTCTGGGTCGGGGAAATCGACCACGATCCGCTGCATCAATCATCTGGAAGAACATCAACAGGGCCGTATTATTGTCGATGGCACGGAGCTAAACGACGATCTACGCAATATCGAGCGTGTCCGTACCGAAGTCGGCATGGTGTTCCAGCATTTCAACCTGTTCCCGCACCTGACCGTGTTGCAAAACTGCACGCTCGCGCCGTGCTGGGTACGCAAAATGCCGAAGAAAGATGCCGAAGAGCTGGCGATGCATTATCTAAAACGCGTGCGTATCGCCGAACATGCCCACAAGTTTCCGGGCCAGCTTTCCGGTGGCCAGCAGCAGCGCGTCGCCATTGCCCGCTCGCTGTGCATGAAACCCAAAATCATGTTATTTGACGAGCCGACGTCAGCCCTCGACCCAGAAATGGTGAAAGAGGTGTTAGACACCATGGTTGGGTTGGCGGAAGAAGGCATGACGATGCTGTGCGTCACCCACGAGATGGGCTTCGCGCGCACCGTTGCCGATCGGGTGATCTTTATGGATCGCGGAGAAATCGTTGAAGAAGCACCACCGCTGGAGTTCTTCGCCGCGCCGAAGTCAGCGCGGACAAGGGAGTTCCTATCACAGGTGATCCATTAACGCGCTAAGGGTGTGGGATGTGGGGTGTGGGGTGCGGCCCACATTCGCTTTTAACTTCAGGATCAAGGTCTAAACCGTGGGCGCCGGCCCACACCGGGTTAAGGGCAGTAAACGCTGCCCTTAACAATCCTGCGTTTTTTGGCGGCTGTAGCACCATAGCTGCGCGGGTCAGAATGGCCGTGTTTCAGGTGCCGCAGTGATAGCCGCAAACGCCGCCGCTTTGCGGTCCTCTCATTTCGGGTTTCGAGCCTAAGGTCTCGAACCACTCACTCGACGTCGTTTTGAACGCGGCACACTGACTACTAAACCGAAAGTCATTCTGTTGCATTTGATTGAGTTGGTTTGGTTGGTTTGAATGGTTTGGTTGGTTTGAATGGTTTGAATGGTTTGAATGGTTTGAATTTTATCTTTTGCTTTACATAGTCCTTAGACCGCATTCAAAAATGACGCCGAAGGAGAGGTTCGAGACCATAGACTCGAGCCCGAACTGAGGGTACCGCCTAAGCGGCGGCATTTTGCGGTGTAAACGGAAGCTTCTGAAACACGTCCATCCCAACCTGCGAAGCAACGGTGTGAGTAGCGCAGGGTTCCAAGGGAGGCGCGCGCGTCTCCCTTGGTCGGTGTGGGCCGACGCCCACGACCTTGAATTTGAAGTTGAAGTTGAAGTTGAAGTTGAATTTAAAAGCGCCCGTGGTCGCCTACCACATCATCCCCCCGATGAGGGGCGCCACCAGCACTGTCGCGACTCCCGCTAACATCATGACCAAACTCGACACTACGCCCTCTTCGGCACCCAACTGGTAGGCCTTGGCCGTGCCTGCGCCGTGAGATGAGGCCCCCAGACTTGCGCCTTTGGCGAGTTTGCTTTTCACCGCCAAACGCAAAAACATCATGTCACCCACCGCCATGCCAAATACCCCAGTGATCACCACAAATAGCGCCACCAAATCTGGCTGCCCGCCCAATTGTTTGGCGGCGGCCAAGGCGAAAGGTGTGGTCACTGAGCGCACCGCCAGACTGCGTTGAATTTCTTCGGAAAGCATCAGCCAACGCGCGAGCCAAATTGAGCTGAACACCGCCACCACAATGGCGGTGACCACACCGGCGGTTAGCGAAAGCCAGTGACGACGAATGATCGCCATGTTCTCGTACACCGGTACCGCGAACGCAATCGTCGAAGGGCCAAGGAACCATAACAGCCAATGGGTTTCACCAATGTAATCCTGCCATGTGACGTGCGTGGCAACCAATAACACCACCAACACCACCGGCGTGAAAACCAGCGGCATAAATAACAAGGTACGACGCTGTCGATACAGCTTTTTATTGGCGTAATACAAGCCGAGCGTCACCACGAAACAGGCCATGCTGATAGCAAAATCAATCACGGTTCACCTTCCGCGCCGCTAACGTAAGTTCAAACCGGTAAATCCGGTCCACCACCAGTGACGTGATCCCCATCGTCAGCAACGTACTCACGGCAATCACCACAAAAATCTTCCAGCCTTCCACCATCAGCAACTGCGCATAATTCACCACAGCCACCACCGCCGGAACGAAAAATAGCAGCATTTCTGCCAGCAACCAGCGCGACCCTTCTTTGACCCATTTGAGGGGTAAAACGCGAAAGACGATCAGCAATAACAGCATCAGCATACCGACAATATTTGCCGGAACAGGCAGGTGCAGAAGGGTCACCAGACGGTCGGCAATCACATAAAGCACCGCGTACAGCACCACCTGGATCAGCACCTGAAAACGACTCAGCAGAGACGGCGCTCTGAGGCGCAACGCCAACAACATGGGAACAACCTTAATAGCGAAGAAAGGGAACGAGAGGAATTATACGTTGGTGGTTATTCAGTAGAGAAATGAATTAATATCATTCAAACCATTCCATAATGGAATGAAGCGTTTAAGGCAAGAACGGGGATAAAAGGGAAAGGATTTACTGGAAAACGCGCACGCCGAAGGACGTGCGCGTTGTAGGACCGAGGATGAAATTAGACTTCTTTTTCCACCAGTAAGGCTTCCAGCAAATCGAGATCATGCAGCAGTTTTTGCAGGGTTTCGTTACTGATTTTCTGCGTTGCACGCAGATGATACAGCTCGCCGCGCTCGGCACGCAGTGCGGTCAGGCGGAAGCGACGCTCGAGGTTTTCCAGCTTCAGCGTGGTTTCGATATCGTCTTTATTTCCCGTGCGTCGGCGCAGCGTGCCGATCACCCGTGAACTAATCTCTTTCAGCGTATCGTCATCGATATTCTCATCGCTATCGGCCGCCAAACGCTCTTCCATTTTATGCAGGCTTTCGATGGCCACTTCCGCTGCAATCGACTTCGCCATCCGCTCTTCTTCGCGATACTTGCTGCCATCGGCCACCACCACGCCTTTAAGTAAGAACGGCAGCGCGATAACGCCCGCAATCAGGGAGAACAAGATCACGCCGGTCGCCAGGAACACCAGTTGATAACGCGACGGGAACGCGGTGCCATCGGCCAGAAACAGCGGAATAGAGAGCACACCGGCCAGGGTTATCGCCCCACGCACACCGGCAAACGACGCCACCCAAAGTTCACGCGTACTGTAGCTACCGAACAACAAAGGTTTCTTTTTCAGGAAACGATTACTGACGTTTTTCATCACCCACAGCCAGACGAAACGCAGCAACAGCAAGGCAAAATAGATGATGCCGACGTCAGCGAACAGATGCCACGTCACGATGGACGGATCGTGTGTCGCTTGATCCAGCGAGTTTTCCAAAATGCCCGGCAATTGCAGGCCGAGCATGATGAACACCATGCCGTTGAACACAAATTCTAACATCGCCCAGACGCTGTTGGCACGCAGACGCATGGCCAGTGGCGCATTACGAATAATACCCGACTGGCTGATGGTCATACCGGCAGCCACCGCCGCCAAAATGCCCGACACGCCGATGTGTTCAGCAATCAGATAGGACGCAAACGGCAGCAGCAGCAGGAAGACGATTTGTGTCGCCGGGTCATCGCCACTCCAGCGGCTCATAATGCGCAGTGATTTACTGTACAGCCACGTCACTGCCACACCGGCCATCAGACCACCGATCGCCACTTTGAGGAACTCCACCGAAGCACCGCCCACGGTGAAAATCATCGTGCCCATCGCCACGGCGATAGCAAATTTCAGCGACACCAGACCGGACGCATCATTCATCAGCGCCTCACCCTCCAGCACGCTCATGATGGATTTTGGAATACGGCCCTTGCCGACAATCCCGCCAAGCGCCACAGCATCGGTGGGAGACAGCACCGCCGCCAGTGCGAACGCCGCCACCAGCGGGATATCCGGCACCATCATATAAATCAGGTAGCCAATCCCGACGACGGTCATCAGCACCAACACCAGCGCCAACCCGAGGATTTCACGCCCGTGGTGCAGGAATTCCCGCGTTGGCGTTTTCCAGCCATCGGCAAACAGCAGCGGCGGAATAAACAGCACTAAAAACAGCTCGGGGTCAAAATCGACATGCAGGCCGAAATTTGGCCATGCTAACAGCGCCCCGACGGCGATTTGCATTAAAGGCAGTGGAATTTGAAACGGCAACATTCTGGTCACGACACCGGAGAGCGACACCACCAGAATCAAGATGAGGATGGTAAAAAAGATTTCCATGCTTTCCTTAGACTCTTATTTTTATGATTTCAATCGAACTGGGTCCGACACCTACGGATGTGATAGTAGATCAAAAAAGGACGTTTTTTAAATCAGACAGTGCTTAAGCCGCTTTTAAATTTAAGCTCAAGACCGTGGGCGCCGGCCCACACCGGGTTAAGGGCAGTAAACGCTGCCCTTAACAATCCTGCGTTTGTACGGCTGTAATACCGAGGCTGCGCGAGTCACAATGGACGTGTTTTAGCCACTTCCGTGATAGCCGCAAAATGCCGCCGCTTAGGCGGTACCTTCGCTGCGGGATTCGAGCCTTAGGTCTCGAACCACTGGCTCAGCGTCATTTTTGAATGCGGCACACTGGCTTTTAAACCGAACCTTTCCAGTGAGTTCCCGTTCTCTTTTTATATCCTTCGCACCCTACCTTCTTTTGCCCTACATAGCCTCTAGGCCGCATTCAAAAATGACGCCGACCAAGGGGTGGAAAACCGCGAGTCTGTTTTCGCGGGTTGTAACCCGCCGGGAGGGAACCGCCTAAGCGGCGGCATTTTGCGGTGTGGACGGAAGCCGCTGAAACACGTCCATTCTAGCGAGCGGAGCGCGGAGTGAAAGAGCCGGGGAGTCTTGAGGGGCGCGGCGATAGGCGCCCCTCAAGGCCGGTTTGGGCGGCAGCCCAAGGTTTAAAAGGGGCGCCCATTTTTCGCCCCCATCAAAAATCTTAAATGGCCCATCCGCCCGCATAAAACGCCACCAGCGCGACAGCGATAATCACCGTCCCCACGTTCAGCTTGCGCCATTCGCCGGAGAAGATACGGCCAATCACTAAGGCGCTAAAGCCCAACATAATACCGGTGACGATATTACAGGTCAGAACGATAAATACTGCGCACAGCAAACCGGACATGGCATCAACGAAGTCGTTGAAGTCCAGCTTGGTGACGTTGCTTAACATCAACAGACCAACGTACATCAACGCAGGCGCGGTGGCGTAAGCTGGAACCAGATAAGAGAGCGGAGAGAGGAACAGCATCAGCAAGAACAGAACGCCGACCACGGTGGCCGTCAGGCCAGTTTTGCCGCCTGCCGCTGTACCCGCTGCGGATTCGATATACACCGCCGCAGGTGCCGCACCGACTAAACCGGCAAACATGCTGCTGATCGAGTCAGAGGTCAGCGCTTTGCCGCCGCTGATGATCTGGCCGTCTTTGTCGAGCAGGTTTGCCTGACCCGCGACCGCGCGGATGGTGCCGGTGGCATCGAATACGGCGGTCATCACCAGCGCTAACACGCTTGGCAACACGGCCATTTTCATCGCGCCCAAAATATCAAGATTGAACAGAACAGAATGACCATTGGCATCAGACAGCGACGGCATGGCGAACAGGCCCTGATACTTCACCGCAGGATCAAAAATCAAACCGATGATGGAGATAGCGATGATCACCAGCAAAATTCCGCCGGGCACGCGCAGCTTTTCCAGACCGAAAATCACCGACAGACCAAGCAACGTCATGATCACCGGGAACGACGTGAAAGCACCCAGGGTGACAGGCAACCCGTCGAGTGGGTTTTTGATCACCAGGCCGACACCGTTGGCAGCAATCAGCAGCAGGAACAAACCGATACCAATGCCAGTACCATGCGCAACGCCCATCGGCAGATTGCGCAATATCCAGGAACGGATACCGGTGACGGAAATAATAGTGAACAGCACCCCCATCAGGAATACCGCCCCTAGAGCTACTGGCACACTAATGTGCTGGCCGAGCACCAGACTGAACGCGGTAAACGCGGTCAATGAAATGGCACAACCGATGGCCAGCGGCAAGTTTGCCCACAGGCCCATCAACAGTGAACCGAAGCCCGCCACCAGACAGGTGGCAACGAAAACCGCACTCGGCGAGAATCCTGCTTTGCCCAACATACCCGGCACCACGATGACCGAATACACCATCGCCAAAAAGGTCGTCAGACCGGCAATCACTTCCTGACGAACGTTACTCCCACGCGCAGAAATTTTAAAAAAAGCATCAAGCGAACCGGTCGGCGCAGCGCGGCCGCCCGGTTGATTGTGTTGACTAGCCATGTGGAACCCTCTGAAGTATCTTGCTGAAATGCCTGCGTGGTCATTACGAAACCGTTTCGTCACGTTCGCTTCCCTACCCGGTGTAATGTGGATCGACAACCAGCAAGATCGACGCGCAAAACCAAGGCAAACGTTTAACTCTCATCGCGTAAGGCGGAAATAAAAACCACGGGTACTGCAAAGCAAACGATTATCTAGCCAATAACCCCCTCTTTTCAACTCCCGTTCGCGACAATTTCGGGTGATTTGTACAATTAAAAAGCATATGGCACAAGAAATTGCGCAAAAGCAGATTATGGCAATCGCAAAGCGGCGCATCCGGCTCACAAACGGGTGGATGTTGGCGTCTGGAAAAAAAGAAAGCGGTAAGCGTCAGGCTGAGGAAATAAATGCCAAAGGAATATTTCCGTGACGTTATTGATAATAGAACAACGTCAGAAAAGAGATAATAAGACAAACTTATGTTTCTCCCGAAAATAAAAACCGATGTGCTGATCGCTATATTTCGGGAGCATAAAGGGTGAAGAATAAATTAATGACCGATTTTATACGGGCCGCCCTGCTCCAGGGCTTTTTGATAGGCCGGACGCGCCTGAATGGTCGAAAGCCAAGTGCGCAAATGCGGATAATTTTCCAGCCCACCGCGCGTTTCCATCGCCTCTATGGGGAAACTCATCTGGATATCGGCAGCGCTAAAATCACTACCGGCAAACCATGTGTTATCGGTCAGGTGCTGTTCAAGATACGCCCCGTGGGTGGCGAGTTGCTTATCCAGATAATTTTGCTGCACCCCTTTACCGATGGCACCGGCAATCGGTCGGATCAGCCATGGCATCGGCGGTTTCCCAAGACGACCAAAAATCAATTTCATCACCAATAGCGGCATCAAAGAACCTTCACTGTAGTGCATCCAGTAGCGAAATTGCTGGCGGGCAAAGTGATCGGTAGGCTTGAGATCCCCCTGTGCGTCATAGGTTTCTTGCAGATATTCAATAATCGCGCCGGATTCCGCAAGGGTGAGATCGTTGTCGACCAAAATCGGTGATTTGCCCAGCGGGTGCACTTTTTTCAGCGAGGCTGGCGCTAACATAGTTTTCTCATCACGTTGATAACGCTGAATTTGATAGGGCGTTTTCAGCTCTTCCAACATCCAGAGTATCCGTTGTGAACGTGAGTTATTTAAATGGTGAACGGTGATCATGCCTTTTACTCCCTGACTGATTAGCCTGATTAATACTTAACTATAGCTGATTCGTTCAATAACCTATTTTCTAAAGTTGAAAGCCTTGCATTTATTAGGCCTAATGCGTTTTAACCTTTCATTCATTTTATAAAGGCGGGGTAATAACCTTTAGTAAAGGTAATGCAAAAACGCTATTTGAATAGCCTTTGCTATTTTTTAATGCCATTATCGCGCGCCAAAATTAGTCATTACATAAGCCATTAAATATATAGCCTAATACGTGGAGTTTGAATGCTTTCCAGTAACTACAACGATGTCCTCATTCTGTTCTCTTTCATCGTTGCGATGCTCGCTTCGTATACCGCACTCGACATGGCAGGGCGAGTGACAACCACGCAAGGAAAAGCATCGAAACTCTGGTTAATCGGTGGCGCACTTTCCATGGGTATCGGCATCTGGTCGATGCATTTTATCGGTATGTTGGCCTTCAGCCTGTCGGTCCCTATGGGTTATGACCCGCTCATCACACTGTTCTCCATGTTGATCGCCATTGTTTCTTCGGCCTTCGCATTGTGGCTGGTGTGCCATGAACGCTTGCCGACCCAAAGCCTGATCCTCGGCGCACTGCTGATGGGTGGCGGCATCGTCGCGATGCACTACACCGGCATGGCCGCCATGCGCATGATGCCCGGCATTGACTACGATCTACGCTGGGTCGCCCTGTCGGTGGTGGTGGCTATCGTCGCTTCCGGCGTCGCGTTATGGATGGCATTCCATCTGCGCCAGTATTCGCCGAACGTCAAAATGTTGCGCGTGGGTGCCTCGGTAGTGATGGGCGCCGCGATTGTCGGCATGCATTACATCGGCATGGCAGCCGCCAATTTCCCGCACGATAGCCACAGCATGGCGTCCAATTCCAGCGTCAACAATAACTGGCTGGCGCTATTGGTGATTGTCGTCACGCTCGCCGTATTGGCGATAACCTTGATCATTTCGGTGCTCGACGCCCGCTTGCAGGCCAGAACCTCGGTACTGGCTTCATCGCTGGCGCAAGCCAACCGCGAGCTCACACAGTTGGCGCTGCATGACAATCTGACCCGTTTGCCCAACCGTTTATTGCTGGAAGACCGTTTGAGTCAGGCGCTGCAAAAAGCCGAACGCAATAACACCTCTTTCGCCCTGCTGTTCTTTGATCTCGACGGCTTCAAGGCGGTGAATGATGCTTTTGGTCACCACGTCGGCGACCTGTTGCTGGTTGCCGTGACAGAAAGGCTTCAGGAACATTTACGCCCCGCAGATACGCTGGCTCGACTCGGCGGCGACGAATTCGTGCTACTGATGGAAATCAGCGACCCGAACGACGCGGCCACGCTGGCCGATAGACTGGTACATCTGATTGCCAAACCTTTTCACGTTTCGCGCTACGAACTGCTGGTTTCCGTCAGCATTGGCATTGCGGTCTACCCGGGCGATGGCGTAAATGAACGCGAACTGATGCTAAATGCCGATGCCGCGATGTATCACACCAAAAATTCAGGGCGTAACGGCCACAGTTTTTTCCAGCCGTCGATGAATGCCAATGCGCAAGATCAGCTACAACTGCTGAATGATTTGCGCATGGCGGTGGAGCATCAGGAACTGCACTTACATTATCAGCCCAAGTTTATCGCGCCCCACGGCCCGGTAACCGGCTTTGAAGCACTGCTACGCTGGGAGCGCAATGGCGTGATGCTCAGTCCCGATTTGTTCCTGCCCATCGCGGAGAAAACCGGTCTGATTATTCCGATTGGCGAATGGGTGCTCAACGAGGCCTGCCGTCAGTTACGCCTTTGGCATGTGGCGGGCCACCCGACATGGACCGTGGCGGTTAACCTGTCAGCGCTGCAATTTGAGCAGCCCAATTTGGTGGAGAAGGTGATCGCCACCGTCGAAAAACATCAAATTCCCCCGCAAATGCTAACGCTGGAAGTGACCGAGACCACCGCCATGCGTGACCCCGATACCAGCGTAGCGATCCTCGAACAGTTAACCCAATACGGCGTAAAAGCCTCGATTGACGATTTCGGCACTGGCTATTCCAGTCTGCTCTATTTGAAACGTTTACCGGCCAGTGAACTGAAAATCGACGGCGCCTTTATTAACGATCTGATCGCCGGCAGCGAAGACGCCAGCATCGTGCAAGCCATCATCGCCCTCGGCCAAACGCTGAACCTGAAAGTGGTCGCCGAAGGGGTCGAAACCACCCAGCAACAGGACTTCCTCACCGAGTTAGGCTGTGATTCGTTACAAGGATATTTATTGGGCAGGCCGATGACGCCGGAGCAAATCTCGGAACATCCGAATACGGATTGGGAAGCGAAAGAGGGGTGAGTGGCGGGCTGCTGCCCAAACCGGCATTGGCTTAAGGTCAACGTCAAGGTCGTGGGCGTCGGCTCACACCGACCAGGGGAGGCGTAAACGCGCTTCCCCTGGTCCCCTGCGTTTTTTAACACCGCGTTATCGCGGGTTGGAATGGACGTGTTTCAGCGGCTTCCGTTCACACCGCAAAATATCGCCGCTGCGCGGTTCCTTCGCTACGGGATTCGAGCCTAAGGTCTCGAACCACTTGCTCAGCGCCATTTTTGAATGCGGTTTACTGGCTATGTAGGACAAAACAGACAACGTCTGAGTTTACAGCCCCTCCAACAAACCATCACGCGAAGTAAAACCACGCGGTTTCAATCAGCCCATTTTGAATTTCAAAGATGGCGACGCTTTCAATCGGTTGTTCGTTAATGCCGTGAATTTTTTCGTGGTCGAAGACTTTATTGCCCAGCACCGAACGGGAAATCAGTTCAGCGCGCAGGGCAGGATTGTTAAAGCGGTGATTGGCGTAAAATTCACGTAATTGCGCTTTACCGACCGTTGAAGGCTCGGTGGCGGGCATACGGAATCCTTTGAACGTCTCGCTGAAGTTGGCGACAAATTTTTCCAGATCGTGCTCGTTATAGGCATAAAATTGTTGTTCTACTGGTGTTAATGGGCTGGACATCCCGATCTCCAAATTGAATATAAATGTTATTTTTGTGAGTTAAAATTCAATATGTATTAATCACTAAAACTTGTCAACGGCGGGGCTGTAAATCCCATAACGTTCTCACCGTACTCATCAATCCCGCCGTGCCCGCCGCAACCGATAACCCGCGGATCCCTTCGTCGCTGAAATTCACCACGGTTTCTAATCCGGCTTCCTGACACAATACCGCGCCACCGGCGATATCCCAAAGCGTGGTGCGTCGCTGCAAATGACCGTCGATCACCCCTTTGGCGGCAAACACCATGCCCACCGTGGTGCAGCGATAACATTGTACCGACCAGTCGGCCGCGCGCAGGCCTTGATAAAACGCCGCGGCGTCGTCAAGGCGGTCATCCGAACTGTCACCCAGAGACAAAATCTGCACGTCACCAAAACGGTTATCGCGTACAAAAACGTCGCCGTTGAGGAAGATCCCTTTACCCGTTTCGGCGGCAAATTGCTCGTTAAGCACTGGCAAGGCCACCACGCCGATCACCGGCTTTTGGTGCTCCACGAATCCTAGTGATACGCCCCACAATGGCGAGCCGCGCAGGAAATTCGAAGTGCCGTCGATAGGGTCTATCACCCAACAGGGTGCGTCGGTTAATGCGCCGCCCAACTCCTCGCCAATGATCGCGTCCTGAGGAAAGTGCTCGGCCAGTTGTGCACGGATGAATTGCTCGACGGCGACGTCGGCCTGCGAAACGAAATCTTGCACGCGCTTGCTGCTGACCTGAATATCATCGCGACGGTGAAAATAGCCCAGGGCCAACTCGGCAGCCTGTGCGGCAATCTGGCTGGCTTTGGCCAGACGGGGGGACATGTCATTGTTAATCATTATAAATCCTGAGTCTAAGTCGATAGCAAAATAAAAACCGATGACAGAATGCACTGTCTTTGATGAACAAAAAATGACAGCCGCCCGGTCATAACAGCAAACGGTGGGTGACATTTTTATTGCCATCCACCGGAATAAATCCCAGACTGCGGTAGAAAGCGTCAGCCGTTGCCGGTGCATGAGTATGCAAAACGATTAGCGCCAGAATGCCAATTATCCCGCAGACGCAATAACATGCGCTGCCCTTCACGCTGGCTTTCCTCACGTAACGCGTCAAAACCTTCTGTGTCAGGATCGAGCGGTGCAATGATTAACATATCATCTCCAAATCATTTACAAATGCTTGCCAAAATAACCTAAAAAGCTCTATATCTGTGGCTGGTTTATTTCTTAAACAGCTGCTGAATAATCCTCGGAGAACACCATGCCAGATGCCGCCCATTTGCTTCCCTTTATGCTCATCGCTTTTGGTATGGTGCTGACGCCCGGCCCGAACATGATTTACCTGATTTCGAGATCTTTATGTCAGGGGCCAAAAGCGGGGCTGATTTCGCTGGGCGGCGTGGTGCTGGGCTTTATGTTTTACATGGTCTTCGCCGCATTGGGCATCACCGCGCTGTTAATGGCGGTGCCGTTTGCTTATGACACGTTGCGCATTTGCGGCGCGGCCTATCTGTTGTACATGGCGTGGCAGGCAATTAAACCTGGCGGCCGTTCTCCTTTTCAGGTCAGAGACTTACCGCATGACAGCCCGCAAAAACTGTTCACCATGGGGTTGCTGACGAATCTGCTCAACCCGAAAACAGCGGTGATCTATCTGTCGTTATTGCCGCAGTTTATCGTCCCTGAGCAAGGCCACGTGCTGGCGCAATCGCTGATTCTGGGCAGCGCGCAAATCATGATCAGCATGACCGTCAATGCCATGATTGCCATAGCCGCCGGTTATATCGCGGTCTTTTTGGCAGGGCGTCCGCTGTGGATGTTAATCCAGCGCTGGCTGATGGCGACGGTGCTGAGCAGTCTGGCGGTTCGCATGTTGGTCGAAGCCCGTAAGTAATTGTCGATGACCAGGACGACACCGCGTCGCCCTGGTCATATTTAATTGTGCCACATCGTTATATAATCCTCTGCACAACGAACCAGAGGATTTTACCGTGCGCGCACTCCCTTCCGTTTTTCTTCTCGGCCTCGCGCTGAGTTTCGCTCCCCTTTCATCATGGGCTTCACGTCAAATAACCGACCAGCTTGGCCGTCAGGTCACCCTTCCCGATAAGGTCGATCGCGTGGTGGTGCTTCAGCACCAAACGCTGAATCTATTGGTGCAACTGGATGCCACCGACGACATCGTCGGCGTACTCAATAACTGGAAAAAGCAGCTCGGTGACAGCTATGAGCGCCTCGCGCCCTCGCTCGACAGCAAGCCGCAGGTCGGTGATTTAACCAGCGTAAATCTGGAAAGTCTGGTGGCGTTGCACCCGCAGGTGGTGTTTGTCACCAACTATGCGCCGCAGGAAATGATCGACAAGATCAGCCAGACCGGCATCGCCGTGGTCGCCATTTCCCTGCGTGAAGACGCCAAAGATCAGGCTGGGAAACTGAATCCGACGCTGGAAAATGAAGATCAAGCCTACGACAACGGACTTAAACAGGGGATCCGGTTGATCGGTGACGTCGTCAATCGCCAAAAACAAGCACAGGCATTGATCGACTATACTTTTTCTCAGCGTCAGATTGTTAGCCAGCGTTTGAAAGACATTCCCGCCGAAAAGCGCATACGCACCTACATGGCCAATCCTGAATTAACCACCTACGGTTCCGGCAAATATACCGGTCTGATGATGGCCCATGCCGGTGCGATGAACGTGGCAGCCGCGACGGTGAAAGGCTTTAAACAAGTGGCGCTGGAGCAGGTGATCGCCTGGGATCCGCAGGTGATTTTCGTGCAAGATCGTTATCCCGAAGTGGTGGATCAAATTAATCAGGATCCGAAATGGCAGGCCATCGACGCCGTGAAAAACCATCGCGTGTATTTGATGCCGGAGTACGCTAAAGCCTGGGGTTACCCGATGCCCGAAGCCTTGGCGATTGGTGAATTGTGGATGGCGAAAAAACTTTATCCGCAAAAGTTTACCGACATCAATATGCAGCAACAGGCCGATGATTATTATCAACGTTTCTACCGGACTCACTATAAACCCTAAATAATTCATGGTGAGACGCTAAAACTTTATGGAGAGAGCATGGCGAATTCAATCAACGTGTTGGCGGCGGGCAGTTTGCGACTGGTGTGGGAGCAAATAACGCAGGCTTTTACCGAGGCCACCGGCACCAAAGTGAAAACCGAATTTGGCCCGGCAGGTCTGCTGCGCCAGCGTATTGAACAAGGCGAGAAAGTGGATCTGTTCGCCTCGGCCAATACCGCGCACCCCCTGGCAATTCAGCAACAAGGATACGCGCTCGAGGTGAAGACCTTCTGCGGCAACAGTCTTTGTCTGGTGGCACGCAACGCGCCTGAACTGGATGGGCTGAACTGGCTGTCCGTGCTGACTGACTCGCGTTTTCGTCTCGCCACGTCCACACCACAAAGTGATCCTTCCGGCGATTACACTTTGCAGATGTTTGAGTTGATTGAACGTCGACATCCGGGCGCCGGTGAAGCCTTGCGCAACCAAGCGCTGCGACTGGTTGGTGGGCCGAACAGCGCCGCGGTGCCGAAAGAGAGGCTGGCAGCCGAATGGCTGATTTGCAGCGGGCAAACGGATTTATTTATCGGCTACACCAGCTACGCTCGATTACTGCGTGAGAACGACATGTTGCGGGTATTTAATATTCCGGCTGATTACAATGTACGCGCCAACTACGCGCTGGCAACCTGCTCTGAGAAAGCCAAACCGCTGGCGGAATTTATTCTGTCTGACAACGGCCAGCACCTTTTACAGAATGCCGGTTTCTGTGGTCGTGATTCGGTGATGCGGGAATAGACGCCGAGGCGCTAAAAGAGTGAGGTTTTGCGCAAGTGCGTGTGACTTGCGCTAAGCCTCAGTCTATAAAGACCGGTTTAATCGTTGTAATCACGTTCCTTCAGCGCACGCTGGCGATCGTAATATTCATCTTCTGCGGCAATAATCTCATCAAGCAGTGAATCCACATCGGCAGTCGAGGTGTCTTCAGTAAATAAGCCGGTCAATACGCTTTCTGGCGTCAGCTTACCGTCTTCGTACAACGCCCAAATTTCTTTGGCAAACTTGGTTTCCAGCAACTCTGGCGCAAACTGGCCGTAGTAACTGCGCATGTTGTTTACATCGCGCTCAAACATCGATTCTGCATGGTTATTAGCAGACGCATCGACGGCTTGCGGCAGGTCGATGATCACCGGGCCTTTAGCGTCCATCAGCACGTTGAACTCGGACAAATCACCATGCACGATACCGGCACACAGCATACGCACGATATTGCGGATCATCGTGTCGTGATCGGCCACCGCCTCTTCTGCGGTCAGTGTGACGTCGCTCAGACGCGGCGCCACCAGCCCTTCCGCATCGGTGATAAGTTCCATCAGCAATACGCCATCGAGACAGATGTAAGGCTGTGGAACGCGCACGCCGGCATTCGCCAGCCGAAACAGCGCATCCACTTCGGCAGTTTGCCAGCTCTCTTCCTGCTCCTTGCGACCGAATTTCGAGCCTTTTTGCATAGCACGCGCACTGCGGCTATTGCGGACTTTGCGCCCTTCCTGATACTGCACCGCCTGCTTAAAACTGCGCTGGGTGGCTTCCTTGTAAACCTTGGCGCAGCGGATCTCCTCACCGCATAATACGGTGTAAACATCGGCTTCTTTGCCGCTTTTCAGTCGACGGACCACATCGTCTATCAGGCCGTCATCCACCAGAGGTTGGATTCTATTTGGGATTTTCATGCAGCCTTGTACCTTATTTACGCGCGCGAGGGAA
>Ga0105856_1000421_pt1 | contig 22647 bp, 18 predicted proteins | sample OrgsoiDNA_201060_FD_89681 | JGI IMG/M metagenome (GOLD analysis project Ga0105856, IMG submission 89681) | Permafrost soil microbial communities from the Arctic, to analyse light accelerated degradation of dissolved organic matter (DOM) -... | ecosystem: Environmental > Terrestrial > Soil >...
AAACTGAATATCGGGATGGTGGGCTATGGCTTCATGGGCCGCACCCATTCCAATGCCTTCCGCAGCGCCGGCAACTTTTTCGACCTTCCTTACGAGCCCGTTCTCCGGACGATCTGTGCCAGGAATAAGGAGCGCGCCAACGCCTTCGCCGCTCAGTGGGGCTACCAATCGGCGGTCACCGATTGGCGCAAGCTGGTAGACTCCCCGGAGATCGATCTCATCGACATCGCCAGCCCCAACGACACGCACGCCGAAATCGCGATCGCCGCCGCCAGAGCCGGCAAAATCGTGATGTGCGAAAAGCCCCTGGGCCGAAATGCGGCCGAATCGGAGGCGATGGTAGCCGCCGTGGAAGCCGCCGGCGTTCCCAACATGGTCTGGTACAACTATCGCCGGGTGCCCGCGGTCACTCTGGCGAAGCAGTTGATCGACGAAGGCCGCTTGGGCAGGATATTCCATTACCGCGCGAAATTTCTTCAGGACTGGACCATCTCGAGCGACCTGCCCCAGGGCGGCGAAGGTCTCTGGCGCCTGGACGCCGCCGTCGCCGGCAGCGGCGTCACTGGCGACCTGCTGGCCCACACCATCGACACCGCCATGTGGCTCAACGGCCCTATCGATGAAGTTACCGCGCTCACCGAAACCTTCATCAAGAATCGCAAGCATAACCTGACCGGCAAAGTGGAACCGGTCGCGATCGACGATGCCAGCCTGTTTCTGGCGCGCTTTCAAAACGGCTCCCTGGCCACCTTCGAAGCCACGCGCTACGCCCGCGGCCACAAGGCCCTCTACACCCTGGAGATCAACGGCGAAAACGCGTCCATCATGTGGGACCTGCATGACCTCCACCGGCTGCAGTATTTCGACCACCGCGATGAGGGCCGTCTGCGCGGCTGGAGAAACCTCCACATCACGGACCGCGATCATCCGTACATGTCACATTGGTGGGTGCCCGGTTTGCAAATCGGATACGAGCACACGTTCGTCCATCAGGCCGCGGATTTCCTGACGGCCTTGGGAGAAGGAAAACCCGCCGCGCCCACATTCCGGGACGGCCTGCTGACCGACGATGTCACCGGCGCGGTGCTGGAATCGGCGGCCACGCGTAGCTGGGTCAAGGTGCGCGGGAGGGAAGACAAATGATGATTCGAACCGGTAGGATAGGCCTCCTGGCCTGTCTGGCTTTTCTGGCGGCAATGCCGGGCATTGCCCAACCCAACATCCCGCCGCTTGAAGAAACCGGCTTCCGGCCGATCTTCGATGGCAAGAGCCTCAAGGGGTGGGACTGCGACCCGGATTTCTGGCGCGTCGAAAACGGCGTAATCGCGGGCGAAACCACGGCTATCCATCAGCCCAAGCAGAACATTTTCTGCGTCTGGCGCGATGGCAAGCCCGCCGATTTCGAGCTCAAGATGCAGTACCGAATGTCCGGCGCGGACACCGGAAACAGCGGTATCCAGTACCGCAGCGTGGAACTTCCCGACGTCGCCAGGTGGGTCATGCAGGGCTACCAGTTCGATATCGACGCACGGCAAACTTATACCGGCCAGATCTATGAGGAGCGGGCGCGAGGTTTCCTTGCCCTTCGCGGCCAGTTCAATTACGCCGGCGGCGGCAAGAAGCCGGCCAACGTGGGGTCGGTCGGGGACGGCGCCGAACTGAAGGGTTTCATCAAGACCGATGATTGGAACGACGCCCACATCATCGCCCGCGGCAATGTCCTGATCCAGTTGATCAATGGCCATGTGATGAGCCAGCTCATCGACGACGATAAGGCCGGCCGCAAGATGGAGGGCCTCATCGGCATCCAACTGCACCGCACCGCGGCCCCCATGAAAATCGAATCGCGCAACATTCGCATCAAAGATCTGTGACCCTGCCCTCGCCATTCTGAATATTAGTAAACTGGAAGCAGGAGGCTGGTGCATCGACACGCCGTGCATCAACACGCCCACACTCGCAACCACGGAACCGGGAACATCCTGCGCTGGTCTCTGGCCGCCACCGCCATCTTCGTGGGCGTCGAAGTCTTCGCCGGCATTCAGGCCCATTCGCTGGCCCTGCTTTCAGACGCCGCCCATAATTTCACCGACGCCCTGGCCCTGCTGTTGGCCCTGGTCGGTTTCTACCTGCAATCCAAACCCGCCGACGAATTCAAGACCTACGGCTACCATCGCGCCAGCGTTTTGTCAGCCTTCGTCAACGCCCTCACGCTGATCGCCCTCTCCGGATGGATTCTCTATGAGTCCGCTCTGCGGCTCCGCCACCCGCAGGCCGTCAACGAATGGGTCATGATCGCGGTTGCCACCCTGGGCCTCCTGATGAACGGCGGCATCGTCCTGGCCCTGCGCGCGGCCAGCCGTAACGACCTCAACATCCGCAGCGCTTTCATCCACATGTTGGGCGACGCCCTGGGCTCCGTCGCCATCGTTGGCGGCGCCTTCGCCATCCGCTACACTGGATGGCAGCAGGTGGATTCCATTCTTTCCATCCTGATCGCCATCTTGATCGTCTGGACCGCCTGGGACATCGTCCGCGAGTCGCTGAATATCCTCCTCGAAGGACTCCCCCGCGGCATTCGCCTTCTGGATGTGGGTACCGCCATGAATGGCATCCCGGGCGTCCTCGACGTTCACGACCTGCACATCTGGAGCCTCGGTTCCAGCACCCACGCCCTAAGCTGCCACGTGCTGATCGAAGACGTCCCCCTCTCCGCCAGCGACGTAATTCTGCGCCGCCTGAATGCCATACTCCTGGGCAGCTTCCATATCTCTCACACCACCGTCCAGTTCGAGCACGTAAGCTGCGCCATTTCCGAAACCGGCTGCGCCATTCCAGTTAAGCTCGAAGACCATTAGAGCCGCGACCCGATGATCTCCAGGCAGTTGCGCGACAATATCAGGCAGGCAAACCGAATGACGGAGCGGCCCATCGGCACGAACGATCGGATCTTGATCTGGCTTGTGGCGGGCATTTTCTCGCTTCTCTGGATATATGTCGGAGCTCTCTCCTTGCCCCAGGGGCGCGTCCACGATTTCCAATACAGCTACGGCGCGGCTCGGCTGATTTTAGAAGGGAGGACCGGCGACCTCTACGGGTCCTCGCTGGTGGCGGGTCCTGACCATGGCCTACCCTACGACCGTCCGGCGGTCGCCGCGCTGCTGTATGTTCCGTTCGCGCTGTTGCCGCCCAATACCGCTTTTGCCTTCTACACGGCGCTGTGGATCGTGCTGCTGCTGATTTGCTGGGCCTGGGGATACCGGACATTCGGCCCGTTCGCCGTGCTGCTGGCCTCCATGTTCATGCCGGCGACGCTCGGTCTTGTCCATGCGCAGGATTGCGTGCTATACCTTGCCCTGTCGATCTGGTCGTATTCGCTGGCCCTGAGGGAACGGTCTGTCGCCGCCGGCGGTGCGCTTGGACTCATGGTGCTGAAGTTCCACCTGGTCCTGCTTTGGCCGGTGGCGTTGATTCTGGGGCGCCGCTGGAAGATGTTGGCCGGCTTCACCGCCACCTCATCCTTGCTGGCGGCGGCTTCGGTCGCGATGGTGGGAATCTCCGGGACCCGCGCGTATATCGACGTGCTGTTAAAGCCGAGCCCGGTGTCGCCGAGCCCGGAATTCATGCTCAGCTTTCCAGGATTGCTGATGAACCTGGGGATCGATTCCATGGCAGCCAAAGCGGCCTTGGCCATAGCGATTTTCGGCTTCTTCGTGTTCGGCCTGCGTCAAGCCGCGCTGGCGCGTCTCTATGCCGTCACCACCGCGGCCAGCCTGGCCCTGGTGCCGCATGCCTACGGTTATGACGCCGCACGATTGCTGTTGCCGATCTGGCTGGTGTTCTTCTACTCCGAATGGCGCGTGGCCAGGACCGCGGCGATCCTGATGGCCACACCGTTTGTGTATTCATTTACGCTGCTGGGCAGGCCATGGGCCGCCATGGGATCGATTGCGACACTGACCTTCCTCGTGCTGTTGGCAATCGAGCCGTTGCAGGTGAGACACCCTCTAAACGCCGAGGCCCTGAACTCCCGGTAAGCTAAAATAAGCCCTGACCCTCTATGCCCCTATTCGTCCCCAACCGGTACCGAGGAAAACTGATCGTGGTGGAAGGGATCGACGGTTCCGGGAAATCCACCCAGATCTCGCTCCTCAGCCACTGGCTGCGGTCGCAAGGCTACGCCGTGGCCTTCAGCGAGTGGAACTCTTCCCCGCTGGTGCGCCAGACCACGCGCCGCGGCAAGCGGAAGGAGATGTTCACCCCCTCCACCTTCAGCCTCATCCATGCCACCGATTTCGCCGACCGCATGGAAAGCTACATTCTCCCGCTGGTCAAATCGGGCGCCATCGTCTGCGCCGACCGCTACGCCTATACCGCATTCGCGCGCGATGTGGCCCGCGGAGTCAGCCGCAGTTGGGTGCGCAACCTCTATCGCTTCGCCATTCATCCGAACCTGAGCTTCTATTTCCGCGTGCCCCTGGATGTCGCCCTCGGCCGCATCCTGGGCGGCCGCGACGCCTTGAAGTATTACGAAGCCGGCATGGACCTGGGGCTGGCCCGCGACGTGGAGGAAAGCTTCCGCATCTTCCAGGGCCGCATTCTGGACGAGTATGAGGCCATGGCGCAGGAAATGGGATTCCACATCATCGATGCCACCATGTCGATTGAGGACCAGCAGCGGCGCATGCGTAAGATCGTGGTGGATGAGCTCGGCGACGGCTTGAAGAATGGCGTGCTGCATTTGCCGGCCGGAGGAGAATTTGGTGCACAACCGACAGCCTCTCCACTTCTATAGGGAACCGCTCCCGGGAGTGGATATTTCCGAGCTGCAAGGCAAGCTGGTGGTGATCGAGGGGCCCGACGCCGTGGGCCGCAGCACGCAGATCGCGCTCCTCCGCCAATGGCTGGAGCGGGAAGGCCACGCGGTCCTCGACACCGGCATGGCGCGCTCCGCTCTGGCCGGCAAGGGAATTCAGATGGCCAAGAAAGGCAACACCCTCGGCCCCATCACCATGACCCTGTTCTACACCACCGATTTTGCCGACCGCCTGGAGAACGAAATCATTCCCGCCCTTCGCGCCGGCTTCGTGGTGCTGATCGACCGCTACATTTTCTCCATCATGGCCCGCGCCATTGCCCGCGGCGAAGATCGCCGATGGATCGAGCAGGTGGCCGGCTTCGCGCTGGCGCCGCACGCCGTCTACTATCTGCGCGCCGAAGTGGACCACCTGGTTTCGCGCGTGGTGCTGGGCCGCGGCGCCTTCGATTACTGGGAGAGCGGCATGGATCTGCGGTTCGGGCCCGACATGTACGAAAGTTTCGTCCGCTATCAGACGCGCCTCATCAAGGCGCTCGATACCATGGTGGAGCCCTACGATTTCACCGTGATCGATGCCGGCCAGCCCATCGGCCGGATCTTCCGCGAACTGCAGCGGCACATTTCCAAACTCCAGCTCGCGCGCGTAGGACGGCGGCCCGCGGCCAGAAGGATCCCAAAGCTCGTAGAGGAAAAACGCCCTATAAGGAAGAAAGCCTGATGCAGATTTACCTGCTGCGCCACGGCATCGCCGAAGATGCCCCTCCGGGGCGCCCCGATTCCGAGCGCGCTCTCACCAGCGAAGGCCGCACAAAGCTGCGCCAGGTTCTGAAACGCGCGCGCGCCGCGAATGTGTCGCCCAGCCTGATCCTCGCCAGCCCTTATGTGCGCGCCGTGGAAAGCGCCGCCGTGGCTGTCGAAGTTTTGGGATACGGCGGCAAAGTGGTCCGCACGCCCGCCCTGACGCCCGAATCCTCGCCGGCCAATGTCTGGGAAGAGCTCCGGTCGCGCCCGGACGAACGGGCGATTCTGCTGGCCGGCAATGAGCCGCTGATGAGCTCCCTGGCGGCCTTCCTTCTGTCCAGCCCCGCGATGCAGGTAGACATGAAAAAAGCCGCGCTGGTCCGCATCGATTGCGACGGCTTCGGCCGCGGCCCCAGAGGGATTCTGAAGTGGATGCTGACCCCGGCCGTATCGAGCGAGTAAGCCGGGCGACTGACGTGAAAATAGCCAAAGCAACCCAGAAATACGAGGCCTGGCTCGCGCGCCACCTGCGCCTGCTGCAGGCGGATCTCGACTTCAAGCATCGGCAGATGCGCACCGCGCCCTTTCCCTTCCTGCGGGCCACCTACTACCGCTGGGCCCAGGTCTGGGCCGCGATCTGCGAGGGCGCAGCCATTGCTCCCAAGGTGCTGGCCGTCGGCGATCTGCACGTCGAAAACTTCGGCACCTGGCGCGATGTTGAGGGCCGCCTCATCTGGGGCATCAACGATTTCGACGAAGCCTGGCAACTGCCCTACACCAACGACCTGATCCGGCTCTCCACCAGCGCCCTCATGGCCAATATGAGCTGTGATTCGAAGGTCGCCATCGACGCCATCCTTCAGGGCTATGGAGCCGCCGTGGAAGCCGCGGGCCGCCCGTTCGCCCTGGCTGAACACCATCCCGTGCTCCGCGCCATGGCCACCGCGCGCCTGCACCAGCCCGAGGTTTTCTGGGAGAAACTGCACCAGCTTCCCGCCTTGCGCGAGAAGCCCCCGGCCGGCGCCATCAAGGCCATGGAGGGTATGATGCCGGAGCGCGGATTGAAATGGCGCATGTCCCATCGGGTGGCCGGGCTCGGCAGCCTGGGCCGCCAGCGCTACGTGGCCGTGGCGGAGTGGCGCGGCGGATCGGTGGCGCGCGAAGCCAAGGCGCTGGCGCCTTCCGCCTGCTTCTGGGCCGAACAGGGAAAGGGCACTCCGCGTATCCGCTACGAAGAGATTCTGCAGTGCTCCATTCGCTGCCCCGACCCGTTCGTGCGTTTCCAGAGGCGCTGGATCGTGCGCCGCCTGGCCCCCGACTGTTCGCGCATCGAGCTTTACGCCCTGCCCAAGGAGCGCGACGAACTGCGCCTGCTGCAGGCCATGGGATGGGAAACCGCCAACATCCATCTGGGCAGTGTCAAACCAAGAACGCTCGCGGCCGATCTCAAGAAGCGGCCTCAGGGCTGGCTCATGCAAGCCGCGCGCAAAATGGAGAAGGCCGTCATGGCCGATTTCAAAGATTATTCGACGCGGTAATTAGGCGCCTCTTTGGTGATGATCACGTCGTGAACGTGCCCTTCGCGCAGCCCGGCGGGTGAGATCTTCAGGAAGCGCGCGTCACGCTGCAGCTCCCGGATGTCGCGCGCGCCGCAGTATCCCATTCCGGATCGCAGGCCGCCCACCAATTGATACACCAGGTCCGCCAGCGGCCCCTTGGCAGCCACGCGCCCTTCAATGCCTTCGGGCACCAGCTTGTCGTTGGGGTCCTGGGCATACCGGTCGGCATTGCCGTGCGACATGGCGCCCATTGAGCCCATCCCGCGGTAAGACTTGAAAGTGCGGCCCTGGTAAAGGATGGTCTCGCCCGGGCTCTCGTCCGTCCCGGCCAGCAAGCCTCCGATCATCACCGCGTCCGCGCCCGCGGCAATCGCCTTGGTGATGTCGCCCGAATACTTGATGCCGCCATCGGCAATCAGCGGCACGCCGGCTTCCCGCGTGGCCTTGGAACACTCCGCAATCGCCGTGATCTGCGGAACGCCGGCCCCTGAAACCACTCGCGTGATGCAAATGGAACCGGGCCCGATCCCGACCTTGATGCCGTCCGCCCCCAGCGAGATCAGTTCCTTCGCGCCTTCGTAGGTAGCCACGTTGCCCGTGATCAACTGCACGTCCGGCAGTTTGCTCTTGATGGATTTGACGGCCGCCATCACCCGGCCGCTGTGGCCGTGCGCCGTGTCGATGGCCAGCACATCCACCTTGCGCGCCACCAATTCCTGCGCGCGTTCGAAGAAATCTCCGGTTGCCCCGATGGCCGCGCCCACGCGCAGCCGGCCCTGGCTGTCCTTCGCCGCGTTCGGGTACTTCAACTTCTTCTGAATATCTTTTACGGTGATGAGCCCTTTAAGCACGTACCGGTCGTCCACCACCAGCAGTTTCTCCACGCGGTGCTTGTGCAGAATCGCCGCGGCCTGTTCCAGCGTGGTCCCCACCGCCACCGTAACCAGGTTCTCCTTGGTCATCACTTCCGAGATGGGCGCGTCAAACCGGTTCTCGAAGCGCAGATCGCGATTCGTCAGAATGCCCACCAGCTTGCCGTTCTGCGTGACCGGCACGCCGGAGATGCGATAGCGCGTCATCAGCGCCAGCGCCGCCGAGATAGGCTGTTCGGGACCAATCGTGATGGGGTCCACGATCATGCCACTCTCACTGCGCTTGACGCGGTCCACCTCTTCGGCCTGCCGCTCGATGGACATGTTGCGGTGAACGATTCCGATGCCGCCCTGCTGCGCCAGGGCAATGGCCAGGCGCGACTCCGTGACCGTGTCCATGGCCGCCGAAACGATCGGGATGTTCAAACCGATCTGACGAGTGAGGCACGTGCGGGCATCCACGTCGGCCGGAACCACTGCGCTACGGGCCGGCTGGAGAAGAACATCGTCAAAAGTCAGGCCCTCGTGGAGTTGGTCTTGAATCATGGTGATTCTCCCCATGATAACCTAGTGGGACAGGCCTCCTGGCCTGTCGTTCCGGAATGCCTGTCCCCTAACCGGCTTGGCCCGCCCGCAAACCGGTCCACTCTTCGGCAATCACGATCGAGTTCGCCGGATTCCGCGGGTCGTACTTCACTGAGACCGAGCCCATGGCCGAAAGATCGGTGGGGATACACTGCCCCAGCCGCGAAACGTCCTGCGATGCCGTGTACTCCACGCCGCGCACCTCGTAGGAGTAGAAAACCAGATCGTCGCGGATTTCCACCAGCGAGGCATCACCCGTTTTGCCGGCGGCTACCAGCCACAAGCGTCGTTGCCGCTCGCGTTCTTCAGGCATGGTGTGGGACCGCTTCCAGGCCTTGTAAGCGATCAGCGCCAGCAACACCGCCAGCAATACCGCCAGCGCAACCGTGACCGCTTCCGCGGCTGTGAACGAGGAAGCCGGCATGCCGGAAATGAAACTATACGGCGACGGGCGCTTCCGTGAAGGCCTTGTTCCAGTCCTTCAGGAACTGTTCCAGCCCCTTGTCCGTCAGCGGATGATTAAAGAGCATGTCCAGCACTTTGAAAGGCATGGTCCCGATGTGCGAGCCGGCGGTCGCCGCATCGATCACGTGCGTCGGCGAACGGAGTGACGCCGCCAACACCTGCGTCTTGAATCCGTAGTTCTTGTAGATATGGGTGATGCTTTTAATCAGGTCCATGCCGGTCCAGCCGATATCGTCCAGCCGGCCTACAAACGGGCTGATGATGTATGCTCCGGCCTTGGCCGCAATCAGCGCCTGGCCGGCCGAGAAGCACAGCGTCACGTTGACCCGGATGCCTTGCTTGCTGAGAGCCGAAGTGGCCTTGATGCCTTCGCGCGTGAGCGGGCACTTCACCACGACGTTCTTGTGGATCTTGGCCAGTCCCAGCCCTTCCTTGATCATGGCGCCCGCTTCGGTGGAAACCACTTCGGCGCTGATGTCGCCATCCACAATGTCGCAGATCATCCTGATATGCTCTTCGATCGGCCGCCCTTCCTTGGCGATCAGGGTTGGATTGGTAGTCACGCCATCGACGATGCCCCAGCTTGCGCCTTTTTTCAGCTCGTCGAGATTCGCGGTGTCGAGGAAAAATTTCATGTCTAAATATTAGCACCGCGCGGCGGGCAGGCCAGAAGGCCTGCTCTCGCCGGGTTGTATAATCTGGATATGGCTGCCGCTTACGATTTCGCAAGCAAAGAATTTGACGACGCCGTGCGTGCCGGTACTCGCAGAGCCTTCGAGGCGACACTGGCGGCAGGGCTTCCTGTTTTCTACCTCGACAGCGATGGTCTCGACGTGATGGAGCAGCCGGATGGGCGAAGATTCGAGATTTGCTGGATTCCTGGAGCCCCGTCCGGAGAGAATTACAAGATTCTCCGTGAAGTGAAGCCACGGGCTGCCTGAGACCTCGTGCCTCTTCTGACGATCGTTGCCGGTCCGAACGGCTCTGGCAAATCTACGCTTACACAGTCGGTCGATTTTGATGGGCGAGACCGGTTAGTGGATCCGGATGCAGTGGCGCGCGATCTGAATCCTTTAAATCCATCCGCCGCAGCCATAGCGGCCGGCAGGGAAGTCTTGAAGAGGATTGCCAGCTATCTCGCCTCCGGAGTCAGTTTCGCAGTCGAGACCACTCTCTCAGGCAAAGGTACGGTAGACCTGATCTCCACGGCCAAAGCCCGCGGATACGAGATCCACCTTGTGTTTGTTGGGCTGGATACTCCCGAGCGATGCATTTCCCGCGTGCGAAATCGAGCTGCGCGGGGAGGGCACTTCATTCCAGATTCCGATGTGAGGCGGCGGTACGAGCGCGCCTTGGCAAATAGCTCCCGAGCGTTTCGGTTGGCGGGCATTGCCACTTTCTACGATAATTCCGCGGACAAAGCCCGTCTCATCCTTATAGCAAAGGACGGTACCGTAGTGTGGCGAACGGTTCCCCTGCCGGCGTGGGTCAGACTCTGAGACCCAGCAGGCCCCCGCTGCCGCTACAATAGAAACATAGTGCCTGGGAAAACCTTCTACATCGAAACATTCGGCTGCCAAATGAACGCGCACGATTCCGAAAAGGTGATCGGCACGCTCATACATGAGGGCTATGCGCGCGTGGAAACGCCCGAAGAGGCCCACCTGGTCCTCTACAACACGTGCAGCATCCGCGACAAAGCCGAGCAGAAGGTCTTCAACCGCCTGCAAAACTTCAAGCGGGAAGCGGGCAAGGGCAAGATCTTCGGCGTGCTGGGCTGCGTGGCGCAGCAGGAAGGCGAGAAGATTTTCGACCGCGCCCCGCACGTCAGCCTGGTGGCCGGCTCGGCCAGTTACACGCGGCTCGGCGAGATGCTGGTGCAACTGGAAGCCGGCAACCGGCGCGTCACCGGGCTCAGCCTGGATACCGAAGAGACCTTCGATACTCCGTTCACCCGCCGCGATAATCCACACCGCGCCTACATCACCATCATTGAAGGCTGCGACAAGCACTGCGCCTACTGCGTGGTTCCCTTCACGCGCGGCCCGGAACGCAGCCGCACCAGCGAAAGCGTGATGGCCGAAGCCTGCCGGCTTGCAGCCCAGGGCTACACCGAAATCCAGTTGCTGGGCCAGAACGTCAACAGCTACCGCGACCCCACGCCCGCGGGTTGGGATTTCGCCGAACTTCTGGCCCGCGTGGCCGAGACGCCGGGCATCCGCCGCGTCCGCTACACCACCTCGCATCCGCGCGATTTCGTGAAGAGCATTATGGACGCCATGGATGGCAACGCCGCCATCTGCGACCACGTTCACCTGCCGGTGCAGTCCGGTTCCACCAGGGTGCTGGCGGCCATGGAGCGGCTCTACACCCGCGACGATTACATGCGCCGCATCGACTGGATCAAGACTGCCAGGCGCAAGTACTCCATCACCACCGACATCATTGTGGGCTTCCCCGGCGAGACGGAGCAGGATTTCGAAGAGACCCTGCGGCTGCTGGACGAAGTGCAGTACGCTTCGCTTTTCAGCTTCAAATATTCGCCGCGCCCTAATACCGCCGCGCTCGAAATGAGCGGCCGGATTCCGGAAGAAGAGAAGCAGCGCCGCCTCATCATCCTGCAGGAAAAACAGCGCGCCATCCAGATCCGCAACAACGCCGGGCTGATCGGCGATATTCAGGAAGTGCTGGTGGAAGGCCGCAACCAGGCGCTGGGCCAGTGGATCGGCCGCACCTCCGACAACCGCACCCTCAACTTCACGCACCAGAACCAGAGCCATGATCTGCCAGCGCGGGATCTGACAGGCGGGTATCTGGCCGTGCGCGTCACGCGTTCCGGCCCCAACTCCTTGGTGGGGGAAACCGTAACTGTGGTGTAATCAAATTGGGGGGAGGGCGCTTCAAATGGAAGTCGAAATGAAAATCCGCGGGCTGATGATGGACCCCGTGACCAACATGCCCATCGTCATCCTGAAGGATGTGGCCGGCAATACCGTGCTCCCCATCTGGGTGGGTGTCTACGAGGCCAATGCCATCGCACTTGAGATCGAGAAGGTTTCGACTCCCAGGCCCATGACCCACGACCTCATCAAGAGCCTTCTGCTGGGCCTGAGCACGTGTTTGCGCAAAGTGGTGGTCAGCGAACTGAAGGACGACACATTTTATGCCGTCATCTGGCTGGATCGCGAAGGCGAGTTGATTAGCGTGGATTCGCGCCCCAGCGACGCCCTGGCACTGGCGTTGCGTCTGGATTGCCCGATCTTCGTGGAAGACGCGGTGCTCAAATCGTCCAAGCTGGCGGCCACCGTTTCCGATAAGGTCAACAACGAAGAACTCCGGCGCTGGCTGGAGGGCCTCAACGACGAGGACCTCGGCCGATACAAGATGTGAATTCCGAAATCGAAGCGCGCCTCGAAAGCTTCGGTATAGGCCTGGCCGCTGAATCCCCCGCGGTGTCCATATTTATGCGCGAAAGTTGCGTGGCGATGGTGGGGCGTACGCCGGGCGGCGGCTTATCGATGGGCAGCACCGGCATGATGACGGACAACGGCCTGTCCTACCTGGTATGGCGCGAAGGCCAGCCCCGGCTGGCAGCCAAAGGCGGCGAAGTGGCGGCCGGCCAGGACCAGGTGGAAGCCATTCGCAAGTTCTCCGAAGACTTGAAAGCAGCCTTGCAACTAAGCTGAGCATTGGTGGGGCAGGCGGTTCCGCCTGCCGTGTACACGCATGACACTCGACGAACAACTGACATACCTGCGCAAAGGCATGGCGGAGATCATCCGCGAAGAGGATCTGCGCGAGCGGCTGGCCGAGGCCGCCAGGACCAATCGCAAACTGCGCGTCAAGGCCGGCTTCGACCCCACGTCTCCCGACCTCCATCTGGGCCACACCGTGCTGCTGCGCAAGATGAAGCACTTTCAGGACCTGGGCCACACCGTGATCTTCCTGATCGGCGACATGACGGCGATGATCGGCGACCCTTCCGGCCGCAACGTGACGCGTCCGCCTATGACTCGCGAAGCCATCAACCGAAATGCCGAAACCTACAAGGCGCAAGTATTCAAAATTCTAGATCCCGATAAGACCGAAGTCCGTTTTAACAGCGACTGGCTGGAGCCGCTGAAGTACATGGACCTGATCCGGCTCTTCTCGAAGTACACCGTGGCGCGCATCCTGGAGCGCGACGATTTCGCCAAACGCTACAAAGAGGGCGCGCCGATCCTGATGCATGAGCTGATGTACCCGCTGGCGCAGGCCTACGATTCCGTCGCCCTGGAATGCGACGTCGAGATGGGCGGCACGGACCAGAAATTCAACCTGCTGGTGGGCCGCGAGATCCAGAGGGATTTCGGACAGCCGCCACAGATTGTGGCGATGGCGCCGATCCTCGAGGGGCTGGACGGCGTCAACAAGATGTCGAAGTCGCTCGGCAATTACATCGGGATCACCGAACCGCCCGAAGTGATGTTCCGCAAGGTGATGCAGATCTCGGATGCGCTGATGTGGCGGTATTACGAACTGCTGACCGATAAGAGCTTGGAGGAGATCGCGCGGATGCGCGCGGGCGTGGAGCACGGCACTCTGCATCCGATGGACGCCAAAATCGCGCTAGGCAAGCAGATCGTCACCGACTACCACTCGGCCGCCGATGCCGCCCGCGCCGCCGAAGTATTCAACGCGGTGGTGCGCCGCAAGGAAGTACCCGGGGATCTCCAGACCGTGGCCCTGCCTGAGGGCGTACGCGTCGAAGGTGGGATCCGCGTGGATAAGATGCTCGCCAAAGTCGGCCTGGCCGAATCCGTGACCGATGCCGCCCGCAAGATCAAAGCCGGAGCCGTGGAAATCAACGGCCTGAAGGTGAAGGACCTGGTGCTGGCGAACCCCGCCGCGGAGTTGATCGTTCAAGCCGGGAAGAACTGGCGCAGAGTTACGGTCGCCTGAAATCGGCGAGCACCGCACTCTAAGGGAATTTCGGCAGGTTGCCTTCGAGGACGCCACTAATGATTTCGTGAATTGCCCCGGGTGCGTTCCTGACCTTAATCCACTGGTACGCCTTTGTGCCAAGCATAGTTACTGGGGTTGCGAGCAGAGCATTTAGAAAGCTGTGCGGCGCTGTCTCAACTTCAGAAAAGTCTAGGTCGAGCTTCTTGCCCTGTTTTAGTGCGGGAATCAGATGCCGATCTCTGAATGTGATTGCCGCATCTTTATCCTCGGCATACTTACCGAAGTAATTGAAAATATTCACGTAAAATGTACTTTCATGTTCTCGCTCCGAAACCCCTGTTAGTTCGGTTTCAGCTTTCGTTCGGATTTCGGCTACCAGTTCGTCTACCGTTATGTTGAGCGTGCTGCTAATGTTCAAGTTGATCAGGACAAATGTTCCCGGCCAATTATAATAGAGTTTTCGGCTGGTAATGTCTTCCGGCGAAACGTGGACGATGCCGTCTGATGAGACGATGTACATGTCTCCCTTCAGTCTTTTGAGCATTTGGCTGGAAATCGTCAATCCAAGCCCGGCATTATTCTTAGCGGCGTACGGCTCCGACTGCTGCCGAAATGTTCCTGAAACATTGGGTTGCAGGGCGTGGATAATTGCTTCCTGGTGATTGGCAAACCGCGGGTAAGTCTGCTCCAAGTGAGCCTTTATACCAACACCGAGGTCGCTGAAGAAGAATGAGAAACGCTTCAAGCGGGGATAGTAACCAAATTGGAAGACTGCTGGGACCAGCACTTGAGAGCCATTGACGAACGCCTGCCGACACCCATGCTCCGTGGCGTTGTAAAGCAACTCGGAAATGATGTAGCTAAGGTAGTCGGGAAAGCCAATACTGTAACTATTGATCGCATTCCGCGCGCGGTTGATGGTGTTCTGAGCATCGGATCGCCGCCGCAGGGCGAAGGTCTTACCCCCGGATTTGGCATCAAAGTCCAGCCCGTCGTTTTCCAGAATCTCGCGCCAACGAGATGCGCCCATTTGGTTCAACAACATCTTCGTGGGTCCAGTGCCCGCTACTCCGTATTTGAACGTGACTGCGCATTCATTCATAGTCAGCGACCAGGCATATTGGATCAACAGGGCCATCGCCTGAAAGTTCGCGCTTTCGCACGTCGTTAGGTCGATCGTCACGGGGCAACCGCGGAAGGTCCAATCGAAATGGCGCAACAGTTTGTCGAAGTCCACGAACCCCTTTCGATAGAAGGTGAAACTCGGTGGAAGGGTGACGACCTTCGGTTCCGCAATGTCTTGCATTCACATCAAGTCTACGCGATCTGCTGCCCATCACGCGAGCGCGAGCGCCAAGTGACGCGGGCAGTGGGGCCATCATTTCTCGCTGAACGAATGTGCCACTGGCGCAAGATTGCGTTCGCCCTGAAGTTGTAGTCCGGTCCGGCACTCCTCCGCGTGGCGGCCCATCACGCGCCTCAGGCCTAGCTCAGCTATAGCTGGTAGCGCTCCGCCGCTTTCACGGCCAGCCCTCGTGCGACTGAAGTGAACTCATTTCCGGTGCGAATCCTGGAGGCGCCAAAACGTTTTTCAAAGATCCGCCGGACAGCCGGTACGAACGACGAGCCGCCGGTGAGAAATACCATGTCCACGTCTTTGGCTCCGGCTCCCGACGCAGCGATGAGTGAGTCGATGCAGGCCTCAATTTGCCCAAGTTCCTCCGCGATCCAATCCTCGAAAGCCGTTCGTTCCACGGTAGCCTGAATCTCGATGAAGCCATCGGAAAACCGGAACCGGGCCACTGTGTTCTCCGACAGATCGCACTTCAGCTTTTGAACCGCGCGATGCAGATCGTATCCGAGATCTTCTTTGATCAGGTGAGTCAACGCCTCGATCTTTTCGGGTTCGAATGCCGCCGCCTTGCTGCTGTTCAGCATGTTCATGACGCTGTTCGTGCGCAGAAAAGAGAGGTGGTGCCAATGCTCAAGTTTGGCGTAGACCCAGTTTGGAACGGCCGGCAGCACCTTATTCATCGACCGCGCCGAAGACCCTCGCCCCAGTGCCGGCGAAACCAGATTCCGGACGATCTTGGCGTCAAAGGCGTCGCCGGCGAGTCCGACACCGCTATTGCCGAGCAAGTCCGCGGGAGTTCTGCCTCGTTTGCGAATGTTGGGGCCGACGTGCAGCAAAGAGAAGTCACTGGTGCCCCCTCCGAAGTCTCCGATCAGAATCAGCTCGTCATGATCCAGCGTGGACTCGTAGTAATACGCTGCCGCGACCGGCTCCAATTCGAACTCCCCGGATTCGTACCCGGCGAGTTGGAATGCCGCCATCAGGCGATCTTCGGCAAAACGATTGTCCTCTTCCTTATCGGCGCCGACGAAACGCACCGGCCGCCCCACGACCGCGGTCTGAATCTTCATCCCAAACTGGGCCTCGGCCTTTTCCCGCAGATCCCGAAGGATCCGCGCGATGAGGGCCTCAATGGTCAGGCGCCTTCCGAAAACGTCCGTGCTCTTGAGACTGCGGCTGGTCAGGAATGACTTGAGCGATTGAACCAGGCGGCCCTTCGTCTCGGCGGAAAGGTACTCATCGATGGCAGCCGGACCGCTCCAGGATTTGATTCTGCCGACGCCGCGATCCTTCACTTGTTCCAGGTAGAGCAAAGAGCGATACGCATCGGTGATGCCGCCCTTATACGGAAACCGGGCGAGCTCGATTTCCCCTGAGCCGGTGGTGCGGGCGATCGAGCTATTGGTCGTGCCAAAATCAATGCCTATTGCGAGTGTGCTCAAAATCCCCCGATCCGTTGCCTATTATGGCTTGACAGCACCTCGCATCTCAACTGGCCTTGACACACGGAAAGGGCCCCCTTGACACCGGGCTGCCGTGGGAGTACATTTCATTCCACCCGCTATTCGGTTCAGAGGGTTTCGGGAGCTTTGGAAAAAATCGGGAATAGAGGAGAAGTATGACACAACGTCTGTCTCGTACACTTAGCGTGTGCTTTCTGTGCGTTTGCTTCCTTATGGCTGTTCAGGCCTTCGGCCAGCTCATCACGGCCGACATTGTAGGTACCGTTACCGACTCCGCGGGCGCGGTGCTGCCCGGCGCAAAGGTCACGGTTTTCAATACGGCAACCTCCGAACCGCGAACCACGCTGACCACCGGATCGGGCGATTTCGTGGTCAATCTGTTGCCGCCCGGTTCGTACACGGTGACCATAGAAGCGCCGGCCTTTAAGAAATCCGTAACCAGTATTACTCTCGTCGCCGGCGACCGCGCCCGCACCGACGTCCAATTGCAGGTCGGCGATACCACCCAGACCGTGGAAGTGATAGCCACCACTCCGGCGCTCCAGACCGACAGCTCGACTCTGCGAGATACGGTATCGGCGCAGGCCGTGCAGGACCTTCCGCTGAACGGCCGCAACTTCATTACACTGGTCGAGACCACTGCGGGCGCAGCGGCCGGACCGTCAAACTCGATTATCAGCGGCACGCGGCCGGACGAGCGGCGCCAGACGGCCGCGGTTGTGGTTAACGGCCAGAACGAAACCTTCAACAACCACCTCGTGGATGGCATGGACAACAACGAGCGCGAGCAGTTCACGATTCTATACCGGCCTTCGATCGACTCGATCGAGGAAGTGAAGGTAGACACCAACAGCTACCCGGCCGAAGTAGGAAGGGCGGGCGGCGCGGTGGTCAATCTTATCACCAAGTCGGGCGCCAACGCGTACCACGGCGGAGTGTACGAGTATTTCCGAAACGACAAATTGAACGCCAACGACTTCTTTGCGAACACCGCGGGTATCGGCCGCGCGGAATTCCGGCAAAACCAGTTCGGCGGCAGCATCGGCGGGCACATCGTCAAGGACAAGACTTTCTTCTTCGGCGATATCGAGATATTGCGGCAGATTCAGGGCAAGAATACGGGCTTGCTGGCGACGGCGACAGCTTACGAACTGGCGCACCCGGGCGATTTTTCGGATATCAAAGGACCCGTGATTGCGCCCTCCCTGCTTGACCCGGTGGCGCTGAAGTACCTGGCGCTCCTGCCGGCGGCCAACATTCCGGGCGCGCCTCCCAGCGCCAACTACTCGGGTAATGTGAACAACCAGTATTTCGCCAAGACGGCCGACGTGCGGGTGGATCACCGCTTCTCCGATAAGGACAGCATCTTTGCCCGCTTCACTTACAACACAACGACTACGGTATATCCCACCCTGTATCCCAAAGTGGGCACCATCAATCCGGGCAACGGCATTTATCCGGGGAACTCGACCGAAGACGCGAATGCGTACATGCTGGATTACATTCACATCTTCAGTCCCACGATGGTCATGGAAGTGAAGAGCGGATTCACGCGGTTGAATATTGCGACGCTCTCGGCGAATCAAGGCACTAACCTTTCGGATAAGTTCGGCATTCCCGGAGCCGACGTAAACAAGTTTGTTTCGGGCTTGTTGAATGTCTCGATCAACGGGTACACCGGGCAGGGAAGCTGCAACTCGCTCGGCGACTGCACCTCTGTTCCCATTTACGACATCAACAACGTGTTCCAGGACGAGGGCGTGCTGACGTGGACTCACAACGCCCACAACGTCAAGGTAGGCGGCGGCGTAATCCGGCGCCAGATGAACTATTACCAGGCCCAGAATGGCACCGGCCAGTTCACATGGAGCGGAGCCACGGCAGGTGCGCCGCCGAACAGCCTGGCCAGCTTTCTGCAGGGCGTTCCCACCACCATTACCCGGCAGCTTGGTCTCTATTACCAGTACTATCGCACCTGGGAGCCCCACGTTTTTGTGCAGGACGACTGGCATGCCACGCGCAGGCTGACGCTCAACATCGGCTTGCGCTGGGATCACATCGGACAACTCCAAAGCGCGACTTCGCAGCGCTCCAATTATCAGCTCAGCACGAACTCGTTTTGCATTGGGGCCAGTGCCTGCGTGCAGCCCAACTGGGGGCAGTTCGCCCCGCGCGTGGGCTACGCTTACAACGCCGGCAGCGGGCTTGTGTTCCGCGGAGGATTCGGCATGAGCTACTTCGCCCAGGATTATGCCTCGGGCTCGCTGAACCTGGCCAACCCGCCTTTTGTGACGGTGAACTTCACCTGCTCTCCGGCGGCGTTAACCGGATCGTCGGTATGCCCGGCGGGTATCGGCCACTTGAAGGACGGTCCGCCTCCAATTTTGGCGCCCAACGTCACCCAGTTGCTCGGACCGGTTGCCGGCGGTCTGCAATCGGCTTTGGCCGCGCACTCGGATTACTATCCGGGGGCTAAAGTCATGGAATGGAACTTCACGATGCAGAAGCAACTCGGCTCGAACGTCCTGACCGTGGCTTATGTCGGGTCGCTTGGGCGTCATCTGCAATATAGCTATAACGCGAATCTGCCCGTGCCCGGCGGATCGGCCGTGACGCCGTCATACCTTCGTCTCGCGACGCTACCCAACATAACGGGGATCACGCTCTACGGTACCGGCGGCGCCAGCGAATACAACGCGGCGCAGTTTGTCTTCGAGCGCCGCTATTCGAAAGGGCTGACCGTGAACGCCAACTATGTCTTCGCCCGCAACCTGACCAGCCTGACCGATATCGCCGAGCCGATTGGAACCGTGGTCAACAATCGCGGTTACGATTGGGGCAACGCCAACATCGGCTTCAAGAATAAGGTCACCCTCCGCCTGACCTACGAACTTCCGTTCGGTAAGTCCGCCAAGGGCTTTACCAAGACAGTCATCGGCGGGTGGCAGGTGAACACGATCTCTTTCTGGCAGTCGGGTGAGCCGTTCACGGTGATCGACGGACAGAACCTGATCAATTTGCCGAATATCACTTCGGACCGCCCCAATCAGATCTCCGGCCAGTCCTGCGCGGCGGCGAACCAGTCGAATTTCGACTGGATCAATTACAATGCCTTCCAGCAGCAGCCCATTGGCGGTCCCGGTAATGAAGGGCGCGGCCAGTGCTACGGCCCACACTGGAGAGCCGTGGACTTCTCGGTTTTCAAGGAGTTCCAGGTCGCCGAAAAGTACAAGCTGTCGTTCCGTGCCGAGGCCTACAATATCACCAACACGGCGAACTTCGCGCTTCCGGCAACCACCATTTCCAGTTGGACGGTCAGCCGCAACCCGGCGGGCATACCGACCAACGCGGGAGCGTTCGGCCAGATCACGGCCACCAACATCGGCTTTACTCCGCGCGTGATTCAGTTGGCGCTGAAGATGACGTTCTAGCGCGATACTTTGAGTAGCCTGGCCTACTGGAGCGCCTGCTCAAGATCGGCGATCAGGTCGTCGGGATGTTCGAGGCCTACCGACACGCGCAGCAGATTCTGCGGCGTCCGTGTCTGCGGGCCTTCCACGGAGGCGCGGTGTTCGATCAGGCTGTGGGCGCCGCCCAGACTGGTGGCGCGAATGAACAACCGGCATCTGGCCGCCACCCCGAGCGCGGTCTCGCGATCGCCATGCACCTGAAAACTCAACATGCCGCCGAATGCGGACATCTGGCGCGCGGCGGTCTTGTGGCCCGGGTGATCCGGCAGGCCGGGGTAATGCACGGTCTCCACAGCCGCATGCGCCTTCAGGTATTGGGCCACGCGCTGGGCGTTTTCCGAATGCGCGCGCACGCGATAGGGAAGCGTATCCACGCCGCGCAGCGTCAGCCAGCAATCGAACGGTGACGGCACGGAACCGCCATAGCGCTGCGATTTGCGGGCGCGCTCAAACAGGTAATTGTCGTGCCTGGTAATCAAAGCGCCGCCCACCACGTCGCTGTGGCCGCTAATGTACTTGGTGGTGGAATGGATTACCATGTCGATGCCGCACTCAAGCGGATGTTGCAGGATAGGGGTGGCGAACGTGCCGTCGCAGACCGTGAGGATGTTGGCGCCGGCCTGGCGCGAAAGCGCCGCGATGGCGGTCAGGTCCGTGACCTTCATGAGCGGGTTGGAGGGCGTCTCCACCCAAACCAGGCGGGTGTTGGGCCGCAGGGCGGCGTGGAAATCGTCGATGTCGGTCATGTCGGCGTAGGTGGTTTCGAGGCCCCACTTGCCAAAGACCTCGCCGATGACTTTGCGGAGGCCCCAGTAAACGTCGTCGGGGGCGATGATGTGGTCGCCCGGTTCCAGGCCCTGAACCAGCGCGGTGGCCACGGCGAGTCCGGAGGAGAAGCACAGGGCCGCCTTGACCGATTCAAGTGACGCCAGGCACTCTTCCAGGGCGCGGCGGTTGGGGTTGTCTTCACGGGAGTAGCTGAAGCCCAGCGGGTACTCGCCGGCGGGGCTGCGCTCGAACGTGGTGGAGAGGTGAATCGGCATGGTCACAGCCCCGGTGGCGGGGTCGATGTGGCGGCCGGCATGAACGGCGCGGGTCTCAATCTTCATCACTGCTTAGTCTAGCGTTACTGTGGGACGGTTTAATGCATGCCGCGTACCGGGCAGCGAGTATTTGCTATCAATCACAAAACAATCTATTATGAGCGATAGAATAATCCTCCATCGCTCATGAAATGGAACTGGCAACGGCCTGATTGGCCTGACTTCTCCTGGAACAGCGCCCGCCTTCGGAAGGCCGAAGAACATTTCCTGGTGGGGACCGGTGTACTCGCGGGCATCGTAAAGCACCTTGGCCTGGCGGATCGGGAGCGGCTTACCGTTGAATCGATCGGCGCGGAAGCGGTAACCACCTCGGAAATCGAGGGTGAGATTCTGGATCGAGCCAGCGTGCAATCCTCGATCCGCAAACAACTTGGCTTCGAAACCGATAATCGGCGGGTCAAACCGGCCGAGCAAGGGATTGCGGAGATGATGGTCGATCTCTACCGCTCCTTCGCGAAGCCGCTGTCCGGCGAGATGTTGTTCGCCTGGCATCGAATGCTGGTCAAGGGCCGCACAGACCTTAGAGACATAGGCCGCTATCGCACCGAAGATGAAGCCATGCAGGTGGTCTCAGGCGCAATCCATGCGCCCAAGGTGCATTTCGAGGCGCCGCCTTCCTCAAAGGTTCCGAAAGAAATGGCGCGCTTTGTAAGATGGTTTAACCGCACTGCGCCAACCGGTATCGAACCGTTACCCGCTCTGACGCGAGCGGGGGTTGCGCACTTGTATTTCGAGTCCATTCATCCTTTCGAGGACGGCAACGGGCGCATCGGCCGCGCGATTTCTGAAAAAGCTCTGGCGCAATGTCTGGGTCAGCCAACGCTCACGGCCCTGGCGGCCACTATACTCATCAGGCGAAAGGCCTATTACGAGGCTCTCGCAACTGCGAGTAAAGATAATGAAGTGACGCCTTGGCTCGCCTGGTTCGCCGGGACCGCCATCGAGGCCCAGCGGCGCACGGAGGCGCGCGTCGAGTTTCTGATCGACAAGACACGCTTGCTTGACCGGCTGCGCGGCCAACTCAATGAACGGCAGGAGAAGGCGCTGCTAAGAGTGCTGCGCGAGGGGCCGGAGGGATTCCAGGGCGGCTTGAGCGCGGGAAACTATGCCACCATCACGGGGGCATCCCCGGCAACAGCCACGCGCGATATGACGGATATGGTAGCCAAGGGGGCACTGGCGCGCGCCGGGGAACGCCGCTACGCCCGCTACTTCGCCGGGATTTCTCTGAAGCCGGTATCGCCCGTCATACTGGATGAACACGGCGACCTC
>Ga0105856_1000422_pt1 | contig 22600 bp, 18 predicted proteins | sample OrgsoiDNA_201060_FD_89681 | JGI IMG/M metagenome (GOLD analysis project Ga0105856, IMG submission 89681) | Permafrost soil microbial communities from the Arctic, to analyse light accelerated degradation of dissolved organic matter (DOM) -... | ecosystem: Environmental > Terrestrial > Soil >...
AACTGAGAGAACCGCGCAGCGGCGGCGTTTGCGGCTATCGCTGCGGCACCTGAAACACGTCCATTCCAACCCGCGTAGCTGCTGTTTTTAAAAGAGCCTGGGGGTCTTGGGGGCGGCGGCGATAGGCCGCCCCCAAGTCGGTGTGGGCCGACGCCCACGACCTTGAATTTGAATTTAAAGCCTTAATAACGGCAAGGTCGCCCGCCAGCGACTACCCTTATCCTTAATGATTGATTTGTCATCACAGGACAAAAAATGTACACGCATCGATTGGTTTTCCCCGCCAGCGTGCTCCGCGGGCGTGGGGCGATTAAGCATTTGGGATCCATGTGTGGACGCCTGGGGCAGCGGGCGTTATTGGTGGGGGGAAAGCGGGCGATTGCCAGCGTGGAAGAGAGCGTGGCGGACCAGCTTGAGCAGCAGATGGTCAGTTATCTCGGCCATGAAGTGCTGAGTGGGGAATGCTGCCAAGAAGAGATTTCCCGGCTGGCGGAGGTGTTTCGCTCGCAGGGTGTGGAGGTGGTGATCGCCACCGGTGGCGGGCGGGCGCTGGACACCGCGAAAGCGGCCGGTGTGGCCTGCAATCTGCCGGTGGTCACGCTACCGAGTATTCCGGGGACCTGTTCGGCGGTGACGTCGCTGGCATTTCGCTATTATCAGGACGGGCAGTTCCGCGATATGATGCCGCTGGCGTACGGCCCCGCTGCGGTGGTGATTGACGCTGATATTCTGGCGAAAGCGCCGCTGAACTGGCTGGCGGCGGGCATCGGCGATACGCTGGCGAAATGGTATGAATACCGTGCTATCAGTGACTTAAATAAGTTGAGCGGGCTGTCCGGCGTGGCGCGTACTAACAGCGAACTGTGCTTCACTCAGATTGAACATTTCGCGGCCGACGCCTGTTTAGCCGTCGAACAGGGCAAAGCCAATAGCGCGCTGGAGCAAGTGCTGGACGCCATCTTTCTCTACGCCGGTTTAACCTCGGTCATGAGCAACGGCGCACACACCGGCGCGGCCCATGCGCTGTACGAAGGCTTTACCGCCTGCAGCAAAACCCGGCATTTTCCGCACGGCTTACTGGTCGGTTATGGCAACTTATGCCTGCTGGCGCTGGAAAATCGCAGTGATGATGAATTGCATAGCGCGCTGGCCTTAGCGCGGGCCAGTGCCATTCCCACTCAACTCGATCAGCTCTCGCCAGACCTTAGCGAGCAAGATGTCGCCGATATTATTGACCGCTGCCTGAGTGCGCCGGACATGGCGAATATGCCGTTTGAGGTGGATTTTGCGGCGATGAAAGCGGCTATCGATCGGGTAAACGGGCTCAGCGCCACTCTACTCTGAACCGGCGTTTTCACCTCTATCGTTTACGTTTTCCTGAGACTACCTCGTGGGTGCGTTGCAGCGCATCGCGCGCGGCAGGCAGGCGCTGGGTGACGCCGATAAACAGGCAGTCGATAATCAAAAGCTGGCTGGTACGGCTGGCCATTGCCGCCGCACGAAACCCCAATTCGCGCCCGCTGGTCAGCAAGATGCAATCGGCTTTTCGCGCCAGTGTCGAACGGGCATTGGCGGTGATAGCCACGGTTTTAGCCCCGGCGTTTTTGGCCTGTTGCAGGGCATCCACCGCTTCGCTGGTTTCCCCCGAGTGGGAAATGGCCAGCGCCACGTCCATCGAGGTGAGCAGGCAGGCGCTGACCAGACTTTCATCGCCACTGCCGTAGGTCTGGCAGGCCATGCCGATGCGGCGCAGTTTCTGGCAGAAATCCTGCGCCACCAGCGCCGAGGCGCCAACACCGTACACGTCAATCCGCCGCGCGTGGCTGAGCGCTTCAATCGCCTGTTCCAGCTTTGCACCGTCAATCAGTTCGGCGGTGGCCGTCGCGCCTTCCACTTCGAAGGCCAGTAACTTATGCAAGATTTGCTGTGGGCTGTCGTGGTCGCTGATATCGGCCACCAGTGGCAGCGTGGTGCCGTCGTCGTCGCGTGACATTTCAGCCGCCAGCGCCAGACGCAGCGCCGGGTAGCCGTCAAAACCCAGCGTTCGACTGGCGCGCACCACCGTGGCCGTACTGGTGTCGGCCTGTTTTGCCAGTTCGGTGACACTAAGCTGTGCGACCCGCAGCGGATCTTCGCCGATAAGGCTAATGACCCGCTGCTCCGCCTGCGAAAAACTGCCGTTCAGCGCCCGTAATCGCGCCTCCAGCCCGAGTCCGCCCGAGAATGAATTCATCGCCTGTCCTTATTTTTCCAGCTCGCGCAGATGGTCGTCTTTGCGTAATGTCATCAGCGCAAAGAGACTGACAACGCAGGTGGCGACCACGTAATAAGCAGGAATATCCAGATTACCGGTCTGCTTAATCAGGCTGGTGATGATAAGACCCGCGCAACCGGAAAATACCGCGTTGGATAACGAATAGGACAACCCCAGACCGGTATAGCGTACGCGGGTCGGGAACATTTCTGCCAGCATCGCCGGGCCGGGGCCGGCAATCGTACCAATCGCTGCACCGGCGATCAGCACCGCGATGCCTTTGGCGATCAGGCTGCTTTCGCTGTCCTGCAACAGGTGTAGCAGCGGGAAGGTGAGGAAAATCACGATCAGCATGGCGCTGATCATCACTTTTTTGCGGCCAATTTTGTCGCTCAACATGCCCGCCGGAAGAATGGCCAGCGCGAAGCCGACGTTCGCCAGCACCGTGGCGACCAGCGCTTGCAGGAAGGTGGCGTGCAGTGAAGTTTGCAGGTATGACGGCATCACCACTAAGAAGGTGTAACCGCCTGCTGACCAGCCCATCATGCGGCCAATGCCTAAACCGATAGCCTTGAGGGTGGCGACGGTCGACGCCTTTTCCTCTGCGGTTTTCGGACCGGTCGCGGGGGCTTTCTGCGCCGCGGTAAAGCTCGGCGTTTCATCGAGTTTTACTCGCAGCCACAGCGCGACAATACCCATCGGCAACGCTAGCAGGAACGGGATGCGCCAACCCCAGTCTTTCATCTGCGCATCAGGCAGCGTTTGCACCAGCAACGCCACCAGACCCACGCCGGTCAGCAGCCCCAGCGCCACGGTAAAAGATTGCCATGCACCATACAGACCGCGTTTTCCCTTCGGCGCAAATTCGGTCATCAGCGACACGGCACCGCCGAACTCCCCACCGGCAAATAATCCCTGCAACATACGCAGCAGTGTCAGTAATAGCGGGGCGGCAACGCCAATTTGGGCGTAAGTCGGCAGCAAACCAATCAGCGCGGTGGCGACGGTCATCAGCAATACCACGGCAATCAGCGTCGGTTTACGGCCAATACGGTCACCGATGCGGCCAAAGACGATGGCACCAATCGGACGGCAGAAAAAGGCCAGCGCGAAGGAGGCATAGGTGAGGATCAGACCCGATAAGCCACTCTGGCCTTCGAGGGTAAAAAAGTTACCGGCAATCAGCGTGGCGAGGTAGCCATAGACGCCGAATTCGTACCATTCAATAAAGTTGCCGACGGAACCGGCTACCAGTGCGCGTCGTGACTGTGCGGCGCTGGCCGCGGTGGAAACGGGATGTTGCCCTGATTGAATACGGGTCATGATTACCTCGAGGTGAAGGTGCTTATTTTTATCATCGAAAAAGAGAATCAAACGGATGGTGATAAAATTATGTAAATAATTTTCTTAATTTCTGTTGTTATTATGTCAACTATTTTCATGAATGGGTCAAACTACGCGCAAAAGTGTGGCGCAGACGAGGTTTTAACGGTGGAATTGAACCTGCGGGGAATTCAGAGCATAAAAAAACAGGCCGCGTCGAAGAGGAAGCGGCCTGTTTTTTATCTATAGGGAAGGTCGTTGGGCGTATTACAGCGTATGAATATCGATACCGTCACCGATATTGCTGGTCTGATAATAAGTGCGCGGCACCTCAACCTGATATTGCTGGTCGGCGTAGGCCACTTCCAGAATGTAGCGTTCATTTTCATAAGATTCGATCGGGATAAACCCGAAGAAACCTTCCGCCACGCTAATGGTACGCGAGGAGGGAATGGCGTAACGGTGCACGATCTTTGCTCGCAGGGGCTCTTGCTTGCCGGTTAACATGTTCCACACGCGGTTAACGGGTTGCGCCAGTGTGCCAAGCACATCTGAGGCCAGCGAGTTAATTTTGGTCATGGTCATGATGAATACCTCGTTGGTCTATATAACCTAATTCTTATAATTTTCGCCGGTTAATATCCAATGATTTTTTACGCTAAGCTTAGGCCGATTTGTATGTGCTGGAAATGTCAGCACTTATCAGGCCGGGCTGCGCCGTATTTTTCCCGATTTGCGTTCTGCTAGCAATAATGGGCATGACGAGCACATCACATGATCCGACAGGTCATAGCGTAAACAGCACTGACGGCGAAACAGCGGGCTGTTTTCATCCTGCGGATTCTCAGGGCGCATCGGTTGGAACAGCGGGTTTTTCCCGCCATCGCGCAGTTCGCGCGCATTGAGCAGCGCCATGCCGTCTGAGATATCGGCATTCACCAGTTCTGCCTGCTTGACTCCCCAGCCGACGCGTATTCCGGCGTTACTCCAGTAAATTCCCGGTTTCAGACCTGACACCTCGGCCAGTGCCTGACACACCGGGCGCAAATGCTGTTCGATCATCTGATCAAAACGCGCCATCGGCAGGTCGGAAGTCAGCGCCGCGCCGGGACCTTCGAGGTAAATCTGGTATGGCAAACCTTCATCTTGCAATGCCAGATAGACATTGCCTGTGGCGATAGGCAACTGCCAGCCATGACTGAGCGACACGATCACCCAGCTTGGCAGCAGGGTGGCGAAATACCATTGCGACCACATGGAAATGCGCGCGCGGCGTTGTTCAAGCTTCCCGGCATCTTCGGCATGTAATGTCAGATAACGCTCGAGCACGCTGGCACAGCCTTCAGCCGTGGTCAGCAATGACATCGGCAAGGCGTTGGTCACCAGCGGCGTCATCGGTTTAAAACTGTCAGCGACCCAGCTCACTGGGCCATCGCGGAAACTATTTAGGATTGTCTGCATCATCACGTCGTGAAAAATATTCTATAAATCACAGTCATGAAAACAGGGTAACTAAAAATAAAGTGAAATAGTAATGATTTCTATTTGTATTGGCGTTTGCGGTGAAAGGTTTGTGACGGATGACGACCGGGCAGCGCGCTGCGCCCGGTCGTTTAACGCAGGTGAATGCTTAAGGCAGGGCCGGGGCGAAGCCCGTCAGGCGTGATTCAGACGGTTGCGGTCGGCCGAAATAGTAGCCCTGAAATAGCGAACAGCCTTCTTCTTTCAGCCGGCGGAATTGCTCTGGCGTTTCGACCCCTTCGGCGGTGGTTTGAATATCCAGACTGCGGCTCATGCCGGTAATGGCGCGAATGATTGCCAGCGCTTCGCGGCTGTCATGCATGTCATTGATGAACGATTTATCGATTTTGATTTTATCGAACGGGAATGAACGCAGATAACTGAGCGACGAATAGCCGGTGCCGAAATCATCCAGCGCGATGCGTACACCCAGCTCTTTGAGCCGTGCCAACGTCGCGACATTGGCATTGTTATTATCCAGCAAGACCGATTCGGTGATCTCCACTTCTAGCCGATGTGGCGCCAGACCCGACTCGCTCAATGCCGATTCCACCACGGCAATCAGCCCGCTATTTTTAAATTGCACCGGCGACAGGTTCACCGCAATGGTTTGTTGGCCCGGCCAGCTCGCCGCTTCCCGGCAGGCTTCGTGCAGCGCATAGGCCCCGATGCTGTGGATCAAGCCGGTTTCTTCGGCAATCGGAATAAAGTCCATCGGCATGATCAAACCGTTCACCGGATGGTTCCAGCGCATCAGCGCTTCATAGCCGATCACCGCATCGTGTGCGCTGTCGGTGATCGGCTGGTAATAGAGCGCCAGTTGTTTACTGGTAATGGCGTCACGTAAATCCAGCTCAATGTCGCGGCGTTTGCGTGCCGCCTCGTCCATTTCCACGCGGAAAACTTCATAACGATTGCGGCCATTGCGTTTAGCTTCGTACAGCGCCATATCGGCGCAGCGCAGCAGGTGCTCCGGCGTATCGTCAGGGCTTTCGGCGATGGCAATCCCCACGCTCAGGCCGACGGTCAGCGAGTGGCCTTCAATGCTGATCGGCGGTTTGACGGCCTCAATCAGGCGCTGGGCGATCTGATAGGCTTTTTCGACATAGGGCAGGCTCGGCAAGACAATGGCAAATTCGTCACCGCCGACGCGGGCCAGCGTGTCACGTTCTCGCAGCACGAAGCGCAGGCGTTTGGCGATACCGCGCAGCAGTTCGTCACCAATCTGGTGACCGAGCGCGTCATTCACATTCTTAAAATTATCCAGATCCAAACACAGCGTGGCGGTCAGGCGGTGGGTCATCTTCGACAGGCCGAGCGCCTCGTCCAGGCGTTGGCTGAACAGCACGCGGTTCGGCAGGCTGGTCAGGTTGTCATGGTGCGCCATATGGTGAATTCGCGCATTGGCGGCGTGCTGGTCGGTGACGTCATCGGCAATCATTAACACGTAGCTGGTTTGAGAGTCGCTGCCGTTAATCATCGAGGCGGTGGTTTGCAAAGTGCGTTCACCCATCGCTGTCGCCAGCTGTTGCTCGCTCTTGTGCAGACCTTCAGAGCGCAAACATTCGTCAGATTGCTTATTCAGATAGTCGCTGATGCCCTGATTGAGGCAGTCCTGCGGACGCAGTCCAATCAGTTGATCACGGGATTTGCCCAGCAACATTTCGGCCTGGCGATTGACCAGCAAGATTTCGCGTGAGACGGCGTTTTCGACAATGACGGAGGAGGGAATATTGGCAATCACGGTGTCGAGGAATTGCGACAGCGCTTCGGCCCGCTCTTTCGAGGCCAGCAGATCTTGTTCATATTGGCGGCGTTCGGAGACGTCGCGGGTGACTTTGGCAAAACCGAGTAATTCACCGGACTGGCGAACCGCTTCAATGATCACGTGGGCCCAAAAACGGCTGCCATCTTTGCGCAGTCGCCAGCCTTCGGCTTCATAGCTGCCGGTGGCCCGGGCCGTTTCCAGTCCATGGGATGGCCAGCCGCTGGCGCGGTCTTCGGGAGTATAAAAACAGGAAAAATGCTTACCGACAATCTCGTCGCGCAGATAGCCTTTTGCGCGCTGGGCGCCGGCATTCCAATTCGCCACGATCCCCTCAGGGGTCAGCATATAAATCGCATAATCTTCTACGCTTTGAACCAGCAACCGATACATTACATCAGAATCTTCGTTCATCTTATTTGCCTGATAGCGGGCCGCTAACGTTCGGGTTCCTCCCAAACAGTCGTCCGGCTGTAAGTGCGTCTGTCCCGACGCGTTTTGCTGTGATGTGGGGTCAGACGTTAGCATAAGAATATTCTTAGTTCGTCTGGTTTTGGCAGTAACCGATTCATTTTCAAGTCGATACAGTAAAAAGATCGGACTTAAGCAAAATTTACAATGTTCAGTCGGTGTCACAACAGGGAGGTATCGGCGGAACTGACTGAAACTTTAGCATTAGAAAAGTTTATTTTGTTCTAAGGGCTTGAAGTGACAAGAGTCACCGATGTTATATTCGACAGTTCACAACATCGGCCCCGACGATAATTACTGGTGAGTAAGGAGATAAAAGTAAACACAAATAAGGACCGGTCGGAGGGGGTTCTGGCAAAAAAAGGAATGATTTATGAATGGTTTAACTTCTCTGGAGTCGTTTTTAACTACGTTACAACAGCGTGATGCTCACCAGCCTGAATACCTGCAGGCAGTGCGCGAAGTCTTTGCGTCGCTGTGGCCGTTTCTGGAAAAACATCCCGAGTACCGCGAACAAAGCCTGCTCGAGCGTTTGGTCGAACCTGAAAGGGTGATCCAATTTCGCGTCGCGTGGATCGACGACCGCGGCACCGTGCAGGTCAACCGCGCCTGGCGCGTTCAATTCAACTCGGCAATTGGCCCTTACAAAGGCGGCATGCGTTTTCATCCGTCGGTGAATTTGTCGATTCTGAAATTCCTCGGTTTCGAACAAACGCTCAAAAATGCGCTGACGACGTTGCCGATGGGCGGCGGGAAGGGCGGCTCTGATTTTAATCCGAAAGGCAAAAGTCAGACCGAAGTGATGCGTTTTTGTCAGGCATTGATGACCGAGTTGTACCGTCATCTCGGGCCAGACACTGACGTTCCGGCGGGAGACATTGGGGTTGGCGGGCGCGAAGTGGCGTTTATGTCCGGCATGATGAAAAAGCTGTCCAATAACACCGCCTGCGTCTTTACCGGCAAAGGGCTGTCATTGGGTGGCAGTTTGATTCGCCCGGAAGCAACCGGCTATGGTTTAGTGTATTTCACCGAGGCGATGCTAAAACGCCACGGCCTGGGCTTTGCGGGCAGCAAAGTGGCGGTATCCGGTGCGGGTAACGTGGCGCAATACACCATTGAAAAAGCCATGGAGCTGGGAGCGAAAGTGATCACCGCGTCCGATTCGGGCGGTACCGTGGTGGATGAAGCCGGTTTCACGCCTGAGAAACTCGCACAACTGAGTGAGATCAAAAACAAACGTTATGGTCGCGTGGAAGACTATGCCCGCGAGCGCGGATTAGTGTTCTTAGCCGATCAGCAGCCATGGAATGTGCCGGTGGATATCGCCTTGCCTTGTGCGACGCAAAATGAGCTTGATATCGACGCGGCACGCCAGTTGATCGCCAACGGCGTCAAAGCGGTGGCCGAAGGCGCGAATATGCCGACCACCATTGAAGCCACCGACGCTTTCTTAGACGCTGGCGTGCTGTTTGCGCCGGGCAAAGCCGCCAACGCCGGTGGCGTGGCGACGTCAGGCTTGGAAATGGCGCAAAACGCCGCGCGTTTAAGCTGGAAGGCCGAGAAGGTCGACGTGAGATTGCAGCACATCATGCTCGATATTCACCATGCCTGCGTTGAACACGGCGGCGATGGCAAGCAGACCCACTATGTGCACGGGGCGAATATCGCCGGATTTGTCAAAGTGGCCGACGCGATGTTGGCCCAAGGCGTTCTCTAACATCTCCGTCCCCTTCGCGCCGTAAGGCCGTTGGCACTCGTTGACCCAAAACCCGCATTCGATTGCGGGTTTTTTATAGGTGAAAAGGCCCGTGGCCGACGGAGTCACGCAGGATCAGTTCTGAGCTAAAGGTGTTGTCGGGGGATAAATAGCCGCCGTCGAGCATCGAGATTAAGCGGTTGATGACTTCATTCATCATGGCGCTGACCGGGTCTTTGATGCTCGATAAGGCAGGTTGCAGGAAGGGGGCGGTGGGGATGTTATCAAAACCCATCACCGAGACGTCGTCGGGGATGCGGCGTCCGGCTTGGTGCAAGGCTTTCATCGCGCCAATCGCCATATCATCATTACTGGCGAGTACCGCGCTGAACGGCGTTTTGGCTGCCAACAGCGATTTCACGGCGTCCGCACCACAGGCTGGTGTCCATTTCCCCTGCACGATCAGGGCATCGCTGAGCGGCAAACCATGGGCAGCTAAGGCCTCTTTATAGCCGGAAAGGCGTTCAATGGCGGTCGGGGAGTCCATCGAGCCGCTGATAAACGCGATGTCGCGGTGACCTTGCTCAATCAAATGCTGCGTGGCCTGAAAACTGGCCCCTTTGTGATCGCAGAAAATACAGTGACTTTGGTGCTTTCTGAGTTTTCGGTTCACCACCATGATCGGCTGTTTATATTGGTCGATGATCAAATCCATCGCATCGACGCTCAAAAAGCGCGGATAAATAATGATCGCGTCGCAGCGTAAATCCAGCAGAAATTGAATCGCTTGCTGCTCTTCTTCGGCGCTGTGTTTACCGTCGACCAAAATAAGCTGGCGGCCATTGGCTTCGAGTTTTTTCGCCGCCTGAGACAGCAATTCATTGAAATAGCTGCCGTTATACAAGGTGTTGGTGACCACCAAACCAATGCATTGTGAGGTGCTGGTGGAGAGGTTTCGCGCCAGCAGATTGGGCCGATAGCCAGATTCTTCGATGGCTTTATATACCGCGATTTTGGTGGCCTCGCCGACATACCCTTTGCCTGACAACAGCCGTGAAACCGTGGCTTTCGAGACGCCTGCTTTTGCCGCCACTTCCTTCATTGTTGACATCGGGTATTCCTGAATCTTGGAAAATAATCGCCATTCTACACGTCGGCCGTGCGTTAGGCATTCGCTTGCATCGCCACGAGGGCGAACCGCCTACGCTTGCCGATCCAGATCACAGAAACGAAATTCAGCCATCTGACCCCTTGAAGTCACTCCTCAGGTTGAACATTCTAATGTGGAACCGGTTACCTATCACATAAAACAACCACGGATTTGGCGGTTTTATCCCTACACTTTGTCCATAACGCGATGAATTTAAAACAATAACGAAGCGTCACCTTGAGGGAATTGTCACCTATGTCTAAAAATTATGCGGCAGTATCGCAATCGATCGTCGACGCCATTGGTGGCGCGGGGAATATAGTGTCGGTCACCCACTGTATGACACGACTGCGCTTCACCTTGGTCGATCAAAATGCGCTGGATCTGCCGCGTTTGAAAGCCATCAGCGGGGTGATGGGCGTGGTCAACAATGATCAACAGTGTCAGGTTATCATTGGTAATACCGTGTCGCAGGCGTATGCCGAGGTGGTGAAGTTGCTTGGGCAGGGCGAGCGGGTGGCTGAGGTCGTACCGGCAAAACAGCGCATCACGTTGCGTCAGATTGGCGCAGGGATTCTCGATGCCTTGATCGGTACCATGTCGCCGCTGATCCCAGCGATCATCGGCGGTTCGATGGTGAAACTGCTGGCGATGATCCTGGACATGACCGGGGTTTTCGGCAAAGGCTCCTCGACGCTGATTATTCTCAACGTGATTGGCGACGGCGCTTTCTTCTTCCTGCCGGTGATGGTGGCGGCGTCGGCGGCGATTAAATTCAAAACCAATATGTCACTGGCAATCGCCATCGCTGGCGTGCTGGTGCATCCCAACTTTATTGATTTGATGGCCAAGGCCGCGCAGGGCCAGCCGGTTGAATTCATCGGTTTCTCGGTCACCGCGGTGAAGTACACCTATACGGTGATCCCGGCACTGTGTATGACCTGGCTGCTGTCTTATATCGAACGCTGGGTAGATCGCATTACGCCCGCGGTAACCAAAAACTTCCTCAAACCGATGTTGATTGTGCTGATCGCCGCACCGATCGCCATCATGCTGATTGGCCCGCTGGGTATCTGGATCGGCAGCGGCATTTCGGCACTGGTTTACACCGTTCACAGTTACCTCGGCTGGCTGTCCGTCGCCATTATGGGGGCAATTTGGCCGCTGCTGGTGATGACGGGTATGCACCGCGTGTTCACCCCGACCATCATTCAGACCATTGCCGAAACCGGCAAAGAGGCGATGGTGATGCCGTCTGAAATCGGTGCCAATTTGTCGCTCGGCGGATCATCGCTGGCGGTGGCGTGGCGTACCAAAAACCCTGAACTGCGCCAGACGGCGCTGGCTGCCGCGGCGTCTGCGATTGTGGCCGGTATTTCTGAACCGGCGCTGTACGGCGTGGCGCTGCGGCTCAAACGCCCGCTGATCGCCTGTCTCATCAGCGGGTTTATCTGCGGCGGCATCGCCGGAATTGGCGGCTTGGCCAGCCATTCGATGGCTTCTCCGGGCCTGTTTACCAGCGTGCAATTCTTCGACCCGTCTAACCCGATGAGCATTGTGTGGGTATTCGGCGTGATGATCCTGGCGGTCGTGATCTCCTTCGTTACCACTTTATTGCTCGGCTTTGAGGACATTCCGGTCGAAGACAAAACCACCGCCCTTGCGCCTGACGCCGAGCCGCACCCGCTGGCGACAGTGAGCGCCAAAATTCAATAACGACGGTATTGATCACCATCAATCAGAGAGGACCTCTAATGCAAACATCTCCTTTTCCCGACGGCTTTTTATGGGGCGGCGCGATTGCCGCCAATCAGGCCGAAGGCGGCTACCGTGAAGGTGGCAAAGGGCTGAGCACGGTTGACATGATCCCGCACGGTGCAACGCGTCTGGCGGTGAAAACCGGTCAGGAAAAACGTTTTACGCTGCGTGAAGACGAGTTTTACCCGAGCCATCAGGCGACCGATTTTTATCACCGTTATAAGGAGGATATCGCGCTGATGGCGGAAATGGGTTTCAGCGTGTTTCGTACCTCAATTGCGTGGAGCCGCCTATATCCTAATGGCGATGAACTGACGCCCAATGCCGAAGGTATCGCGTTCTATCGCGATGTCTTTGCCGAATGTAAAAAGCACAATATTGAACCGCTGGTGACGCTGTGCCATTTCGATGTACCTATGCATCTGGTGCGCGAATATGGCTCATGGCGACACCGCAAAATGGTCGAGTTTTTCACGCGCTATGCCCGCACCTGTTTTGAGGCGTTTGATGGCTTAGTGAAATATTGGCTGACCTTCAATGAGATCAATATCCTGCTGCACAGCCCGTTCTCCGGTGCGGGACTGGCGTTCGAACCAGACGATAATCAGGAGCAGGTGAAATATCAGGCGGTACACCATGAATTAATAGCCAGCGCGCTGGCGACGCAAATCGCCCATGAGATCAACCCTGAGAATCAGGTCGGCTGTATGCTGGCGGGTGGCAATTTCTACCCACGCACCTGCAAACCGCAAGACGTATGGGCGGCGTTGGAAAAAGATCGCGAAAACCTGTTCTTTATCGACGTACAGGCGCGTGGTACGTATCCGTCGTACACCCGACGACTGTTCAAAGAGAAGGGCATTACGCTGGTCACCGAACCGGGCGACGACGATATTCTTAAACACACCGTCGACTTTATCTCCTTCAGTTATTACGCCTCGCGCTGCGCCTCGGCTGACATGAATGACAACAACAGCAGCGCGGCCAACATTGTTAAGTCGCTGAAAAATCCGTACATCGAGACCAGCGAATGGGGTTGGGGCATTGACCCGTTAGGCCTGCGCATCACCATGAACATGATGTATGACCGCTATCAAAAGCCGCTATTTTTGGTCGAAAACGGTTTGGGTGCCAAAGATCAGGTCAGCGCGCAGGGCGAAATTAATGATGATTACCGCATCAGCTATCTGCGTGAACACATTGGCGCGATGCGCGACGCCATCGAAGACGGTATACCGGTGATGGGATACACCTCGTGGGGGTGCATCGACGTGGTTTCCGCCTCAACCGGTGAGATGAGCAAACGCTACGGTTTCGTTTACGTTGACCGCGATGATGCAGGCAACGGCACGCTGAACAGAACGCGTAAGAAATCTTTTTACTGGTATCAAAAAGTCATCGCCAGTAATGGTGATGACTTGAGTTAGTGGGTGGGATTCATCATTAAATAATACAGATTGAGTTTCATCAGGTGAGTACAAATGATGGAACTCAATTTTCAAAATTTGAATAAAAGATCCCGCTAAACTTATAAATGCTTTGTTGCAGATAATTACAGGAAAGTCGTCATCAGACAGGCGACCTCAGAATAAAGTGAAGGGCTATTTGTAATAGCAATGGAGGGGATAACCCTATTACACGCTGACTAAACCCTTATTCTAATAATTATTTTGAGGCTATTTATTTGAACACATCATCAGGAACATCTGCTCAAGAAGTGCAAAACGACTGGCTACATACCCGTCCGGGTGAAGCCTGTTTTATCCGTATTTCTGCTGAGCAAACCGGCGGCATGTATTCGGTGGTGGAGATTATTTCTCAGCCGGGTGACGGCACGCCGCTGCACGTTCATGCCAACGAAGATGAATACGCACTGGTGCTTGAAGGCACGGCGCGCATTGCCTATGGCGATCAGATTATTGATGCGGTAGAGGGTGACTCCTTACTGCTTAAACGCGGTGTTCCCCATGCGTGGGGCAACCGGACTGACCAGCCCATGCGACTATTAATGACCTGTACACCGGGCGGCATTGAGTCCGTTTTGCCCTTGGTGGCGGCGGGCGATATGGAACAATTAATGGCGCAAGCTGAGCACTTTGCCGTCACGGTGTTAGGCCCAACGCCTTTCTAAATTAGCGATTATTTACTCACCGTCGGCAGCATGTCTGGTGACGCAGCGTGCGGCATCACCATTGATGACGTCTAGCCTGGCCCCGGCGGTTTTAGCGACCTTATATTGTTTTTTACTTTCCTCAATTTTTAGACTTGTTATATCAATTTTTTTGTATTCAGCCATTCATAGTGAAATGTTGGGTGAAAGGCTAAGCATTCCTTTAATTCAAGATGTTTTTGCTTATAGTGATCTGTTTCTCTGTCTCCTTGTTCTCATTCCGTTGCCTGCTCTTTTAGTCGGGAAATACAAACAACGCGCTGCTCAATAACGTCAGTAAGGCGTTATCTCTCTATGACATCACGATTTCCACATTGCTTAGCATTTTCGAGCAATGTGGGATAGGGATTACCCTCTATCTGCCACGATGCTTCTCATCACAACCCCATTTACCTTTCATAATCACCGCTTCTCAGTTGCTGTTAATTGCGGTATATTGCATTTTTATGCGGTATTTTGCGTGGTAATTAACGATGCACAAAGTAGCTCGGCAACGGGTTTTGCTGGAATGGCTCAGTGAAAAAGGCCAGATGAGCGTGGCAGATTTGGCGGAGAAAATGCAGGTTTCAGCAGATACCGTCAGGCGTGATCTGGCCGACCTTGAACGTCAGGGGCTGGCGCAGAAAAATCACGGCGGCGCGATTGCGCTGGATCTGTCAGTGATGAATCGTCAGGGCCGCAACCATCTATTGCCGCAAACCAAACGCAGCCTTGGTGAGGCGGTTGCGGCGCAAATTCCTACAGGGTGCACAATATTTCTCGATGCAGGCAGCACGGTGCTGGCAGTTGCCGCCGCACTGCGCGGCCCGATGACCGTGATCACCCCCTCATTGGATATTGCCCAGTCTCTGAGTGAGCGCGCTGAGATTCAGTTGATCCTGCTCGGCGGCAATTGGGATGCCCATCAACGTCTGTTCGCCGGCAGTGCCACGCTTAGTCTATTGGCCAATTATCGTGCGGATATCGCCGTGCTCGGTGCCTGTGCCGTGCATGCCAAACTCGGTCTAAGCGCCAGTCAGGAAGCCGATGCTGACGTCAAACGCGCCATGCTGGCTTTCAGCGCGCAGCACTGGCTGGTGGCCGATCACCTCAAACTTAACCGCTGTGAACCGCATCTTGTCGCTGAGTTATCTGAGATTCAGCGCTTGTTCATCGACCGCCCGTGGGATGAGTTAGGTGAGCAAGATTCGATTAACGTCTGCGTGACCGCGTCGACGCCCCAAGGAGAACATCATGAGTGAAACAACGAATTCGCCAGCCAAATCGCTGAATGTGGCACTGATTGGGTTTGGTTTTGTCGGTAAAACTTTCCATGCACCGCTGATCAGCGCCACGCCGGGGCTGAATTTACGGGTGGTGGCGTCGCGCGATGCGGAAAAAGTCCATGCTGAGTGGCCGCAAGCGTTGGTGATTGCCTCACCCGAGGAAGCGATTCGCCATCCTGACGTAGATATCGTGGTCATCGCGTCACCCAATGCCACCCACGCACCGCTGGCAAGGATCGCGCTGGAAGCAGGCAAACACGTGGTGGTAGACAAGCCTTTCACGCTGGATATGTCTGAAGCGCGTGAGCTGATTACGCTGGCAGAAAAACAGCAACGGCTACTGTCAGTGTTCCACAACCGACGCTGGGACAGTGATTATCTGGGGATTAAACAGGTGATCGAGCAAGGACTGATTGGCAAGGTGGCGCATTTCGAATCGCACATTGACCGTTTCCGTCCAGAAGTGCGGGTACGCTGGCGCGAGCAGAACGTCCCTGGCAGCGGATTGTGGTTCGACATTGGCCCTCATTTGATCGATCAGGCGCTGCAATTATTTGGCTTGCCGCAAACGGTGCAAGGCACTATTGCCACGCTGCGCCCGAACGCTGAGATCAACGATTGGGCCCATGTGGTACTCAATTATCCCACGCATAAAGTGATTTTGCATTGCAGCATGTTGGTGGCAGGTGGTGTTTCGCGCTTTGTGGTCCATGGCGAGAAGGGCAGTGTAGTGAAGGCCAAGGCGGACGGACAGGAAAGCCAATTACTGGCGGGCGTGGTGCCGGGAAGCGAAACATGGGGCCAGGATGATGATGCGTTGACTCTGTTCGAAGGCACCGCCGAACCGCGTCAACTGGCGACGCCAAAGGGCGACCAGCGCCAATATTATAGGCAGATCCACGATGCATTAACGGGTAAAGGTCAAAATCCTGTGCCCGCTATTGAGGCGCTGGCGGTAATGGCAGTGCTAGAAGCGGCGGTAGAGTCCTCTGAAAGCGGGCAGGCGGTGACGCTCGCGCTGAGTGAGAGTGAAAAAGCGAGTTTGGCCATAAAGTGAATATCACTGAGGTTGAATGATCTTGATAAGAAATAATGCCGCTTTATTGAAGCGGCATTTTAATATTTATCGGGGAATTTCTTTAGAATCCCAATTAGTTTCCCATTTTCAATCTTTATATATTCGCCTGTGCGCAAGGCGGAAATAATGGCCATTACGCCACTTCGCGCAAGATTGCTGCGTAATAAAATATAATTAGAGAGGCTGGTTTTCCGTCTTTTTTCTAACGGAATTTTGTCTAATTCGATGATCAGACCGCAAATTATTTCATAGTTTGAACGATTAACCAGGATGTTGATTCTCTGGGCATGGTAGTCACTCAAATAGCTTTGATAATTAATTAAGTCATGCAGCAAGCGATGCTCATAAATTAAATTAATGGCTTTTTCAAGAGGTAGAGCGAGTATTTTGCTTTCTTGGGTGCAGGTAAACTCATAGGAGGCGTAGCGAAATGCAGAACCTTGCAAACCTAATATGCCGGGCGCTTCGACAGAGGCAAACAGCAGATTATCTATTTTACGATGACAATCAATAACACCCTCGATTAATAGCAGCACTATCATCTCATTATCGCTATTGCACAAAAAAAGCTCTGAATTTTTTCCTCGGCCTTTCACCTCGATGGCATAAGGACTAAACGCTGCCATCAGGGACTGAATAGAGTCCAAGGGTTTTATTACCGGTTCTGAAGATGCCATGGTTTTTATAACAGTCATGCCGTTTATCTCATTGACTCTATGATTACATTATAGCAAATAAAAAAACCACGGCATGGCGTGGTTTTAACTGCTCACGAGAAGCCGTGCGGCAAGGCTTAGACATTGAACCCTTGTTCCCGTGTTAACTCATTCATAAGTCTATGTATGCGGGCTTCTTGACGAGTGAAGATCCTTAATGGATTAATCGGTAAAGGCCAACATCCGATACCTGCCATCTGTTTGCTGACAGTGCTGGGAGTTGTAGTAACTATCTTCAGATAGTGGGCAGGGGGTTGATTAAGGGATAGAGGCTGAGCCTGGCTGTAAAGCCTCCAGCGCATAAATGAGGTTGGATCACTATCAACAAACGAAATGTCTGCTGATGAGTTATTCGAGTAAACCAATCGGGTGTTATAAATTAATGGCTAACCGATAATATATTTATATATTATCGGTAATTAATATTCCAATATTGAATTATTCATATTTGAATAATTTATTAAGTATAATCTTATGTGCAGCAATAAAATTTACTCTAGTATTATTCGTTATGTTTAGTGTCTTTGTTATATGAAATTTTTTCTATTAATAATGATTATCCAACGCGAATAATTTCTATTTGCCTTGACAAGGGAACTCATGTTTAAGAAATCGCTGCTCGTTTTCGTCTATACTTTGATTATATGTGCTATTTCTATTGGTTGTACTGTGGCTTATTATCATTATGTTGTATTCAGTTCAGGCACCGTAGCTCCAACGGAGATGAATGAAAGCCAGGTTGTAAAAAGTCCGATAAAAGATAGCGATGTGTTGGTCGAAATAATGTCTTATGGTTGTCATTTTTGTGCAGCTAATGAAAAAAACGTTGAAGAGTTAGAGAAGCGCTTACCAAACGGCGTTAAGATTGTTCGTTTGCACCTGACTGACTCTACTTTTAGCGGCCTCGCACGTTACGCCACGCTATTTGCTACTTTACAGGTAATGGGTATTGAACCTCAATATCGTGAGAGAATTTATACCAGTATTCTCAAACAAAATACTGACTTAGGGAATGCTGAAATATTAGACAAATGGCTTATTAAAAATAATATAGATGTCGACAATTATCATCAGACTCGTCAATCTGAGGCTGTCAAGAATCTTATTATCTATATGAAAGAGGTGAGCGAGTATTATACTGTCGCTGGAATGCCAGCTTTTATTGTGAATAAAAAATGGGTTGTTCTTCAAGATCGTGATTTTCCGGAATTCGGAGATTATATACTTTCTCTGCTTGCTGAGACTAAGCTTGGTAAATAGTCATGCGCTTTTTCCCTGTCTGGTTTTATTTGAATTATAAAACACTACTAACAAGTCTGGAGCGATATTTTTTGGTGTTTTTTCTCCGATTTTATCGGGGATGCATCCAGCAACTGATGAGATTGCCACTGGGTCTGGTATTTGGTGGATTGCATGGGATGCGCTTTTTGCGTTTGACCAGTAAACATCAGAAAGCTTTATCTCTCGTCGCCAGTGAAAACCAGCGGTGTTTACTGAATGACGGGGAGCAGCTGGACTTTACCTGGACTGCCCAAAGGCGTAAAACGCTGGATTATGCAGCGACTTTTGGTAGGAATAAGTTTTTAATCAGTCAGTTGGATGATTGCGCCCGCTTGTTAGATCGGGTAGTAAAACCTTTGCATCAGGATAAAAAGCCTGTGGTATTGGCGCCAATGCATATGGTGTCAGATATTCTAACTGGCATTGTTGCGAGTAAAGTCTATCCGGGACATGGCACGGTCATTGTCTCTGCTAATGCAGATTACTATACCCAGCAAGACAGACTGCGGGGGGGAGTGAATCTGACTTATTGCTCTATCCATGATAACGCACAGGGTATCGCAAAAAACATCATGGCTGCTTGTATGACGGCAATGGAAAATAGAACTAATATTATTGTGTTCCCTGATATTGTACCCGATTATACTTATTCTTCTGATCAGGGAAAATCATCCAAACTTCAATGTCGACTATTCGGCCGCCCTGCAAATTTACACAATGGTGTAGAGCGCATGGCAAAGATGTTATCGGCAGAAGTGGTTTTTTATTATCTTTATTATGATAGAGGGATAAAAATACATATTCACCCCCCTGTTAGTGCAGAAAGTGTGAGTGATTTTTTGCCGGTGATCATTGAGAAATCAATCAGAGATAAGCCTCATGATTGGTTACTTTGGCATTTGCATTCCCTATATTTTATTAATGAATAGAACTGAGAATTCAATAATGAATTGCATTATTCCCGGGATGGTATTTCAGAACGAAGTTAATGAATGCGGCCTGGCATGTATCTCTATGTTTGCAGAAACCCAGGGTGTGGATATATCGTTGGCCCAATTACGTGATGCGCATCCAATTTCTGTTCATGGAACGTCATTAAGTACATTAGCAAATATTCTTTCTGATTTAGCGATTCCGGTTTATCCCGTCCTATTCTCCATTGAAGAGCTGTCGCATTTACCGCTGCCTGCCATTTTACATTACGGTGCTAGCCATTATGTATTGCTGTCTTATCGAAAAGGCCAGCATGTGTGCGTGATGAACCCGGCTATCGGTCAGCAATTTTTAACGTTTGATGCTCTCAAGAAAAACATCAGTGGCTATGCGCTGATAATTGATGAAGAAGCGATTCCCCAAGAAAATAGGATCACCCAAAAAAAGCCTAAATCCAAAAATACATTCCTGAATAGCCTGAGTTTGCGACATACCGCCAATATAAGAGGTATTTACCGTCTGATGTCTCTGGCATTTCTGGTGTCACTGACATTGTTCATTATGCCCATGATGGTGAGTCAGGCAATGAATGATGTTTTTTCTTCTGCAGGTCAGGTGGATTTCCCCTACGGCGTTTTTTTGTTGGCTTTTGTTATCTCGACCGCACTGTCATTGGGCACCAGGATTATTACTGAACGTTGTGTTAAGCGCTTTGTCGTGCTTAACAGTACGGCAGGCTTTTCACGTTTATTGAGCAATTCTCTACGTTTTTTTGACCGGCGTGCACCTGGTGAGGTCTTTAGTCGCTTTTCTGCCTGGGAGATGGCGGCATCTCAAAAAATTGAGCTGGATAATGGTTTACGCACGGATTGGGTGATCGGTGTGATTGCCTTTAGCCTCATGGCGTATATGAGTCCTATGCTGGCGCTAGTGTCCCTGGCTGGCGTCACCCTATTAGGTGTTGTGAGTATCTGGGCCATCTACCGGGACCGTTATTTCACCCAGCAATTGCAGGAAAGTGCTGCTGAGCAAAATGAATATATTCTGGAAACGATTCAGGGTTTCTCCACAATTAAATCTGCTGGCTTGGTTGAACATCGTAAGCAGGTGTTTGCTCATTTTTCACGAATACTGTTCACCTTTGTGCAAAAAAAACAGGTGTATGAACAGGTTAAAAACAGTATTTATCAATTGATTGGCAGCCTTGAAATGGTGTTTTTTATGCTGCTGGCTTTACCGCTTTTAAAAAGCGGTGAGATCTCTTTGGGCGATTTTTTCGCTTATAGCTTTATTCGTCAGATTTTTTCCACCTATATCACGCGAATCTTTTTCGCGATAATCCATAAAAATCAGTTGCATGTCATCGATAAGCGTGCGGAAGACTTGTTCCCCGTCAATGTTGATGATCATTCCGCGTGTATATCCCCTGAATTGCCATCGGTCCATTCTTTTGACCATCTGCACTATAAAGACATCGCATTTCGTTATGACAGTGCAAAACCGACCTTACATAAAATGTCATTTTCTGTTCGACAGGCTCAGGCGCTGGCCATTGTGGGGGAATCAGGTGCAGGCAAAAGTACGCTGATAAAAATCATAGCGGGAGCGCTTCACCCACAGGAGGGTGACATCTATGCCGATGGGAAGATCATTACGCCAGCCAAACTGGAAGCACTTTGTTTTCTGCAGTGTCAGGACGACATTTTGTTCAATGCCACTGTGTTGGAAAACATAACACTTTTCGATCCCAATTTTGATGAACAGCAGCAACATCGGATTACGGCATTACTTGAGGGGCTCAATCTGACAGACGTCATTGAGCAACTTCCTGGTGGCGTTTTCGCCCGCATTCGTGAAAGTCACAGTGGGTTGTCGCTGGGTCAGCGCCAGCGCTTGTTGCTGGCGAGAGCCATGTATTCACAGCGTAAGGTGCTTATTCTGGATGAGCCGACGGCTAATCTTGATGATATGACTGCAAAGCAGGTAATGACATCGGTGATTGCGGATTGCCAGCGACGGGGAAAAACACTGGTCATCGTGACGCATAGTAAAAGCATCCTGAGTTTATTTAACGACGTTTATTATATTACACAGGGTCAGTTGGAGGTGCTTTGTCCTTCGACAAGCGGCGCGATAGCACTGGGGGGTGATGCTTGACGCTCTCTCGGCAAAGCCGTTTTATCATCATTTTGGTTATGGTTACTGGGACATTCCTGACAGGATGTGCTGTGGTGATGTTTATTCGGGACAACGTACCGGATATACAATCTCATCTCATGACGATTGAACGCGGGAATATAGAAAATACGGTGATTACGACCGGAACGCTGCAACCGGTAAAGAAAATCAGTGTCGGTGCCCAAGTTAACGGACAACTGAAAAAACTGTATGTGAAGCAGGGTGAGAAGGTTAAAAAGGACCAATTACTGGCGGAGATAGACCCCGTGATTCAGCAAAATGAATTGCGAAAAGCGCAAGCTGAACTCAACAGTTCTCAGGCCCAAATTCGTTCTTCCCATGTCTTATTGAAACAATATGAGCTTGCGTTAACCCGCCAGAAGAGAATGGCTCGTGAAAACTCGGGTGTGACAGGCGATCTGGAAAATGCACAGGCTCAATACGATACACAACGCGAACAATTGAGTATGTATGAAGCCCAGTTAGTTCAGTCAGAAATCTCCGTCGAAACTGCCAAAGCTAATTTAGGGTATACCCGTATTCTTGCGCCAATCGACGGTGAAGTACTGGGTATTATTACGCAGGAAGGGCAAACCATCGTTTCCTCTCAGACCGCGCCAACGCTGATGGTGCTGGCGGATATGAGCATCATGCGTGTGCAAACCCGAATTTCAGAGACTGACATCTTAAAGACACATACTGGTCAACCCGTATGGTTTCATGTCGTCGCAGATCCCAAACGGCGCTATGAAAGCGTCATGGGAATTCTGCAGGATGCACCTGAGGAAGCCCTGCATGAAGCCAGCGATAACACGGGTAATAAGCAACAAGCTACCGCTATTTACTATAACGGTGAATTCAATATCAACAATGAACAGCGACGGCTGAAAACCTCCATGACAGCCGATGTGTTCATTACTGAATCGCCCCGGGGATCCTGGAGACTAAACTAGTAGTTAAAAGGAGACTCAAATGTCATCAAATCGTTACTCACCTGAATTACGCGAACGTGCAGTGAGATTAGTTTTGGATCACCGCAGC